>ERZ772920.718-NODE-718-length-18324-cov-17.135202_pt1 | contig 18324 bp, 12 predicted proteins | sample MGYA00511469_ERZ772920 | MGnify/ENA primary metagenome ERZ772920 (study PRJEB29015, sample SAMEA2738069) | human oral metagenome | biome: human oral; feature: human-associated habitat; material: saliva | place: China | collected 2216 ... | reverse complement strand
GGCTGATTGGCCGGGCGCGCGCCCGCGTGTATGCGGGGGTGTGGTGTGATGGCGGGGTTGTATGAGCGATTGTGGTCTGATGCCCACCGCGCTTTGGTGAGCGGCCCAGGGCCTAGTCAATGTATTCGAACTGCAAGAGGTACGCGTCCTCGAAAGAGCTTGTTGCCGATCGGGTCGTGCATCCCTTCAGTGACGATGCACCCGCTCTGATCGGGTGCAATGCTCCCTATAGGGTGCAGCACCGACAAAGTCGCATGCAGTTCCCCCACCAGCATTTCAGATTTTGAAACCGAACCGTTGGAATCATGTGGTTTCTGAGGTGTTGTCGATCTGTGTCGGCGGGGAATTGCATGCGAGAGTGTTGGGTAAATGTTTAAGGGTGAGAGCCTAGCGTGTTGTGGGGCTATCCGTGGTGCCGCCGTGGAGTGTCTCTTTGATCCAGTCGTAGGCAACGCGCTGCGTGCCGTTTGCGACGGTGATCGTGCCGCACTCGCGGAATCCAAAGGAATCGAGTGCGCGCCGCATCGGTGCGTTGTCTTCGTGGGTGTCGCAGCGAAGGTAATCCGCATGCTCAGCTGCGAACGCGAAGATCGCCCGAGCAATGCCTCGCCCGCGCACCGCGGCGATGCGGTGAATCACGTGGTAGTCGGCATCGGAATGCCATGCGCCAACGATATCCGCGTAGGTTGCATCAGGCCCCGGTGCGCAGCTGAAGGCAGCGAGTGGTCCCTCTTCGTCGGCCACAAGGAAACAGTGTCCGCGTGCGATGTCTTCCTCGGCATCAATCCGGCCCGGGTACCCTTCGGGCCACTGAGTCGCATTCCCATTCGCCTGCATGAACGTTCGGGCATGCGCATACGCCCCCTCGATAAACTCGAGGTTGTCAGGGGAAGCGATTTGAATCTGCATCTTCCAATAATACGGGAGCTCGCACCATATCGTGTTCCGTGTCTAAGCCCTAGAGTGGATTCTTTGGTGCTGGTTGGATCTGATCAAGTCAATGTATTTCAGGGCGTGTGTACTGTTCAGGACTTGTCTATCAAGTGTGCTGAGGCGTGATTCGCGCACAAATTTGAAAATATGGCAGTATAAGGGCTGAAGTCTGAGTATTAGAGAGAACGCCTATTTGCTGACGGTTAGGGTGCATGTGGCTCCGTTATAGGTAGATTCCTGTACCAGTTTTCCAGGGGTAAATTAGTCTCGGTCTTGTGTTGCCTTCTGTGACCTGATCGAAAGAAAAATGGTTTGGAGCGCTAGGGTGAGTGTTGTAGTCAATCATGGCGAAGTGACTAGAATCGTTCGGATTTTGAATCATGTTGAATGTGATGTTGATGTATCTTGAAATTGGTTCGCTGGATTGGATTTCGATCTGAATGGGCTTGGAGATTGTTAGGGCGTTTATTTGGTTCCATTGTATGGTTAGGCACGTGTTATTGTTGAGCTCTTGGAGTTGCTTCAAGTTGGTAATGAATTCGGAAGTTATGATCGTTAGGATCTGTTCATGAATTCGATTATGGGTAATGTTAATGCTGATGCGTGGTGTTGTTAATGTGGTATTAATTGTGGCGACATCGCATCCTGTTATGGTTAAATCTGGTGTTGTTGGTATTGTTGGTGTTGATACTGTTGCGTGTTCATTGGTTGCTGTGATCTTAATTGCTGCCCATTTGCATACGGCTGTGCAGGGACAGCGGTCGCAGCGTTTGCAAGTGCATTGCTCGGTATTCTGCTGAGATCTGCAGCTGCAGTCGCTCGTGCAGTAGCAATGTTGTCGTATAAAGCAACATGCTTCGAATCGGATCTGTTCAACTGTTGGTGGGAGCTCGATTTCTATGTCCTTGCCAATCGAAGGGTGAATAATGCTATTTGAGAAGAGGGCTCTTCTTATTGAAAGGGGTGGGCTGGTTAGTTTAATGGTCGATGAATCAACTATGAATAGTTCTTGTTCAAATATGGCGTTTTCCCATTCTAAATTCGGCAGTTGTGATCTTTTTATTGTCAGGCTTTTGTGGAAGGTGGTCTGATTGAGTGATAGTCGAGCGTTTGAGATCACTTCTTGGATTTGGATGGCGCTGACAATATGGCACTGGTCGAGTATAATTTCCTCGTTCGACCAATTCGCGTGTTGCTGTCGTTGTGATATGCTGTTGATTCGCCTGAGGATTATTCCAATAATCGACTGTTGAATCTTTGCGTGTTCTTCGCAGGTTCCTTCATTGTTCTGGTTGAGTCCTTCATGGCGGACTTGGAGGCATAGCGTGTCGATGATGTGGCGCTGTAGCTGCTGTTTTTCTGTCTCGTTTAGAAGATTGCTATGAGATGCGGAATCTGCCAGTTCGGCGAGCAGCGCAACTGCGCTGAGCCGTAGTCCGGGATTCTCCGATCCGAGGAGCTGGTAAATATGTTCGCGGCGCTTCCAGTAGTCTTCGCGTTCCGCTGTTGCTTGTGCTTGCTTTGCGTTGACCACGTTATCGTGGCTCCGCTGCTGCCAAGCAGAGAATGCGAAGCCTGCGCCGGCGATTGTGGCGCAGAGCTTCATAGCATCGGCTGAAGGCCAGTGAAATGTTCCTCGCCAATGTACTGCGAACGCTAGAGCGATCAAGAAGCCGGCCGCTGCGATCCAAACCGGGGTTGTCCAATGCATGAGGTACTTTGGCAGGGTTTTGAGGCGTGCAGGTTCGTTGGCATCCTTTTTGTCGCGCTTCCAGAACTTCAATCTCTCGAAGAAAGTCCCTCGTGTCGAGGTGTCCTCCTCGGACTCGTTGGTGCTCGTGCTCTCATCGTCGGCGGGGACCATGGTGGCTCCTTTGCTCTGGTTCACTGCTTCGCATCGTAGCAGCCTGTCTAGGGGTGCGGTTCTGCGCTGCTATCCAAATCAGCTTTGATGTCAAGCGACTGTTTAGGCGGGGTCCTGGTGTCGCAGTCCTACAGCTTGAAGCTTTGTATCGGGCCGAGGTGCCCTGACCGGGTCGATGCGCCCGAGCTGCGAGCGTGAAACGCGCGTGAAACTGGTGCCGCCAGCCTTGTTGATTCGTGAAACCAAAGCGCTGCTCGCTCGCAACGACGCAACCCCACCCAGCAACACCACAACCCGCCCCGCAACCCCGTGGTATCTCCCGCAAACCCTGCCCCGGCCTCGTTGAAGGGAATGAACCTGGCTAGACTGGCTCCCATGACTGAAAACGCGCAGCTTGTTGTGACCCTGTCCTGCCCGGACCGCCCCGGCATCGTGCACGCCGTGACCGGCGTGATCGGCGAGTCCGGCGGCAACGTCATCCAGTCCCAGCAGTTCGGTGACCCCGACACGGGCACGTTCTTCATGCGCGTTGAGGTGGACTCCCCGAAGGGCCGCGCGCCCATCGACGATGGCTTGGCCCGCGTTGCCGAGGAATTCGGCGCCACCTACCGGGTCGACGACCTGGGCCGCAAGCTGCGCACCATCATCATGGTGTCGCGCGAAGGCCACTGCCTGACCGACCTCCTGTACCGCCAGCAGACGCAGGGCCTGCCCATCGACGTGATCGCGGTCGTCGGCAACCACCCGGACCTGGCGCCCGTCGCCCAGTTCTACGGCGTCCCCTTCCTGAACATCCCCGTCACGAAGGATACGAAGGCCCAGGCGGAGCGCCAGCTCCTCGACCTGATCGCCTCCGAAAAGGTGGAGCTCGTCGTCCTGGCCCGCTACATGCAGATCCTCTCCGACCAGGTCTGCCGCGCCATGCAGGGCCGCGTCATCAACATCCACCACTCGTTCCTGCCGTCCTTCAAGGGTGCGCGCCCCTACGCGCAGGCCCATGATCGCGGCGTCAAGCTGATCGGCGCGACCGCCCACTACGTGACCGCCGACCTGGACGAGGGGCCGATCATCGAGCAGGACGTCACTCGCGTCTCCCACGCCGACTCCACGCCCGATATGGTGGCGCTCGGCCAGGACGTGGAGCGCCGCGTCCTCGCCCAGGCCGTCCGCTTCCACGCGGAGCGCCGCGTCCTCATGAACGGCAACCGCACGGTCGTCTTCTCTCGCTGACGTCGGGTGCGCGGGGTGTCAAACACTGGCCCGGCGCACCGCTGAGGTGCGGTGCCCACCGACGAGGCCGTGGCTGGCTCTCGCGGTGGGCACCCTCTATCTGCGCGAATGTCAGTCGCAGCGCCGTGAAAGTACCGCGTGAGGGCCTTCCGGCGTGTCGCGTCCTGTAACAAGAAAATGTGCGGCCAAGCGGTCATATTTGCCCATGATCATGCGCTTCCGCGAATGTGTTTGTCACTTTGCCTGCAACGCTGAGACGTGATCTTTCGGTCATTTAGTGGGTAAGCGTCGCGTTGACCGTCTGATAAATGGCACACTTGTTACGTGGACGAAACGACTCAGCAACACGCTCCTGTCACCGGCTACGTTCCCGGTGGTTTTGACATGTTCCATCAGGGACACCTCAACATCCTGCGCGCCGCCCGCGAGCGCTGCGATCGTCTGGTCGTCGGCGTGACCTCTGATGAGGCGCTGATCCGCATGAAGGGCCGTGCACCCGTTATCCCGCTGAAGGAGCGCTGTGACCTCGTGTCGTCGCTGCGTTTCGTGGACGCGGTGGTCGTGGACCTGGATCAGGATAAGCGCCTGGCGTGGCGACTCCAGCCTTTCGATGTGCTCTTCAAGGGCGATGATTGGAAGGACACTCCCAAGGGTGCTCAGCTTGAGGCGGAGATGGCGGAGGTCGGCGCACGCGTCGTTTATCTGCCGTACACGCCGTCGACGTCGTCGACGAAGCTGCGCCGCTTTATCGCGCCTGAGGACTTTAGTGACGAGGCCTCAGCTGACAAGTCCGACAAGGCGACGGAAGGGGAGCAGCAGTGAGCCTCCCCGTGGTGCTTGAGCCGGGTGCTTCGTGGGGTACTCGCTTCACGACGTATCGTGCGGCCCTGGCCGCTGCGCAGAAGCCAGGCGCGGGTGTTCCCGCGTACATGCGTTGGGTGAACCGTGGGGCTGCGCGCGTGGCCGCTGCAGCGTGCGCGGCTTTCGGCTGGACTCCGAATTTCGTCAGTTTCATCTCCGTGTGCTTCTCGACGCTCGGTCTCATCGTCCTTGTCGCGCTCGAACCTGCGTGGTGGACGGGTCTGATCGTGGGCACGTCCCTGGCGGTCGGTTTCATGTTTGACTCGGCGGACGGCCAGGTGTCGCGCGTGACCGGTGCGTCGTCGAAGACGGGGGAGTGGGTGGACCACGTGGCGGATGCGTTCCGTTCCCCGGCGATTCACTTCTGCACGGCGGCTGCCGTTATGGTGTACCGCCCCGAGTCCTGGTGGCTCGCTATTGTCGCCCTCGTTTACGGGTGGGTGACGTCGGGGCAGTTCATGAGCCAGATCCTCGCCGAGCAGTTCGTGCGCGCCGCCGGGCGCAAGCAGACCCGTGGTGGCAACCTGCGTTCGTTCATCCTGCTGCCCACCGACCCGGGCGTCGTGTGCTGGACGTTCGCGCTGTGGGGCCTCGGCGCGCCTTTCATGGTGCTCTACACCTTCCTGGCTGTGGTTGCCGTCGCGCACTCGTCGATGTCGCTGCGTCGCCGTTACCGCGACCTGCGCGCCCTGGATGCCGCGGCGAAGCAGGGGGACGGTCGTGCCTGAGCTCTCTGTCATCCTGCCCGCGCGTAACGCTGCGGGTACGATTGCGCGCGCCGTGGCTTCGACCCTGGCAGCCATGCCGGCGGATTCGGAGTTGGTCGTCGGCAATGATTCGTCATCGGATTCGACGGTCGGCGAGGCCATCCGCGGCGCGTCGCGCGGGGGAGTGGTTGATCCTCGCTTGCGTATCGAAGACATTACCCCGGGTGAGGGCGGCGTCTCGCGCGTCCTCACTCAGCTGATGGAGCGCACCGATTCGCGCCTGGTTGGCCGCATGGACGCCGATGATGTCTCCCTGAAGGGGCGCTTCAAGCGCACGATGCGCGCCATTGAACGTGGCGACGACATGGTCTTCACGCAGATGATCGAATTGCGTGGCTCTCGTCCGGTGCCGCGCATGCCCTACGAGATCACGCCCGAGGACATGGGCTGGCATCTGCTGCTCACCAACCCTGTGTGCCACCCGACGATGCTGGCGACGCGCGAGATCATTGACCGTGTCGGTGGTTACCGCGCTGTTCCCGCTGAAGACTATGACCTGTGGATGCGCGTTGCGTCCGCGGGTGGTCGTATTCGTCGCCTGGCCGCCTGGGGCTTGCTGTACCGGATCCATCCGGGGCAGGTGACGGGAAATAAGGCGTGGCGCTCGGACTCGTGGAAGAATCCGGATCAGGCCCAGGCTTTCGCCGAGCTGTCGGCGCATCTGACGGGCCAGGAGCTGCCACGCCTCGTCTCCCTCGTTTCTCTTCCTCGTGACAAGGCCGAGCGTGAGCTTGAGCGCTTCGTGCAGGTCTACACTCAGGGGGTTGCATCTCGACCCGCAACGTCCCGCCGCGTCCTCGAACGTCGGCTGAATGCGCGCGCCGCGTGGGTGCGCTCGAACCTTCAAGGAGAACACTCATGATCCTCACCCCTCCGCCGACTGGCGGCCAGCAGATCCTGCGTCACGCCCTGGGGCGTCGCTGGAGGACGATCGCTGCGGGGACTGTGGTTGGCATGCTTCTTGGTGTTGGCGCTGCCTTCGTGATACCCGTTACACATTCCGCGACGGTATCGATGACTGTGACGTCGCCGACGCTCACGCCTGCGCCCGCGATTCGTGCGTCGCTGTCGAACACGACGGACATGGTGACTGAGCAGGGAATCGCGAAGTCCGCCGCCGTCCTGGACGCTGCGGCCGCGACCATCGGCGGCGGGGCGACCGCTGCCGAGCTGCGCGAGAACATGGAGGTGTCGGGCGACACGAATGGCACGATCGTCAAGATCGAGTACTCCGCGCCTACCCGCGCCGATGCCGTCAAGGCCGCTGACGCGATCTCGGACGCCTACCTCAAGGAGCGTACTGCCCTCGTCGAGCAGCGCGCGAACGAGATGGCCTCCGCCGTGAACGAGCAGATTGCCACCCTGGAGGCCGAACTCAAAAGCCTGAACCCCGTCGTGGATGAGGACGGCGACGTCGTGAGCACTAACCCGCGCGCCAAGGAGCTGACCGAAGACATCAACAAGCTGAAGGAGCAGGCCGCGACGCTGGAGCCCTACCACGCCACCGCCGGCCTCGTCATCACGAGTGGCGATGCTTCGATTGACACGGTTGAGCCCGCGAAGTCCCGCCTGATCCTCATTTTCACGGTCGTCGGTCTGTTCGCTGGCTTGGTGTTGATGCTTCTGCGCGAGACGCGCGCTCGTACCCTCGATTCGCCCACGCAGCTGGCTGACTTGACGGCTCTGCCCGTGTGGAGCGCCGAGGAAGGCGCGCCCGAACCGTGGCTCGCTCCCACCCGTATGCTCGCGATGGCGATTGATCGCGACCACTGGGTTGACCTTATTACTGACGCCTCCGACGCGGAGTCCCGTCAGCTGCACCGCGTTCTGTCACGGTCGCTCGCCGAGACTCGTGTGCCGACGCCTCGCCTGATCGACATCTACCAGCCCCTGGCCTCCTTGCTTGACGAGGTTCGTCCTTCCCGCCATGTGCTCATCGCTGTGCGTAAGGGCCACGACCTCAAGGAGCTGCACGCTCTCCTCAACGAGCTGGCCATCATCAACCGCGAGGTGAACGGCATGCTCTACCTGGATGGCACGGTGACGGCCGGGGCCGAGGACCTGGCTGAGCCTGCGCCCGTCGCTCAGGTGATCGAACCCGGGGACGAGGTCGTGGCGGGTCCGTCCCCGGAGGAGACGACTATCCTGCCCAAGGTAGAAGTCAGCTCCGAGCCGACCCCCAAGAAGACGTCGGACAACAAGGCGTCCCAGAAGAACGACTCCACCGATTCGAAGGATAAGAAATGAGTGCCGAGGAGACCCTGGTGGTCGACGATCAGGCAGCGTCCATCTGGCACGTTGACCGCACCGCCCGCGTCACCCAGCTGATTTCGGGTGACCCGAAGGACCCCCGCGCGCTCGTTCTCGTGCGCGACAATGGGCGCAACTCGGATTTCGTCGAGATCGAGGGGACGACTCACCCCGAGTACTCGGCGCGCGTCGCCGCAGTCGAAGCTGCGTCCCCGCGCGGATGGGAAGAAGGGGCCGGCGCGAAGGTCGACGCCACGGTCATCATGTGCACGGTCGGCTCCTGCGACATGCTCGAGGCTGCGGTGCGCGCGATTCTGGCCCAAAAGCATCATCGCTTCACGCTGGTCGTCGTGGATAACGCCCCCGAGACCGGCCAGACACGCGAGAAGCTCGCGAGTATCGACGACACGCGCATGACCATCGTGTCTGCCTCGCGTCCCGGCCTGTCGCGCGCCCGCAACCGCGGCGTGCTGGCCGCCCGTGGCGAGGTCATCGTCTTCACCGACGACGACGCGATCGTCGACCCGAACTGGCTGACCGCGATGATCGACCCCTTCACGGCTTCGCCGTACGTAGCTGCCACCACCGGCATCGCCTTGCCGCTGGAGGAACGCTACAAGCCTCAGCGTTGGTTCGAATCACGCGGTGGCTTCCCCAAGGACATGAAGCCCCGCGTGTGGTGCGCGGGCGACATGCCCGAGGGCCTGGAGGCCCTGGGCGAGAAAGGCGAAGGCGGCCCGCTCTTCCCGATCACGACGGCTCGCGTGGGGGCCGGCGTCTGCATGGCCATGCGTCGCGACGTCCTCATGGAGGTCGGCCCCTTCGACCCCGCGCTCGGCGCTGGCACCTCGACGCGAGGCGGCGAGGACCTCGACATGTTCGCGCGCATCCTGGCCACAGGCGACGTCATCATCCACACGCCTGACGCCCTCGTGCACCATCGTCACCGCGTCGACGAGGCCGGCCTGGATAAGCAGATCCGCGGCAACGGCTCCGGCATGGCCGCTCTGCTGACGAAGGCCATCATCGCGAAGCCCTCGGTCCTGTGCACCCTCGTGGGACGCATCCCCGGAATCCTCAAGCGCATCAAGCCCGGCGGTGCCCGCGTGGCCGGCCGTGATGACGATACGCCCGGCTCGCTCACCAGGTCCGAAATCAAGGGCTTCCTGGAGGGACCCTTCCTCTACCTGTCTTCGCGCAGGAGCAACAGGCTCGCCCCGCTCCACCCGGCTGACGAACCAGAGGTCGATGCGACCGCGCAGAACAGCGCTGACGCAGCCCCGGCCTCGTCCGAGGAACGTGGCACTCCTGAAGGGAACACGAGCGCGTGAGCTGGGGCCGCGGAATCTGGAGGAAGCCGCCACCGGCACGCATCGGGCCGCTGCGGGAGGACGCGCAGGACCTGCCGGCGTGGCCCTTCGTCGCGGCCTACTCGATGTACCTACTGTGGTGGGTCCTGGGCTCCGGCGACCTGATGTGGCCGTTCTTCGGAATCATCATGCTCGTGCTGATGCTTGGCCGAAGCGGTCTGCGTTTCCCGCCCGGAACGATCATCTGGATGTTTTTCCTGGCGTGGGTGTTGGCGTCTATGTCGATGCTCGACTCGGGCGGGCGCGTCATTGGCGCGTTCTACCGCTTCCTGCTCCAGCTCGCTCCCGGTATCTTCGCGGTCTACGCGTACAACGCGCGTAAAACGCTGAGCGTGCGCGTCATCGTGGGCACGATGTGGGGTTTTCTCCTGTCGACCACGATTGGTGGCTTCATCGCCATGGCGTGGCCCGAGCTGCGCTTCAAGACGCTCATGTACTACCTGGTGCCGAAGCCGCTGCACGCCAACGACTTCGTCAAGGACTTCACGAAGCGCGCCACCACCCAGTGGAACCCGTCGTCGTGGATTCTGTCCGACCCGCGTCCCTCCGCGCCGTTCATCTACTCGAACACGTATGGCAACGTGTACTCGATGATCTTCCCGCTCGCGCTGATTTTTGCGTACGTGCTGTGGCGTGAGCGCTCGACATATCGTTTCATCGTTGTCGGCGTGTGCGCGCTGTCGATCATTCCAGCGGCGGCAACGCTCAACCGCGGCATGTATATCGGCCTCATCGTCATCGTGACGTGGGTCGGTTTCCAGCGCCTGCGCGCCGGGGCGTGGCGCACCGTTCTGGGCATCATCGCTGCCCTCATCGTCAGTGTGGTGGCCTGGCTGTCCACACCCGCCTCGAAGTCCCTGTTCGACCGTCTCCAGGAATCCTCCTCAACCGCAGACCGTGCGTCGAACTACCTGGAAACTCTCAACGAGCTTGCCGAATCGCCGTTCCTGGGATTTGGTGCTCCTCGCCCCTCGGCATCGTCCTGGCTGCCGGCTTTGGGTACCCAGGGCCAGTTCTGGACCGTCCTCTTCTCCTACGGCCTCGTCGGCATTTTCCTGTTCATCCTCTTCTTCCTGCGCATGTTCCCGCGCATCTGGCGGGCCAAGGACGTCTACGGTTCGATCCTGGGCGGCATCATGCTGGCCACCCTGGTCGAGCAGTTCTACTACGGCATGAACACGGGCCTGATGCTCTCGGTCGTCGCCGCCGCTCTACTGTCGCGTCACCTGGAAGAAGAGAACCACCCGCTGCGCCTGGCCGCCGCCCAAGCCGGTACACCTACGCCCGGTTCCGTCGCCGGTACGGTCCGCGTCGCGGCCCCCGTGCGTCTGGGCGAATGGGGAAGCCCCGCCGCGAACGACGGGGCTTTCTCCACTCGGATGCTCGAGCGACTCAACAGGTCGGGTCGTCGGGGAAGGAAACACCGGAGAGCTTCCAGTTCTGACCATCCTTCACAAACTGAAAATATGTGAGGGCGCGGGTCATGGTCGTGTCGTCCGTGAAAGACGTCCCCGCGTCGTTGAGGACGCGCACGGAGGAAGAGTCCACACAGGCCGACACGGTGAGGTTTCCGGCACCGTCATCGGCGATGACCTGCGGGTTTTCGACAGTTGGCGTGCCCTCGGAGTGCAGGCCTTCCTTCGCCCATTCGACAGCCTGCGCATCGAATTCTTCGAGCGCGGACTCGGTGAGCACGGAAGACAGGTCGGTTGCCTGGGCCTGCTCGGGATCGGTGTACGCGTCGTACAGGGTTGTCAGGATGTACGAGGCCTGGTCGCCAGCTTCGGTGGCCGTCTCCATCGCGCCGGTTGCGTTGGCGGGACCCGCCGACTGCGGCGTGATGGTCTTGGCGATGGATTGCGGGGCGTCGGATTGGCCGGGACCCACGCTCTGCACGCCGGAGGCTGCAGTGGTCTCAGTGTCGGAAGAGCTCGTCAGGCGCAGTACCACGACGATGACGAGCGCGATGACCAGGAGGATCGCTGCTGCCACGAGGCCCTTCTTGCGGGTGGGGGAGAGAGAGTTGATGAAGTTCATGTGTTTCCCATCGATCGGTTATAGGGAAAGGTTACCGCGTGGTACGTGGTAGCGGGAAGGTTACTCATGAGTGAGACAAATCAAGCCAGGCGGTCCCTCGCTCGCGGGGGCATCGTCGGGTTCGTCGGAGCCATGGCCTCGGCCATCCTGGGTTTCGCTTTCACGATCATTCTCTCGCGCATGTTGGGCGCGACCGGCGCGGGCGTCGTCACACAGGCGACAGGCGTGTTCGCCATCGTCATGGCCTTGGCGAAGGTTGGCCTGGACTCCACGGCCATCTACCTGATGCCTCGCCTCTCCCTGGATGCGCCCCAGGAGATCCGTGCAACCCTGTCGTTTATGGCGACGATGACGGTGGGCGTGTCCACCGTGTGCGTCCTCATTCTCGAGGCCGTGGCCCCGTTGATCTGGAATGCCGAGGTGTCGGGTGCGACCCGCGCTGTCCTCTGGTTCGTCCCGATCGGTGCACTCACGCTCGTGGCGTCCGCCGCGCTGCGGGCGCTGGGTAACATGCGTGAGTACGTGCTCGTCCAGAACCTGCTGCTGCCGGGTCTGCGTCCCCTTCTGGTGGCCCTGGCGGCCGCGCTGACGGGTTCTCTGGCGCTCGTCTCAGTCGCGTGGGCACTGCCCTTCGTCGTGGTGCTGGTGGCGTCTTGGTGGCTGCTGCTGCGGCACATGCCGTCGGTGGCGGACTCTGAGGGGCGCTGGCCGAGTGCGCAGCGTCGTCGCCAGGTCGTCTCCTTCGCCCTGCCTCGCACCCTGACTGCCGGTCTCGAGCAGGCCCTGCAGTGGCTGGACGTCCTGCTGGTCGGCCTGCTCGCGGGCGATGCTGCCTCGGGTATCTACGGCGGTGCGATCCGTTTCATTCAGGCGGGCATGGTCGTCGATACGGCCCTGCGCGTCGTCGTCTCTCCGCAGTTCTCCAAGCTCCTGCACCAGGAGCGCATCAAGGAGCTGCGCGACCTCTACGGCACGGCCTCCATCTGGCTGGTGCTTTTCGCCGCGCCGATCTACGCGCTCATGGCGATCTACGCTCCGGCTCTCATGAGGATCCTCGGTGATGGTTTCGCGCCGGGCGCGAACGTGCTCGTTGTCCTGTGCATCGGCTCTATCGTGACCTTCATGGCGGGCAACATTCACTCGCTGCTCATCATGAGTGGGCGCTCGGGGTGGGCCGCTGTGAACAAGGTTGTGGTGCTGACGCTGAACGTTGTGGGCAACGTCATTTTCATTCCTCGTGGAGGTATGGTCGCAGCTGCGACGGTTTGGGCGGTGTGTATGGTACTTGACGCTGCGATGGCGACCATTCAGGTGTCGCGCTTCATCGGTGTGACACCGAAAATCTCTGAAGTGGTCAAGCCAATCCTTGTTGTGGGCGTATCTGCCGCAATTCCTGGTGGTTGTATAGCATGGTTGTACGGACGCGATTCTTTCGTTGGGATGGTCGCTGGGTCGGTCCTCTCGGTCCTCGTTTTCGCTTGTGTTTGTTGGGCTTTTCGGGATCGGCTCCATCTCTCGGGACTTGGGTCCTTGGCGAAGAAAAAGCGGGGGTAAGGGAGGGGTGTATGAGGTACCTGTGAAGGTTTGACTTGACCGGCCGGTTGATGGACTTTTCCTTGTTGTGTAATCATTAGTGCAACAAGATTATTGTCCCGCTGAAAGGCCGTGTCATGGCTTCCGCACTTTCGCGCCTTGTAACCCTTGCATCTGCGCCGATTATCGCGTGTGCATCGCTTGCGTTCGCCCCGATGGCGCACGCAGATGATGGCAATCCACCTCCCGTTTCCCCCGGTCAAACCGTCCTTCATGACGGTTTGAGCGCCGCCACCGCAGCGGCCTCGTGCTGGGACATCAAGCAGCGTGATCCCAACTCTCAGGACGGCACCTACTGGCTCCAGACCCCCGCGATGGACGCCCCTGCCCAGTTCTTCTGTGATCAGACCACAGATGGCGGCGGCTGGGTCATGATCGGCCGTGGCCGCGAAGGCTGGGAGCCGTGGAGCGGCGGCAAGGGTGATCCGGCCGAGCTCACAACGCGCGAGCGTAACCAGTCGGCCTTCGATGTCGTTCAGCTCTCCAACGACGCTGTCAACGGCTTGCTCAACAATGAAGACATCAAGGACCAGCCGGACGGCGTGCGCGTCCTGCGCTCGTGGAGCGCCTCGGGCCGCTCCTACCAGAAGCTGGACCTGAAGTTCTCCAAGATGACGGACTTCGTGTGGCCCTTCAAGATGGCTCACCCGGTGAGCGTCTCGATGGACGGTGCCAGTCCCGTCTCCGGCCTCCTGTGGAATACCCTCGGCTACGATCAGGGCTGGAACGCCCTCCAGCTCTACCCGTCGGCACGCACCGGCTGGACTGTCGGTTGGGGATACGGCGTCGGTGCCGGAAACTGGGGTGGCGACCTGAGTTCTGCGTCTTCCTTCTTCCACAAGAACGGCCAGACGGTCTTCCCCTACTCTGAGGCCTACGTGCGTCCGCGCATCGCCTCCGACTCCTCGGCCTTCACCCGCATCCCGGACGAGGGCGAGGCTGGTTCCACCGTGACCCGCGCCGTCTCGAACTACGCGGCCACAACCTCGTGGGGCGTAACCGGTAATATCAACGGCTCCTACGCGGAAGGATCCATTCAGGTCCAGGCCCTCAAGCAGGTCGGCTCCACCATGTATGTCGGCGGTAACTTCACCGGCGTCAAGCAGGGCGAGAACGGTTCCGAGAACCCGTCGCGCGGCCTGGCGGCCTTCGACGTCAATACGGGCGATTGGACCGGCCAGGCTTTCGACTTCAACAATCAGGTCAAGGCCCTCCTGCCCCTGCCCGACGGTCGCCTCCTCGTGGCCGGCGACTTCACGCGCGTCAACGGCGAGACTCATGTCGGCACCGTCGTTATCAATCCCTCCACCGGCCAGGTCGACCCCTCGTGGGACCTGTCGATCAGTAACGCGCTGAACGGCGGCCAGGTGAGCGTGCGCGCGCTCGACTACTACGACGGCAACGTCTACCTGGGTGGTGTTTTCACACACCTGAGCGGCGGCGGCTCCTCAAAGGTCTACGGGCGCAACGCTGCCCGCGTGTCTCTCGACGGGCGCCCCGACCGCAGCTGGAACCCGGAACTTAGCGGTTCCGTTCAGGCCGTGGGCGTCAGCGAGGCTAACGGTGCCTTCTACGCTGGCGGACACTTCACCCGTGCACACGGCTCCGAGCGTGCATGGTACGCGGCGAAGTTCTCGACCCAGCCCGGTGCCGCCCAGGACTTCGAATTCAATTTCGAACCTTCCACCGTGAGCGCCGGCAAGTACCAGCAGACCATCGCCACCGGGGGCAACCGCGTCTTCATCGGTGGCTCCGAGCACTCCCTGTTCGGCTACGACACTGGCACGAACTCGCGCACCTCCGGCACCCTCACCATGAGCATGGGCGGCGACATGCAGGCCAGCACCATCTCCTCCAAGAACGTCATTTACGGCTCCTGCCACTGCTCTGACGGTGCCTACCAGGACAAGTACGACTGGGCCGTGTCTGACCGCTGGTCTCGTATCGACGAGATCAAGTGGGTGGGCGCATGGGACGCAACCACCGGCGAGAACCTGCATTGGACCCCCTTCGAGCTCTCCTCCAGGCGCAAGACCGGTGCGTGGGCGCTCACGACCGATACCAACGGCAACCTGTGGGTCGGCGGCGACTTCGATTTGTCGCACATCGACGCTTCGCGCACTCAGTGGAACGGTGGCTTCGCTCGCTACGACAACCGCGACAACGTTGCGCCCGAGACCCCGACGCTCGTGCACACGACCGCTTCCACGGCCTCGTCCGTGACCCTGGCCTGGGAAGGCGTCTCCGACGCCGTCTCCTACGAGATCCTGCGCGATGATCGCCCCATCGCCTCCACGACCTCGGCCAGTGTTGAGGTCCCGCGCGGCGGCGACAACCGCTTCTTCGTGCGCGCAGTCGACGCTGCGGGCAACCGCTCCGCCACCACCGCCGTCTACGTGCCTCCGGCCGACGGCGAGGTCGACCCCACCAACCCCGTCCTCCTGGACGCTGGTGCCACCTGGAACTACCGTGCGCTCAATAGTGCCGCCCCCGAGAACTGGACCCAGGCCTCGTTCGACGACTCCCAGTGGTCCACCGGTGCCGCCCCGCTCGGCTACGGCGACTCTCGCATCGCGACCGTCCTGCAGTCGAACGTCGCGCGCCCCGTGACCTCCTACTTCCGCACGCACTTCCCGGTGGTCGACGCCAAGGCGCTCAAGGGTGTTACCGTGAAGTACCTGGCCGATGACGGTGCAGTGGTCTATGTCAATGGCACCGAGGTCGACCGTACACGCATTGACGCAGGTGCCGTGAGCTACACGACGCGAGCCAACGCCGCGCCGAGCTACAGTGCGGCCACGAGCTCCCCGTCCGAGGTTTTCGTGCCGGCCTCCCTGCTCACCACCGGCGACAACGTCATCGCAGTCGAAACGCACGTGAACTACACGCGCAGTGCAACCGTGGGCATGTGGGCCTCTGTGATCCGCGTCGACGGAACGCCCGAATCGACCTCCGGGGATGACGACGTGAAGCCGGAGCCGGAACCCCAGCCCGATCCGAACCCGGTCCCGGTTCCCTACACTGAACCCTCGGTGCCCACAAACCTCGAGGATGCCACCAAGCCCATCGACGTTAACGGAATGACGAGCGGCGAGGTCATCCCTTCGGCTTCCACCCAGTGGAACTACTGGACCGCCATGGCAGCTCCTGCCTCTGACTGGGCAACGACCGCATCCCTGGCGGACTGGTCGCGCGGTGCAGGCCCCATCGGATGGGGAGACTCGGACGCGGCCACTCGCCTGGACATCGCCAAGAAGGATCGCCCCGTCACGTACTACTTCGCGCGTGACATCGACCTGGGCACCGTCACCCCCAATACGACCCTCACCGTCAAGGTGCGTGCGGACGACGGCGTCGTCCTGCGCATCAACGGACAGGTCGTGGACACGAAGCGTATGTCGCATGGCAACATTAGCCATGACACGTACGCGAATGCGGCGGTAACTGCCCCCAAGGCGGCCTCCGATCTGCTCGAGGTGAAGATTCCCGCCAGCTACTTGACATCTGGAGTGAATCGTATCGGCGTTGAGGAACATATCAACTACAAGGGCACGCCGTCCATGTCCTTTGATTTGTCCGCAACAATGGCCAAATAGAGCGAACATCGTGTCGCTTCATGCAGGTTGAGGTGACGTCATGACTAGTTTGGACAGTTTGACCGACCTCATATATTCCTGTTGACAGGGGGAGCCCTCGCCGTTCTGGCGAGGGCTCCTTCGTATGTGGTAGAACACTCTCGTTTTTGGCTAACCACATGGTTGAGCGTGATGGGTTTTCGTGACACTATAGGGGTAACCATTAATGTGATACCAGTGAGGATCCGATGAAGACTATCCGCCGCTGCTTGGCCCTCGGCCTGGCATCAATAACCGGTTTCGGAGTGCTTGCACTCAGCCCCGTCGCAGCTCAGGCGGCGGTTGACCCCCTCCACGATGGCCTCTCCGAAGCGACTGCTGCGGCCTCATGCTGGGAGATTAAACAGAACAACCCGCGCTCGTCGGACGGCACCTACTGGCTCCAGACGGCCACAATGGATGCCCCCGGCCAGTTCTTCTGCGACCAGACGACGGACGGTGGCGGCTGGGTCATGATCGGTCGCGGCCGTGAAGGCTGGGAGACCTGGAGCCAGGGCAATGGCGACCAGACTCGCCTCCAGACGCGCCCGCGCACCCCCGGTGACTTTGAGGTCGTCCAGGCGTCCCACGAGACCGTGAACGGACTGCTCGGGGGCACCAAAGTTTCTGACCTCCCGGACGGAGTCATGGTCCAGCGTGCCTGGAACCACCGGGGCAGCGCCTACCAGACCGTGCGCATGCAGTTCCCCAAGATGCGCGACTTCATCTGGCCCTTCAAGAGCGCCCATCCCGTCAACGTTAAGTTCAACCGCGAGTGGTGGGTCAACGGCGGCATCGTGTGGTCCGGCTTTGGTACGAACACCAGCTGGGGCTACGTCAACCTGAATGCGTCTCCTCAGAACCAGTACACGATGGGCTTTGGATACGGCCCTCTCGCGTCCTCCTGGTACGACACCTCCTCCTCGACGTCGTTCTTCCACCGCAACGGCTCCATCATCAACCCCTACACGGAGGTCTACATCCGTCCCGAGCTGAGTTCCACGGACTCCTCTTTCCGCACCATCGGTGACGGCGGCACTGCCGCTGAGGCCCAGAAGGCATCGGTCTCCGAATTTGCGACCCCCACGACGTGGGGCGTGACCGGTAACCTCAACGGCTCGATCCAAGAGGGAAGTATCCAGGTCCAGGCCTTCGAACAGGTCGGCTCCACCATGTACGTCGGCGGTAACTTCACCGGCGTGCAGAAGGGCAAGAATGGCTCGGAGACCACCAGCCGTGGCCTGGCAGCCTTCGATGCCACCACCGGTGACTGGACCGGCCAGACCTTCGATTTTAACAACCAGGTGAAGGACCTCGTCGAGCTGCCCGGCGGTAAGCTGCTGGCAGTCGGTGACTTCACCAAGGTCAACGGTGAAACCCACGTCGGAACCGTCCTGATCGACGCTGCCACCGGCCAGATTGATCCCTCGTGGGACCTGCAGATCCGCAACGGCAATGCATCTGTTGTGACCGTTAAAGCCGCGAAGGTCGTCGGCGAACACATCTACCTGGCCGGTGCCTTCACCCACCTGACGGGTAACGGCTCCTCCTCCGTGTACGCCCGTAACGGTGCCCGCCTGGACCTGTCCGGCAAGCCCGATCGCTCGTGGAACCCCGAGTTCAACGGCAGTGTCATCGACATCGACGTGGACGAGAACGACTCCTACCTCTACGCTGCAGGCCACTTCACTCGCGCACACGACCTCGTTGCCGAAAATGCCGCCCGCCTGGGCACCGGTGCGGGAGCTGAGCTCGACCAGTCCTGGTCCTTCCGCCACTCCTACTTCATCGGCAAGTACCAGCAG
>ERZ772920.715-NODE-715-length-18364-cov-9.466656_pt1 | contig 18364 bp, 15 predicted proteins | sample MGYA00511469_ERZ772920 | MGnify/ENA primary metagenome ERZ772920 (study PRJEB29015, sample SAMEA2738069) | human oral metagenome | biome: human oral; feature: human-associated habitat; material: saliva | place: China | collected 2216 ... | reverse complement strand
GTAAGAATGTTGGAACAACGCGGCTATCAAGTTCAAGAAGTTGATGCCGATAGCCGTCGAGGTCAGCCTGTGTTGGAGGTTGAGGCTTTTAAAAATGGCCGTGAGTACGACATTGTTTTGTCGTATCCTGATTTGCAAATTATCAAAGAGCGCATCGATTATTAATATTTCGATATAAAGTAGATTGTCGCAGGGCTTTTGGTCCTGCGACAGTTTGCTATTTAGGCATTTAAAGAATGTAGACAGCATGTAAATTACCTGAAATAAATGAACTAAATATGCTTTTTATTTTCCATTTAATTCAAAGTGTTTGATGTTGGGAGTCATGATATGAGTTTGAATGATTGGAAGGAAGATGGTCAGCCGAAGCAGATGGGCGACCAAGAAAAACCTTTAAACGACGGCGCAGCTGCCAAATCCCAACAGGATATTGATTTTTGGGATCACAAGCAAAACGGTATTGTTGAAAACGAAGTTGAGGTTGTAGCTGAAGCGGTAGAAACTCAGGAAGCGGTAGAAGGTCAGGAAGTGGTTGAACATCCTGAGATGCCGTCTGAAAAAAGTGAGAAGAAAGCCAAACGCAAAAAAGACAAGGCGAAGAAGAAAAAAAATAAAGCCGAGGATTTGAATGCGTCTGATCTGTTGGGTACGAATAAGGGCGTGGAAACCATGTTCCGCAACGCCGTACGCTCGGAGATGGAATTGTTGGCGCTGGCGGCAACCAAAGCGAACATTATGATTTCGCTGAATGGTTTTATTGTTTCTGCACTGATGATTTCGGGCGCGTTTATTTTTTCATCGTCCCCGGAATTTTTGATTCCGGCCAGTACGTTTATGATTACTGCCGCCGCGTCTATCGTGTTTGCATTGCTTTCTGCTTCGCCGGAACGTATCGGCAAAATGCAGGCGGCGCGGACATGGTTTAAGGATTTTATCCGCGGCCGTTCTAAGCTGCGGGATTTGAAAACCCGCCTCAGCAGTACCGAAACGCGCTTTTTTGGCGGCAGCCAACCCAATATTTTGATTTATGAAGACCGTGTAAAACTGCAAAAAGATCAATATTGGGAAATGATGCAGGAAATTATGGGCGACCGTAAACAAATCTATGAAAAGATGAGCGATCATCTTTATTGGCTTGGTTTGTTGGCGGATAAACAGTTTAAATACATTAACTTATCTTACGCGGTATTCCGCTGGGGCTTGCTGGCTTCGTTGGCGGCATTTATCGGTGTGAAAACATTGCCGTCATTACTGATGCCTCCGGCCAACAACGCGGCAGAGCTGCGTTCGCTGGGTATCAATATGTTTAACGGCGTATTTGAGCCTTCTGCTGTGCAACAGCTTCCGGATGGTAAGTTGCTGATCGCGGAAAACGAACCCAACCATGCGTTCAGTATCATCAGCATTGATAAAACCGGCAGGTTTGTGGAAGACGAGGCATTGGATACGCGCGTGATTACCGGTTTCAAACGCCGTCTCAGCGACTTGGAGGCTTTGGCGCGCGACGATGAAGGCTTTATCTACGCGCTGACTTCACACTCGCGCACCCGTAAAGGCAACCGCTCGCCTGACCGTGAACACCTAATGCGCTTTAAAATCCAAGACGGCAATGTGTTGGGGCTGACCAGCTACGACAATCTGACGCAGGTTTTAGAAACCGATCACAAGCTGCATGATTTGATTCACGAGCGAACCAAGGCAGAAGTTTCTTTTGATGAAATCAATATTGAGGGCATGGCGTTTGATCCGGTAAAAAAACGTCTTGTTTTGGGATTCCGTGATCCTGAGTTCAACAACATGGCTTTGGTCGCGTTTATCAGCAATCCGAAAGATGTATTTGAGCGCAATGCCAAGCCTGAGTTTGATGAAGTGGCGGTGATTGATATTGATGGCGGCGGTATCCGTTCCCTCAACTATGATCCTGTGTTGAAAACCTACGTGATTGCCAATGAAGTGAAGGATGAGAATGGACAGAAATTCTCGCAACTGTGGACTTGGAGCGGTAATCCGACCGATGAACCGCAAAAAATCTCTCTGCCTAATCTGCAACACATCACCAACGTTGAAGCCGTCGATTCGATTACCGTTAACGGCAAACCGCAGATGATTCTGATGGGCGATGAAGGCAATGCTTCGCAGAAAATTACTGCCAAGTATATGTTGGTAGATTACAGTCAACTGGGTAAACAGTAAGTTATCTTGGCTGACGGATAAAAGGCCGTCTGAAACCGATAGTTTATGGTTTCAGACGGCCTTCTTGTTTTCAGTAAAACAGGTTGATGGGTTTAAATACTCTAATCAGTAATGATTAACCCAAAAAAGTGGACAAGTTTCAGACGGCCTTCAAGCCATTGATGACACGTTTGTAGCAGGTATAAACCAATGCCGCGCAGGCCAGCCACATAAGGATATAGAAAGTCGAATGGAAGCTGCCGTCGATTGCATACCATACGGCCAATGCGCCGATAAAGAATGCGCGGTCGCTTTTGCCGCATGGTCCGTCATAACGACGGCCGTTGCCATGGACTTGTCCCAAAACGCCGCAAAACTCGGTCATTGCCGCCAGCCAAATAAACAGGGCGATTTGCACGCCGCCGAAGGGCGCGATAAAGGCAAAAGGCAGATACAAAGCAGCATCGGCGGCAATATCGGTGATTTCATTCAAATAACCGCCTAATGCTGATTGTTGGCCGAACTCCCGTACCAACATGCTGTCCATTGCATTCAGTGCCATACGGACAAACAACCAGATCGGTAAAAGCCAGAATAATGTGGATACACCTGCAAACAATGCTAAAAGCAAACCGATCAAAATGGAAACGGCGCAGGCAAACAGAGTGACCTGATTGGCAATAATACCTTTTTGATACAGTCACTTAACAATGGGGAGCAACAGGTTTTGGAATTTTGGTTTCAGGGCGTAGATGCTCATAATTATGCTATATAAAAGAAAATGAAGTGCCGTGATTATAGACGAAATCCGTTATAATCCGTCAATCTTCGAATCACGCGGTTCGCAAACCTCCCGCGTTAACAAAACTAGGAATTTACTATGGAAAAACAGCAGGCCCTCGTTATTTTTTCGGGCGGGCAGGATTCAACAACCTGCCTGATTCAGGCAATTCAAACATATGGATGTGAAAATGTGCAGGCCATCACTTTTCAATATGGGCAACGCCACGCCATCGAATTGGAGCGAGCGCGTTGGATTGCCCAAGATTTGGGCGTGAAGCAGACGGTACTCGATTTGAGCCTGATGCAACAGATTACACACAATGCCTTGATGGATGATACGGCATCCATTGAAACAGCTTCAGACGGCCTGCCCAATACATTTGTAGATGGACGCAATGCTTTGTTTTTGCTTTACGCCGCTATTTACGCCAAAGGGCAGGGAATACGCCATATCATTGCCGGCGTGTGCGAAACCGATTTTTCCGGTTATCCCGACTGCCGCGATGTGTTCGTCAAGTCGATGAATGTTACGCTGAATCTGGCTATGGATTACGCTTTTCAAATCCATACGCCCTTGATGTATTTAACCAAAGCGCAAACTTGGGCATTGGCGGATGAAATGGGTGTGTTGGATTATATTCGCGAGCACACACATACCTGTTATAACGGCGTGGTCGGTGGTTGTCATGAATGCCCAAGCTGTATTTTGCGCGAGCGCGGTTTGTCGGAATATTTGGAAAGTAAAAAGGCCGTCTGAATTAAGAGGGGCATATATTTCTAATATCCAGTTGTACGAAAAGGCCGTCTGAAAAATTCATTTCAGACGGCCTTTGGCTATGTATTTTGTTCTGCTTAGAACAACAAATCTACCGGTTCGCTGCTTGCCGGAGCATCTTTCACTGGAGAAGAGGCTGGGGCAGTAGCCGGTTCGGAAGCAGCTTTAGGCGCAGAAGCAGGAGCATCGGCCGGAGTGGTTGCCGGTTTGGCAGCAGGTTTTGCCGGTTTCACCGGAGTCGGACGAACGCTTTGTTTCGGTTCGGATGCTGCCTTGTTTGTATCGTCGGTAGCATCGACTTCGATTTCAGTGCCTTGAGGCAATACCACATCTTTAGCAGGAGCCGGTTTCGGCATGACTTTAGGTTTGCTGTAAGCATCCGTGCCGCTGGTCCATGCCAAAGATTTCAAGGGCGATTTGAGTTTTACGCCTTTGGCGCAGGTCAGACAGTTTGCTGCGCCGGTGCGTCCTTTCAGGATTGCATCTACACGAGCTGCAGGAATGGTTTTACCGTGCGCTTTTGCCCAAGCGGCAATGCTTTTTTTCAGGGCAGCCGTATCAAGGTTTTTCTTGTCGTATGGGTCACGATAGGCAGCCAGCCACAAGTTTTGGTTGGCATCTTCGTTCAGGCTTGCCATTTGGTAGATAACGGAGGCAGGAGAACCTGTTGCGATGGTTTTGGCGAATTCCAATGCGTCAGGCGATTTCATGCGCACGCAACCATGGCTGCGGACGCCGGGTACGCTGGCAGGGGCATTGGTGCCGTGAATGCCAAGGCTTAGTTTAGGGTCGCCAAGACGGACAAATACGGGGCCCAGCGGATTGTTTGGACCAGCCGGTACGCTTTTTACGCCGTCATTGCGTTCTTTTTGGATGGATTTAGGGATATGCCAAACCGGGTTGTAGGCTTTTGCGCCGATTTTATGTTCGCCCAGATTGGTTTGGGTCATGGCTTTGCCGACAGCAACAGGATAAATTTTGCTCAATTTGCCGTTGTCGTAGAGGAACAAACGCTGTTGCGTAATATTGATAACGACGTGTTGTCCGGAAGAGGCGGGGGAGACGTCTGGAATAAGTGTGTTTGCAGCAGCGGCTGAAGTTAAAAGGGCGGCTGTCAGGCCGAACAGTATTTTTTTCATGTCGTCTTTTTTTGTAGGGTTTGAAATGAAAGTTTTTGGCGCATGATACCTGAAACTCTGTGTTTTTGTGAGAAAATATGCGCTTTCGGTATTGGAAGACAGTCAAACGGTCGGGTAGCGGCTGCGTGGCGGAAACGGTATGGGTGTGAAAGAACAGTATCAAGAAACGGAAGTTTTTTCTTTGGATTATGAGGGCAGGGGTGTTGCCAGAGTCGATGGGAAGACTGTATTTATCGGCGGTGCGCTGCCTGGAGAGCGTGTAACGTTTGTCATACATAAAGAGAAAAAGCAGTTTGCCGAGGCTCAAGTCGAAAAGGTTTTGAAGGCTTCTTCCGAACGTGTCGAGCCGGCGTGTTGCTATTTTGATACATGTGGCGGCTGTTCACTTCAACATGTTTCTTTCGGAGCACAAGTTGCGTTAAAGCAACGGATTTTGGAAGAGCAGTTGGAACGGATAGGTAAGGTCAAGCCGGAAATAATTTTACCCCCTTTATATGGTTACTCCTGGTGTTATCGCGATAGGTCACGTTTAAGTGTTTCGGTGGATAAGCAAGGCTGTCTGAAACTCGGTTTTCAGGCCAAAAAAAGCCATGATGTCGTCAATATCCGCCATTGCCATATTTTGCCTAAGCATGTGTCCGATAGATTGCCTGATGTCCGCAATTTGCTGCAAAAGCTGCATGATGACGGTGTAAAAGTGAAATTTGTTGAGTTTTATTGCGGGAAAAATGTGACGGTGCTCAACATTCGTTTCGTAAATCAACCGTTTGGACAAATATTAAGCGAATTGCGTAATTGGTTTGATAAGATATTGTCGGGTGCTGAAAAGGCATGGCAAATATGGTTGCAGGATCATGCCGAGCCCTTGCCGTTTTACCCTGAGAACGCACCTGCTCTGAACTATACTTTTGCTCAATTTGATGTGGAAATGCCTTACAAACCCGGTGATTTTACGCAGATTAATGCGCAGCTGAACGAAGTGATGGTGGCAAGGGCTGTCAGACTTTTAAACCCTCAAAAAGGGGAGCGGATTGCCGATTTGTTTTGCGGTTTGGGCAATTTCAGTTTGCCGCTGGCAAAAAGTGGTGCATCGGTTGTTGGTATCGAAGGCGCCGATTATTTGGTTGATAGGGCAAGGGAAAATGCACGCCTGAATCGTTGTGCCGAGAATATGACGTTTTCTGTTGCAGACTTATTCGATACCGATGAAAAGACTGTTGAGTCGTGGGGACAATTTGACAAGATGTTGCTGGATCCGCCGAGAAACGGGGCTTATGCTGTTGTCAAATCACTACACAAACCGTTTTTGCCCCAGAAGATAGTGTATGTTTCGTGTAATCCATCAACATTTGCACGAGATGCCGGTGTCTTGGTTGATAAGGGCTATAAGTTTAAGGCGGCAGGAATCATGAATATGTTTGCACAAACCTCGCATGTTGAATCCATCGGTGTGTTTGAGTTGTAAATTGGTATCAAGTCCTTTATGTGAGTAGGGTTTTTAATGTAAAAATGAGTGCATTCATGTTATCATCATTCGTTTGGGGAATGAATAACGTTGAAGTTGCGTGTAAAGCAACAGATGTTAATAAATGCAGTTTGCAGCACAAGACCGGGAGGTGTTCTTGAACTATCAACTTTTAACTATTTTTTTGCTGGTGCTTTTTTTGCTGGTGTTGGTTTTTGTTCGTCATAAACAAAGTAACAATTCAGACAAACAAAGCGCGCATGCATCAAAAAGCGGCCGTACATCTGCTGCTCATACAGCCTCCTCTGAGGATGGAAACGACTGGATTGAGAAAGTCAACCAGACAGTTTCCAATGCGGATAATCAAGACTGGGAATGGGGTGGAAGCGGCTCAAACGATGCAACAGCTTCTGTTTCCGCACAAGAAGTCGATCCGTTGACCGAATATCAGGTTTATAAACAGTTCGGCTATGAGAGCAAAGCAGCGGAGTCTTTGGCCGGTTATCTCAATACTTTGGAAGACGGTGCGCCGGAAAAGCTGGTTCATGAATTAATCGGTTTGAATCTGCGTGTCGGCAATATCGATATGCTGGCGGATACGCTTGAGCGTCATAGTGCTTCCCTTTCTGAAGACAGCGTAGCCGAATACCTGAAAGCCGGTCTGGCTTTGGATTCTACTAACCTGCGCCTGCGTGTTTTTGCCGAGCATCATCTTGGTTGGAATATGCAGGAAGTGGACCGTCAAATTGGCGAACAAAGCGGTTTGGAAGTTGCTTCCGACGAGCATATTGCCTTTGAGAACGATTCGGTTGAACGCATTGTCGTTCCAGGTATGGGCAAACGTGCGCCTATCGTATTAGGCAAGAAAGATTTTGGCGAAATCAGCCCTGAAGAGATGGGCGCGGTTATTGGTTTTGCCAAACCGGAGCGTAGTGCAAAAATCCTGAAAGACAAGATTAGCTACGAGACTGCTTTGCATCAATACAACAAAGCAATCCAAACTTCTGCGAAGCCTGCTGGTCTCATTATCGATGCCTTGCGTCTGGATTATCAGAATGAAGAAGTAGGGCAGTTTGCCAAGCATCTGTGGAAGCTTTACCACTCTTTGGGTCAATATGGCCGTCAAGTAAAAGAACGTATGCTTGGTTGGGGTTATAGCCTTGGTTATCACGAAATTTTTGATGATTTGGAAAAAGGGCCGTCTGAACAGCAAATTAAAGAGATTGGCTTGAAACGCGGTTATATTCAGCCAAGTTCTTTGCAGATGAAAGCCAAATATCGTGAGTTGGTTCAAAAAGACTCTTCAGTCATCAGCGCCAGCTCGTCACCAGCAGACGAAGCCCTGAAAGAAGTGGAATCTTTGTTGGCCTACGGTCAGTTGGATTTGGCCATCGGTACTTTGGAACAGGCTGTTTTGCAGTATCCTCAAGAATCGCAGTTGTACATTATCTTGTTTGATTTGTACGAACGCGTTGAAGATTGGGGACGTTTGGAACAATTTCTGCGCTTGTTGCGTGAACGTGTTGTCAGCCTGCCTGAAGAGGTTGTCTTGGCAATGAGCCGTCTCTTGCAACGAATGAACCAATATTCAAAAAAATAAGATAATCGTAGAAAGTACGAGTGATGAATAATCATTTACCAAAAATTAAAACCATACGGGTTATGTTACAGGAGATGGGTGAGCAACAGCAGGCGGTATTCCGTATGGCATTTAAAATGCACAATACGACGAATTACGTCATCGTTTCCCCTGACTCTGATGAAAAACCGGACTTGGTATTGGTTGATACCGATACTCCGGCAGGTGTAGAAGCTTGGAAAGAGTCGAAGAAAACTTATCCGGAAGTGCCTGTGGCTATGTTTTCTTCCGAGTTGCCGACAGTAACGACTCCCTATTTGGCTAAGCCGGTCAAATTCGATACCTTGTTTCCTGTTTTGCGCAGCCTGGCTCACGGCGGCAATGTTTTTGAGCCGTCTGAGCAACAAGCGGCTGAAGAGAATAAAAGACAATCAAATTCAGATGGCACAAGAAAAGCAACCATTCGCCGATTTAATCCAAATAAAGGCTTGTTGGGCGCGCTGAAATTTGCCAGTCAAGGACACCAAGATATTGCCGTCTTGCATGAAGGCAAGCCGATATTAATCGTGTTTCCTAGTATCCAGCGAGTACTGTTGACAGTCAGTGCCAATGAGTTGGAGAAATTGTGTAAGAACGATAACTTGGCTGTCGTGTGTAAGGCTGTTCCTGATAATCCTCAATGGAAAGAAAAAGCCAAAGTCACCATTATGTCATGCTTGTGGCAAATGGCTATTTGGACTGCATCAGGCCGTCTGATTTATCCGATGACGCCGCAAACTGTCTTTACACTCAAGCGGTGGCCAAACTTAACCCGTTTGGCACATGTTCCGGAATCTATGCGTTTGTCGGCATTTCTGACAAAAACGTCTGTTAATCTGAACATCCTCTATAAAGTCATGCCTTTAGAAATGCCTGATATTTTGAACTATTTATCGGCAACATATATGACAGGCTTTTTGGCGACAGATACAGAGTTTGCAACTGATGCGAACAATACGCCTTCGTTGAACGAACAGATTGATGTGAATAGCAAAGACGTACCTGAAACAGCAATGAGCAAAGAGGCTCAAAAAATTGCCGGTCCGTCGAAAGAACAACCTCGCGGCCTGTTGCAACGCCTGATGCGTAAGTTGCTGGGTAAATCGTAAAGGACACGTCATGAAAGAAAATAAAATTATCTTTACCGGTCCTGTTGGCGTAGGTAAAACCACTGCAATTTCAGCTTTATCTGATGAACCTCCGGTTCAAACCGATGCATCCGCATCCGATATGACACTTGTCCGTAAGGGGTACACGACTGTGGCGATGGACTACGGTGTCATTCATTTGGATGAGGAAACCAAGGTTCACCTCTATGGTACGCCTGGTCAGGAGCGTTTTAATTTCATGTGGGAAATTCTGAGCCAAGGCAGTATGGGCTTGGTGCTTCTTTTGGATAATACAAGAAGCAATCCATTGAAAGATTTGCAATTCTTCTTGGATGCATTCCAGGAATTGCTGAAAAAAGCGCCTTTGGTTGTAGGGGTAACGAAGATGGATATCCGATCCTTACCAAGCGTGGATGTTTATCAAAAATATTTAGCACAGAATAATTTTAATGTACCGGTTTTTGAGATTGATGCGCGTCGAGAAGACGATGTAAAACAATTGGTTACTGCCATGTTGTTCTCAATTGACCCCGGATTAGAGGTATAAGATGGAAGCGACACTCTCTTTACAATCAAATTTATATCCTAAGATTACACCGGCAGGTGCGTATTATGCCGTTTCAAGTGATACGCCCAGTGCCAGCAGAACTTTATTGTATGGTCTGTTGCGTGCAGAGCCGTCTGAAACCATCAGCAGCGAAAAAATCTTGGCGTGGGCGGATACCAGCGACATCAATACCGCTTTGAACCTGCTATACCGCCTCCAACGCTTGGAATTTTTGTATGGTGATGAGGAAATCAGTACAGACGATATCCATTTGACTGACGAGCAATTGCCTACATTGTTGGAACAGTTGTCTAATTCTGGCAAAGCTTTATTGGCTGATGAAAACGGTTTGTATTTTGCCAATGCCAATTTCCATCACGAGGCTGCGGAAGAGTTGGGCCTTTTGGCGAGCGAAGTGGCCAAAATGGAAGACAATCACCGTCTTTTGATTCGCAATAACCTGCATATCAATAATAGTGCATGGGGTATTTGTGATCCTTCAGGCCAAAGTGAATTGACCTTTTTCCCTCTGTATATTGGCATGACCAAGCTGATTTTGGTAATTGGCGGAATGCCTGACTTAAATAAAGAGGCTTTTGTTACTTTGGTTAAAGTGCTGTACCACCGATACGGCAGCCGTTGATTTTTGCCTGACCGATATTTATTTTAGAATGGAGCGACTATGCAACAACTATTAATCTCTGTATTAAGCGATTTGAACAATACCTCTGCTGATATCACTGCTTCTGCAGTTATTTCTACAGACGGCCTGCCGATCGCAACCATGCTGCCTTCCCACCTGAATGCAGACCGTGTAGGTGCGATGTCGGCAACGCTTTTGGCATTGGGCAATCGTTCCGTACATGAGTTGGCTTGCGGTGAGTTGGATCAGGTAATGGTTAAAGGTAAAAATGGCTATATTCTATTGAGTCAAGCAGGTGAAAATGCAGTGTTGGCATTGATGGCAAAAGAAAGCGGTAAATTGGGCTTGATTTTGTTGGATGCGAAACGTGCGGCCAAACAAATTGCTGAAATCTTATAAAAGTTTTATAAATTAAAAAGATATAAAAATATTTTTGTTTTTATATAGATTGTTGCTTGACAGATTTCTGATATTTTCTATATAATTACATTTTTAATTCCCCGATAGCTCAGTCGGTAGAGCGACGGACTGTTAATCCGCAGGTCCCTGGTTCGAGCCCAGGTCGGGGAGCCAAATTTTAAAACCACCATGTTGCATGGTGGTTTTTATTTTATCTATTTATTAGTATTTTTAACATATTGATAATGCGTGGTGAGATGGTTGTACTCAATGCGTCATTTTTCAGACGGCCTACCAGCATATTTAAATATCTCATTTATTTTTTAAGCTATACATAATATGTATAGAAAAATAATATCTTATTGTTATCTATGGAAAACTCACATACATTACATTCTTCATCACGCTTTCGGTTCGCATTAAAAAATGCGGCATGGCATTTGTTGATTAGTCTGATTTTGGCAGGATTGGCCGCTTTGTTGGTATTTGGAGTTTGGTATCCTTATCCGTATGCCGAGCTGACAGGCGGATTGGCTTTATATAAACTGGTCATTTCAGTAGATATTGTTTGCGGCCCGTTGCTGACTTTGATTCTTGCCAGTCCGAGCAAGAAACTTAAAGAAAGGATTGTTGATTTTTCCTTAATCGGCATGATTCAGCTGGCTGCTTTAATTTATGGTTTGTACAGCGTATCTTTGGCGCGTCCAGTGGTTGCCGCATTTGAAACCGATAGGATAAATGTGGTAACTGCTGCAGAAATTGATGTAAATGATTTGAGCCATGCTCCGAAGGATTTGCAGGATTTATCTTGGTTTGGTGCGCGTCGTGTTGGGTTGCGTGAAGCAACGAGTCCGGATGAGGCTAACCAAAGTCTTGATTTATCTTTGAAAGGTATTGAACCGAGTATGAGGCCTTCTTGGTGGTTGCCAGATTCGCAGCAGGAACGTGAGAAAATTCGTAAGGTAATGAAACCGTTGTCTGTCTTGGCAAAAGCCCGTGGCATGAGTGAGGAGTCAATTTTAAAACAGACTTCGCTGGAAAACAATGGGAAAAAGTTGTATTTCTTGCCATTTACTAGTGCTCGAAGTAAAGAATGGGTTGTGATATTGAATGAGCAGGCAGATTTTTTGGGTTATGCGCCGATTGATGGTTTTATCAAGTAGAAAAGGCCGTCTGAAAGCTGGCAAGTGATGGTATAGGCTGTTTTTAAAAGAAAATATGCTGTCAGACTTTGCCTTTCTTTCGTCAAACTGATAAACTGTTTGCCATTATTTTTGATTGAGGCATAAATTTTTCATGAAAGACGCAGAGCAGAGTAGTTGTTATACCGCTTCTTTCCCTTTATTTATGTCCGAACTTTGGCAGTCTGTCCGTTTTAAGCGGAACGGCTGCCTTTTTGTATTTTAAAGGAACACAATCATTATGGATTTCAGTTGGTTGGCAGAGCCGCATACTTGGATAGGCTTTGCCACGCTTCTGGTTTTGGAAGTTGTTTTAGGTATTGATAACCTTGTTTTTGTAGCAATTTTGGCAAACAAGGTTAAACCGTCGCAACGTGATAAGGCGCGGATAACGGGCTTGGGTTTGGCCGTAGTTATTCGGATTTTCATGCTGGGCTTTATGGCGCACATCATGACGCTGACGCGTCCTTTGTTTGAGTTGGGCGGCTTGGAGATTTCCGGTAAAGACATGATTATGTTTGCCGGCGGTATTTTCCTGCTTTATAAAGCGACTACCGAGCTGCACGAACGCCTTGAAGGCCACAATCAATTTGCTGTTGCTGAAGGGCAGAAGAAGCATTCTGCTTTTTGGGGCGTTGTGGCGCAAATCTTGATTTTGGATGCTGTTTTCTCTATCGATTCTGTTATTACGGCAGTAGCGATGGTGGATCATATTGTGGTAGCAATGGGTGCGGTTGTTGTGGCGATGACGGTGATGATTTCCGCCAGCAAACCGTTGACTGCCTTTGTGGATAAGCATCCGACCGTTGTGATGTTGTGTTTGGGTTTCTTGTTGATGATTGGTTTCAGCCTGATTGCGGAAGCCTTCCATTTCCATATTCCGAAAGGCTATTTGTATGCGGCGATCGGCTTCTCGATTTTGATCGAACTGTTTAATCAGGTTTCGCAAAAGAATGCCCGCAAAAATGACTACATCAGCACTTCTTGGCGTAAGCGCACTGCTGAAAATGTGTTGGGTATGATGGGTATCCGCGAAAGCATTTTGGCAAAAGCAGGCGATAATGGCGGCGATGACGAGCATTTTGAAGAAAACGAAAAATCCATGATTCGCAGCGTGCTGACTTTGGCGGAGCGTCCGATTATGGGCGTGATGATTCCGCGTCGGGAAATTGAGAAATTGGATATTTCCCAAAGTCGGGAAGAACAAAATGCGCAGTTGAAAAATACGCCGTATAGCCGTTTGTTGGTTGTCGGTAAGGCAGGTGTAGATGAGCCTTTGGGCTATATCAGTAAAAAAGATTTGCTGAACCAGCTGCTTGAATCGGGAGAAATCAATATTCAGACGGCCTTGCGCCAACCGTTGATTCTGCCGGACAGTACGACGGCGTTGAATGCGATTGAATTGTTCCGTCAAAGCAGCGCGGATTATGCGTTGGTGGTGGATGAATTTGGCGCGGTGTTGGGCATGGTGACCATGAAAGATTTGTTGGAAACCATTGCCGGTGAGTTCCCTGAGGAATTCGAGCGTGAGGAAGAAGAAGCTGCTCCGGCCAGTCAGGATGAAACGCTGTCTGTGGATGGTGCATTGGAGTATGTGGAATTGGCTTCTCAATTAAATCTGCCTGCTCAAGAGGAAGATGCGGACTTCCATACCGTTGCCGGCTTGATTATGGAAGAATTGCAAAGTATTCCTGATGTGGGCGACTTCATCGATTATCATGGCTGGCGTTTTGAAGTGGTTGAGAAGGACGGACAACGGATTGCCCGTGTAAAAATTAATCGTTTGCCGGAAGAAGAATAAGTAAAGGCTAATATAGTAAAGGCCGTCTGAAAATGTTCAGACGGCCTTTTTATTTATTCAGTTTTAGTTGCCGTAATGTCCCGAACCTAAGATTCGGTGTGAATGTGCGCCGGTTGCATGGTGGGGATTGCTCGGAACTTGATTGCACCAACAGGCTGCAAGCCAGGCGAAAGCGGCGGCTTCGACCCATTGTGGGTCAAGATGGAGCTTGGCTGTGCTGTGCAATTTGGTGTCGGGAGAAAACAGGGTTTCCAAGTCTTGCATCAAAACCGGATTGCGGATGCCGCCGCCGCAGATATAAAGATTATGAATTGCTGGAGCAGCTTGTTTGGTCGCATCAAAAATGGTTTGTGCAGTATAAAAGACCAATGTGCGTATCACATCTTCCGGCCTTTCATTACCTTTCAGACGGCCTTGAAGCCAGCTTAGGGAAAACAATTCTCGGCCTGTACTTTTCGGATAAGGGCGGCTGAAGTAAGGATGGTCGAGTAGGGAAGCGAGCAGGTCTGGGAGGACTTCGCCTTGTGCGGCTTTTTCCCCGTTTTTGTCGTAAGGCTGCTGCCAAATATGTTGCATCCATGCATCCATCAGCATATTGCCGGGGCCGGTATCGAAGCCGAAAGAAGGGCTGTCGGGCGGGAGGATGCTGATATTGGAAATGCCGCCAATGTTGAGTACGGCACGGGTTTCATTCGCATCTTGAAACAGCGCTTCGTGAAAAGCGGGGACGAGGGGCGCACCTTGACCGTTACAGGCAAGGTCGCGGCTGCGGAAGTCGCCGACCGTGAAAATGTCGGTCAGTTCGGCCAATAGGGGGAGGTTGACCAGTTGAATGCTGTAACCGTGTTCAGGCGCATGGCGGATGGTTTGTCCGTGGCAGCCGATCGCGGCAATGTCTTTGGCCGACAGGTTTTGTTCTGCCAGCAGTTGTTGGACGGTTTGGGCGTATAGGCGGCTGAGTGTTTGCGCCAGGATATTGCTTCTGTGCAATTCATTTTCGCCTATGTCTTGCAGTGCCAACAATTCTTGGCGCAGGCCGTCTGAATAGGGTAGAAAGCTGTGAGCAACGGCTCGTTGCCATTGCTTGCCCTGCATTTGAATCAGTACGGCATCGGCACCGTCCATGCTGGTTCCGGACATGATGCCGATATAGTATTGGGGTTGCATTTCGGTTACAGAAAGAGAAGGTAAAACGACATTTTAACGCCTTTTGACGTTTTTACGGGAATTTCGGCATTTAATGTAAATAGTTGGTGCAAGAAAGATTACAAAAAGGTTAAAATAACGCGACTCAACATGTTTTCCAAAAGGAAACTTTCCATGGCTCAAACTCAGTCGAGTGCGAACTTGAAGCTGATTAATACGGTTTTTGCCGCTATGCTTGTGGGCATGGTCGGCTATTTTATTTATTGGGGCTTGGGTTATACCCACTACAACCACTCCGGCCTGTTTATCCTTGCTACCTTTTTCGGCGTCTTCATGGCGTTTAATGTGGGTGGTAACGATATTGCCAACTCTTTCGGTACAAGTGTCGGCTCCGGCACTTTGACCATTCCGCAAGCCTTGCTGATTGCGGCAGTATTTGAAGTCAGCGGCGCAGTGATTGCCGGCGGCGAGGTAACAGATACCATCCGTAAGGGTATTGTCGATTTGAATGGCATGCATCTGGATCCGATGCAGTTTGTCTTTATTATGATGTCTGCGCTTTTGGCTGCGGCATTGTGGCTGCTTTTTGCATCACATAAAGGTCTGCCGGTTTCCACTACACATGCCATTATCGGCGGTATCGTCGGTAGTGCTCTGTGTATGGCGGCATTGAACGGTGTGGATTCTGTTGCGTTGATTCAATGGGACAAGTTGGGCGAAATTGCCTTGTCTTGGATATTGTCTCCGGTATTGGGCGGCATCGTTTCCTATCTGTTGTTTTCACGAATTAAGAAAAACGTTTTGGACTACAACTCTTGGGCCGATAATACGCTCAAAGGCATCAAGTTGGAGAAGAAAGCCTATAAAGAAGAACACCGCCTGTTTTTTGAAGCCTTGAGTGAATCTGAAAAAGTCGAATACGCCACCAAAATGGCGCATGATGCCCAAATCTATGATGAGCCGGACTTTGATCCTGAAGAATTGCAGTCTGAGTATTATCGCGGTCTGCACCGCTTTGACAGCCGTAAGGGTGAAGTTGATTCTTACAAAGCCCTGCATTCCTGGGTACCGTTTATTGCTTCTGTCGGCGGCATGATGATTGCGGCCATGTTGATTTTCAAAGGTCTGAAAAATCTGCATTTGGGCATGAGCAATGTAAACAGCTTCCTGACCATTTTCATGATCGGTGCGGCTATTTGGATGGGTACGTTTGTATTTGCCAAAAGTTTAAAACGCAAAGATTTGGATAAATCGACTTTCCAAATGTTCTCATGGATGCAGGTATTTACCGCTTGCGGTTTCGCATTCAGCCATGGTGCGAACGATATTGCCAATGCGATTGGTCCGTTTGCCGCGATTATGGATGTGTTGCGTACCAACAGCATTACCGCTCAAAACGCCGTGCCGCCGATTGCCATGTTGACTTTCGGTATCGCTTTGATCGTCGGCTTGTGGTTTGTCGGTAAAGAAGTGATTAAAACCGTAGGCACCAGCTTGGCAGAAATGCACCCCGCGTCAGGTTTTTCTGCAGAGCTTTCTGCCGCTGCCGTCGTGATGGCCGCATCATTTATGGGCTTGCCTGTTTCCAGTACCCATATCTTGGTGGGTGCAGTTTTGGGTATCGGCTTGGTTAACCGCAATGCCAACTGGAAATTGATGAAACCGATCGGCCTTGCTTGGGTTATTACCTTGCCTGCGGCTGCTGTTTTGTCTGTTGTCAGCTATTTGGTTTTGCAAGCAGTGTTTTAATTAATTATTTGATTTAAAAAGGCCGTCTGAAAGATATTTCAGACGGCCTTTTATGTTCATAAGAGGAGATTTTAATTTGCTTTAATGTTGAACAAAGAATGTTGTTCAATGTTTGAACTGATACAAGAATAATCAAGGTAATAGAGAAATACCTTATTGAGAATATCTTGGAAAAGATTTTTGGTTTCAAAATTTGGCTTGGTGGGGCAAACAAAGCTATTTTTTATCAGCTCACTATAAGGTTAAGGCAATAAAAAGCCCCAATTCATCGACGTTTAAGTGACGTATTGAACCGGGGTTTTTCTATTTAGTATGAGCCTTATCAGGCCGTCTGAACATTATTCAGCAGCTTCGTTGGTCTCAGCTTGTGCAGGAGCCGCTTCTGCTTCAGCAGTAGCCTTAGCGACTTGGCGTTCGGCTTGCGCAGCCAATGCCTGTTGAACGGCTGGGTGTTGTTGGGCGATGGTTTGTTCTTCTGCGCTGACTTCGCCTTTGAAGCGGTTGTTCAAGTCAAAACGTTTGCCGCCGCGAGCCAGGGCTTTCAGATAGCGCGGACGGCGGCAGTGGTTGGCCAGTACGCGTGCAATCAGTGCAGGGTCGTATTGGGGCAGGGCGGCAACCAAGTCTTGGTCGATACCGACGGCCAACGGTTTGAATCGTTTGAATACATCATATTTGCCGTAAATGTGGTCGGCAATCATGTCTGTCTGTTTTTTCTTGCTCATGGTTTGGACGGCAGATTTCAGCGCAGCGCCCAAAGCGGTTTCTTGTGCCATTGCGGTTGTATTCCTCTAATATAAATCCGTATTTTCGTCATACGGCAATAAGGTGCTATTGTAGTATAAAGACTGTGATTTGGCTAAATTTTTCTGAGAATATTCAGAAATAAACGGTTATTTTCCCAGTTTGGCAATGTCCGGTGTATTAACCTGGACATCGGCATTTTGCGCACGATGGCGTAAGGCGTGGTCAATCAATACCAATGCCAGCATGGCTTCGGCAATCGGAGCGGCGCGTAATCCGACGCAGGGGTCGTGGCGGCCGTGTGTGGCAAGCTCGACAGGGTTGCCTTCTATGTCAATACTGCGGCGCGGTGTGGCGATGGAACTGGTCGGTTTGATGGCAATATTTACATGGATATCTTGTCCGGTGCTGATGCCGCCCAAGATGCCGCCTGAGTGGTTGGATAGAAAGCCTTGTGGCGTGAGCTCGTCGCCATGCTCGCTGCCGCGTTGCGTTACGCTATCAAAACCTGCACCGATTTCAACGCCTTTGACGGCATTAATGCCCATCATGGCATAGGCAATTTCTGCATCGAGGCGGTCAAAAACCGGTTCGCCCAAGCCGACAGGGACGTTGGCTGCTTCGATATGAAGTTTTGCGCCGACAGAATCCAATGATTTGCGCACGCTGTCCATATAGTTTTCCAAGTCCTCAATTTGGCTTTGGTTTGCTGCAAAAAAAGGATTTTGGGAAATATATTCGTAACCTTCAAACTGGATTTCTTTTTCACCGACTTGGGTGACGTAGGCGGTAATTTCCGTGCCGAATTTTTCTTTCAGCCATTTTTTTGCAACTGCTCCGGCTGCAACGCGGGCAGCGGTTTCGCGGGCGGAACTTCTACCGCCGCCGCGATAGTCACGTGTACCGTATTTATGCCAGTAGGTGTAATCGGCATGACCGGGACGGAAGCTGGTGGCGATATTGCCATAGTCTTTGCTGCGTTGGTCGGTATTGCGGATCAGGAGGGCGATGGGTGTGCCGGTGGTTTTGCCTTCGAATACGCCGGAGAGGATTTCGACTTGGTCGGCTTCGCGGCGTTGGGTAACGTGGCGGC
>ERZ772920.701-NODE-701-length-18612-cov-2.648866_pt1 | contig 18612 bp, 17 predicted proteins | sample MGYA00511469_ERZ772920 | MGnify/ENA primary metagenome ERZ772920 (study PRJEB29015, sample SAMEA2738069) | human oral metagenome | biome: human oral; feature: human-associated habitat; material: saliva | place: China | collected 2216 ... | reverse complement strand
TAAGATTGACTGATACAAGTATCTATATTTATTCAAAGGATATTGATAATGCTAAAATAGAGAAAAAATTATTAGAATGGAAAGTTGAAAAGTTAAAAGTTATTTTAGATGAATATTTAGAAAAATATACAAAATTGTTAAATAAAAATATTAATTATTATCAAATTAAAAAAATTTCTTCTGCTTGGGGAATATATCATAAAAAAGAGAACTATATCAGTTTTAATTTTGATTTAATTGAAAAAAATATTGACTGTATTGAATATGTTGTCCTACATGAATTATGTCATATATTCTATATGAATCATCAAAAAGATTTTTGGACTTTGGTTGAAAAATATATGCCAGATTATAAAATAAGAAGAAAAAATTTAAAAAATTTTATTTAAAAAGACAGATGATATTTTGACATATCATCTATTTTTTATGTAAATAATTTTAAATTTGACAGACAAAGTAAGTGATGTTATAATTAAAAAGAAGTAAATTTTGCAAAGCAAAATAAATTTAGGAGGGATAAAATGTTATCTAAAAAATTATTAATTGGGGCTCTTGTAGCTACTATGTCTGTATCTTCTTTTTCACATTTTCAAATGATTTATACTGCTGATTCTAATATTTCTGGAAAAACTTCTGTACCATTTGAATTGATTTTCACACATCCATCAGATGGGGTTGAAGCTCACAGTATGGATATAGGAAAAGATGAAAAAGGAACTATAAATCCTGTTGTAGAATTTTTCTCTGTTCATAATGGAGAAAAAACTGATTTAAAAGCAAATTTAAAAGCATCAAAATTTGGACCTGCTTCTAAACAAGTTACTTCTTATAAATTTAATTTAGACAAAAATTCTGGATTAAAAGGTGGAGGAGATTGGGGATTAGTTTTTGTTCCTGCTCCATATTATGAACCATCAGAAGAAGTTTATATTCAACAAATTACTAAGGTATTAGTTAACAAAGATGATTTAGCTACTGATTGGAGTAAAAGATTAGCTGATGGATATCCTGAAATAATTCCTTTATCAAACCCAATTACTTGGAAAGGTGAAATTTTTAGAGGACAAGTTGTTGATAAAGCTGGAAAACCAGTTGCTAATGCAGAAATTGAAATAGAATATCTAAATGCTAATATTAAAAATTCTAAATTTATAGGAGAATTACAAAAAGAAAAAACTGCAACTGTTATTTATGCAGATGAAAATGGATATTTCTCTTTTATTCCAGTACATAAAGGATATTGGGGATTTGCAGCACTAGGTGCAGGTGGAAAAATGAAACATAATGGAAAAGAACTATCTCAAGATGCAGTTCTTTGGATAGAAGCTAAATAGGTACATTATAAAAAACTGTTACAAAATGCTTAATAGCAAATTGTAACAGTTTTTTCATTTTATATATCTATATCCACTTTAATATTAATAGTATAATCAGGATATTCCTTTTTGACATCATTTAAAACCTTATTATAAATCTCTTCCCTATTTTTTATAGAATAATCAATAATAATATCAAATCTAATAGATTTATTTTTTTCTTCTAAATAAAAACCATGAAATTCTAAAACTCCATCATTAGACATAACTATTTTATAAATCTTATAACGAAGTTTAACTATATCCATATTTTTTGTATTCATTGAGTATATTGTAATCCCTGTTAAATAAATATTATGTTTTTCTAATACTATATTAGTTATTTTTCTTTCAAGAGGGTCAATATCCTCAGCAGTCATTGAATCAGGTATTTCAATATGAACAGAACCTACATATCTATCAGGTCCATAGTTATGTAACATTAAATCATAAGCTCCATATACATTTTCAATTTTACAGATAGTTCTCTTAATTTCACTTATAGTTTCCTTATCAACTCTTTTTCCTAAAATTTCATTTACAGCATCCATAAATATTTCTATACCAGATTTTATAATAAAAATTGAAATAAGAACTCCAACATAGGGTTCTATATTAATATCTGTAAAAATATATAAAATTGCTGATACTAAAACAGAAGATGAAAGTATAGCATCAAATGTTGCATCTGAACCAGAAGCAACAAGTGAGGGAGAATTAAATTTTTCTCCAGTATTTTTAACATACTTTCCTAATAAAAGTTTTAGTATAATTGAAACTACTAATATTATAAAAGTAATATTAGAATAATCAACTTTTACTGGATTAAAAATTTTTCTGATAGATTCTATTAAGGAAGTTACACCAGCATAAAAAATTATTCCTGCAACTATCATAGCACTTAGATACTCAATTCTACCGTGTCCCAAAGGGTGTTTTTTATCTGGCTCTGAATCTGCCAATTTAGTTGCAATAATTGTAACAATAGATGAAAGTGCATCACTTAAATTATTTACTGCATCTAATATAATAGCAATAGAATTAGATATTAAGCCAATTATAGATTTAAAAATAACTAATAATAAGTTTATAAAAATTCCTATTATACTTGTTTTTATGATAACAGTTTCTCTTTTTTCTTCTTTAATTTTCTTCATATTTCTCCATTAATTCTAATGCCTTAGATTTTATACTATTCAATAAACTATCTCCATTAGAATAAATTTCTTTATTATTAGGATATATTCCTTTATCATCTAATTGAATAATAAGCTCTTTTATTGCTTTATTAGGATTTCTAAAATATTGACTTGCTCTCACTCTTATAAATTCCCAACCACAACGTTCCAAAACTTCTTGTTCTTTTAAATTAGTAATAGTTTCTGCTTCTGTATAATTTGATGTTTTTCCATCACATTCAATAGCAACTTTTTTATCTCCATAGATAGCAACTATATCTATATTATAAGAACCTACTTTCCATTGTTGTTTTACAGTATAATTCTTTTCTAATAAATGTTTTACAACTTCATTTTCAAAATCAGAAATAATTAAATTCTCATTAAGAGGTTTTTCAAAAACATTTTCTTTTACAGAATCTATATATTCAAATAGCTCTTTTCTTAAATCTCCCTCTTTTAAAGAACTTTTATCTATTGAATGTACTACCCACAACTGATCTTTGGCACGGCTAATTGCAACATTGTATCTTTTTCTAGTTGCTCCATCTATTCCTTCTCCAACTAGTCTAAGAGCTTTATTTTCTTCACTGCTATCTACCAAACTGATGAACATCACATCCCTTTCATCTCCTTGAAAACTAGCAGAATTTCCACATAAAATTTTATGTTTTTCTATATCAACTGCTGAAATTCTTTTAACTATTAAATTTTGAATTAAATTAGCTTGTTCATCTCCTAGCAATGAAATTACTCCAAATGTACTATTTTTATATTCTTCCGTATCTAAACAAGCTTCAATTAAGCTAACAATTGTTTCAGCTTCCACTTTATTAACTTTATTTTTTTCATCTCTTTTTCCATCTACTTTATATTCAACAATAGCAGGTTTTAAAATAGATGAACTTGTGTCTCTTAAAGGTAATATTTGATTATCATAAGAAGTTTTATTACTATATCCAATAATTTCAGGTACAGATCTAAAATGTTCTCTCAAACTTATAGGTTGAAATGTTGTTGAAACAATAGAGTATAAAGAAGCTCTTATTCCATATAAGTCATCATTAGCTATTTTACCTTTGATATACTTCTTTCTGAACATATTAATTTTATCCATATTGACACCAACATCTGATGGACTAACTTGTTTGTCATCTCCAACAACTATAATTTTTTTAGCCATGTATAATAAAATTAATGAACTTATATCTGATTGACTTGCTTCATCAATTATAACTATATCAAATTTATTTTCAACAGGATTTAAAGTATCAAATACCTTGTTTAAAGGCATAATCCAAGCAGGAACAACTTTTTGGCAAAGTAACATTTTTTCTTTTGCTTGTTTTTTATACAAAGTCGTATTTTTTCCTGTTCCTTTCCCTATCTTTTGAATAGTTTGTTTCCAACCTCTAAGTGCTTGACTTATTGCAAGATTATCTTTTTCATCAAGGAATTTTATAATATTATACCAAGTCTTTTTAGTTACCAATTCTGCTGTCAATCTATTTAATTCTTCTGATTTTTCTAAAATATCTTTTTGTAAGTTTTCATAAGGCTTTTCTATTAATTCTTTTAATATTTGAGAAATTTGTTTGTATTTCCAAGCATTATATATATTTTCAATTTTCTCAGTGAATAATCCTTTCTCTAACTCATTACCCCATAAATTAGCAACAGCTTTTACATTTTTTAATAAATCTTTATGTTTCTTGTATAATTCTTCTTTTTTTGATAATACTTGTAATTTTTCCATTGTTTCAGAATATTTTTCAACATCTTCTTTTTCAATAGCATTTTTAATTTCATTACTAAGAGAAGAATTCTTTCTGATTATATTCTCAATCTTTTCTAAATAATTTATACACTTTTTATCTATTTTTCTATATTCTACTCCTACTTTACCAATGGCTATCAATTCTTTTAGGATAGGAATAAAGTCAAAAATTTGATTAATTTCATCTATATAAATAGGTTGTCCCTCTGTTTTATTAATATTCAGTCTTTGAAAACCAGCATTTTCTATTTTATATAAGAAAGATTTTTTTTCTCTCTCATACCAGTTTAATAAGTATTCCATTTGATCTGTATAAGAATATAGTTGTTTAAAGGATTTCTTATCACTAATTGCTTTGTCAATTAAAGTATTTCCAGACATTAAAAGATCCCAAGAATTTTTTGTATTTTCCTTTAACTCAACTAAATTACTATATTCTAAAGCTAAATCACAGTCATATAATGTTTCTAAAATTCTTTTATTTATAGTAACTTTATCAGATATTGCTCTTTTAGCTTTTCTTAGTCTATGATTGAAGAAAAATCCTGGTTTTTCAATTCCATTTTTTAGACCAATAATCAAATTTTTAGCTGTACTAACATCTATATCCTTATAGACTATATCTTTTTTAAAAAATTTATCTTTTGTATTGTTAGTAAGCTCACAGAATCTCCTAATATCTTTAATAAAATTTAACCATATTTTTCTATCACCAGAATTTTCCATTCCAGCAATACAAGCATCTTTTTTCCAATCTTCAATTATTTTTAATTCATCTGGAATAATATTATCTACATGAGTATACTTTTTAAATTTTTCTAAATCTATTGTTATTTTATCATCTATATATAATATTTCATCACTTATGTGATATTTTCTATTTTTTAAAAGATGCTCAATTTTAGAAATACTTTCTTTTTTGGCTTCAAGTATTTCTTTAAATTCTTCTAAACTCCAAAAATCAGAAATTTTGTTTAAACCTAATTCTATCTCTTTTTCTTCTTCTTCACTTACATTTTTCTTATATCCAGATTTTAAGAAATCCAATTCCTCATTATTTATAGGACAAAGTTCCCCACTACTCACTATTCCTGGAATTTTATCTAATTCTCTTTCATTGTTTCTTAGAAATTCTCCTGCTTCTTTTAAACTAATACTTTCATTGTTATAAATAATAGTTTTGCTTTCTTGATGTTTTATACTACATATTTTTCTTTTGATATTTTCTATTTCTTTTTTAACTTCATTTCTATTTCTTGCTAATTCTTCATATTCGTTTCTAAGTTTATCTAAATTTAAGTAACCTAGTTTTTCAGAGATACTTTCCACTGATTTTCCTAAATCACTATTATCATCATCTAACATAGAAATACATAAATCTTGTATATCAGTAGGAATTTTTTCCTTTAAAACTTCTAATGCTTTTCTAGTTTGGCTTGTTATTAAAACATTTTTTCCTTCAGCAAGAAAGTGTCCTAATAAATTAGCAATAGTATGAGTTTTTCCTGTTCCTGGTGGTCCTTGAACAACTACTGCTTTATGAGAATAGATATTTTTAACAATTTCTATTTGCTCATTATTAGTTTCTTTTGTAAAAAGAATATCAGGAATATTTTCTATTTCTTTTTTATCATCTTCAACAATTCCAACTAATTCAGTTAAATATCCAGAAATTTCTCCCCCTTCTTCTATATTTTTAATTATATTATTTATAGCTTCAACTTTTCCATCATCTTTTTTTCTAATAAAAAGAGTAGGTTTCCATTCAATAGTTATTATATTTTCATTTTCATTTACTTCTTTATCTTCTATAAATTGGGCTCTTGGATTTAAGATATGTATAAATTCTCTGAAAAAATCTTTTATTACATCATTTTTAGAAATTGGATGTATATTATTTTCGACAATTTTATCTTCTAATTTAAAAACATTATCTAAACTTATATTTTCAATTTCTGCTAAAAAATTTAGATAAAGCTCTTGTGTTATAAAATCATTGTCAGAACTATCAACAACAGAGATTAGATTTCTTTCAGCATCAAGAGAAAAATTAACCTTTTTCAATAAAACAGGATAATATATATCCTCATTAGGAACTTTTACTACTCCATTTGCAACAAGTAATTCAAGAGTATCAGAATCTCTATCTAAACTTAAATATTTACTATACAGAGTATCAAATAACTTTCTGACAACTTCTATTTTTTTTTGTTCCTCTACCCATAAATTTCTTTCTTTTAAAAGTTTTTCTAATTTTTCTTTTTCTTTTTCTGAAATATTTACAACTTTAACAGAATTATTAGCTTTAACAATTTTTTCTGCTAATATCTTGACTGATGATTTATAATCATTCCAATCACCATTAATCCATTCTAAAAGCTCTTCATCAATAGCTAATGGTTTTAAAAAAGGTAATTTTTCTACTTGTAAAATCTTTTGATTTGATAAATTATTTTTATTGTCCAAATAGTTAAAGGTAATTCCTGAATGTTTTGGAAGATTTTCTAAAAAATAATACCATTCTTCATTATAAATATCTTTTTTTTCAGTTTTTAAACTTTTTATCACCTCTGCTATATATTGATAAAGTGCGATAACACTTTCCCTCTTATTCATAGACTCCTCCCCTTTGTTAAAAATATAGCTGTCACTAAAAATTGTAACAGCTAATATTTTGTTTATCCTATTGTATCAAATTTTCTATTAAAATATCAATATCTTTATAACAATTTTTATAAATTATTTCTTTTTTTTCAAGATAAACAATCTCAACATCAAGTTTATCGCAGGCACTTACTTTTTCTCTTTCTCCACCTGTATCACCTGTTTTTTTTGTAATCAAATATTTTATATTAAATTGTTCCATCATTGCAATATTCATATTTTCAGTGAAAGGTCCTTGCATAGCAATAATATTTTTAGGAAGTATGTTGTTATCTTCACACTTTTTTACCATATCCCATCTTGATAAAATTCTAAAATAAATATTAGATAGATTTTTTAAACCTCTAAACAAAGGAACATTATTACTTCCTAAAGTAACTAAAATATTTCCCTCTAAATTTTCAACATACTCTATTAAACTTTCTATATTTTCAAAATTTTTATATTTTTTAGGTAAAATATCAATTTTTTCTCTTTCAAATCTAAAATATTCAATATTTTTTTCTTCTGCAACTTCCATAGCATTTTTAGAAACTTCAAAAGCATAAGGATGACTTATATCAATTACCTTTGTAATTTTATTATCTTCTACAAATTTAAACATTGCTTCTTTATCCATTTTTTCTGATGAAGTTTTTATAGGTAAATTTTCTATTAATTTTGCTCCATATTCTGTTGCAGTTGAAACAATAATATCCTTATCATATTTTATAAATTTTTCTAAAAAATCTCTTGAATCCTTAGTGCCACCAATAACCCAAATCATTATATCCTTCTTTCTATACCTTTAACTTTTTTTCATATCCTCTTGGTGTTATCATTTTTCCATCTTTTACATAAGTATTAGAATTTCCAACTAATACTATTGTAAACATATCTATTTCATAATTTAAAAAATCTTCTAGTGTTGTTAAAGTATAATTTTCTTCTTTTCTTCCTATATGTCTTAATAAAGCAACAGGAGTAGTAGGCAATTTATATTTTAACATAATTTCTCTTGCTTCAACAATTTGCTCTGTTCTTCCTTTACTTTTAGGATTATAAAGTGAGATTACAAAATCTCCTTGGCTAGCACAATCTAATCTTTTCTTTATAACTTCCCAATCAGTTAATAAATCACTTAAACTTATTATAGCTTGGTCGTGCATAAGTGGAGCTCCAACTAATGCAGCTCCTGCTATTGTTGAAGTAATTCCAGGGACAACTTCAACTTCTATTCCACTTCCCATAGCAACTTCTACCATTATTCCTGCCATACCATAAATTCCTGAATCTCCACTGCTAATTAAAGCAATATTTTCTCCTTCTTTTGCAAGTTCTAAAACTTCTTTACATCTTTCTATTTCTCTTTTCATTCCTGAAACTAAAAATTCTTTATCTGGAAATTCATCTTTAACTAAATCAACATAAGTTGTATATCCAGCTATAACATTTACATTTTTTAAAATATTATATGCTCTTATACTTATATCCTCCATATTTCCTGGTCCTATTCCTACTACATAAATTTTTCCATTACTCATATATTTCTATCTCCTCTTCATAAATTGAAATTGTTATACCATTGTATTTTTCTTTCATTACTAAAAATTTTCCATTTCCTGTTGATGATAAAAGTGCAACAGGCTCTGATACAGCTCTTACTCCAATAGTTTTTTCTACAAAATCTGAACCTTCAAATTGATTTTGAATTTTTTTTATTTCCTTTCTTGAAATTATTTCCAAATCTAAATTTAAAAATTTTGCAGCATTTATTAAGCCTTGTTCATTTTCTTTTACATCAACAGTTGCTATTTTTTTTACCGATTTTATATCCAAATTATTTTTATCTAAACAATTTTCAATAGCAGATAAAATATCTTCTGCTTTTGTATCTTTCTTACAACCTATACCTAAAATTAAATTTTTAGGATAAATTCTAGTATATTCAATATTTTTCCTATTTGATACTAAAATAAAACCATCAGCTGAATTTTTATCACTCACCTCAACATTTTTAGGTAAAAGTATATTTACTTTTTGCCCATTAACTATAAGAGATGTTACATCTTTGGCAGATTTTAAATCTTCAAGTTCTGCATTTAATTTCTGAGATATAGTATCCACTGCTATTTTACCCGTAATATCTGAACTCGTTGTGATAATAGGAACAAGTTTTAAGATATTTGCAAGTGAATATGTCAACTCATTTGCACCACCTAAATGCCCTGATAAAAGAGAAATTACAAAATGTTTTCCTTCATCTATCAAAAGCACAGCAGGGTCTTTATCTTTTGTTCCTATTAAACTTGCTATCTTTCTTATCACAATCCCACTTGCCATTATGAAAATATGTCCATCATACTGAGAAAATTTTTCATTTATATTGGAGGTAAAATCTTCTATCTGTATTGTATTTTCTACATCATATTTTCTTAAAGTAAAAACATCTATATCATAGTCTTTTAAATGTTCTTTTAACTTTTCTTTATATTCTCTTGCGATATTTCCTGCACCTTTGGTTACAGTCCAAAATGCTAATTTCATATATTTTCCTTTCTACATATTCTCCACAAGATGTTTCCAATAATATTTTGGAAGATTACTTTGTTGAAGTTTTTTATTTTCTCTTTCTTTTATTGAAATACTTTTATGAAAAGTTTTCCAAAGCTCTGAATACTCTATTTCTTCATCACTCCATTCTATTTCAAGAGATTTTACAAAGAAAATTTCAACTTTTTTTGTGTCATAGTAAGCTATCATTTTCCTTTTTTTATCATAAATTGCAAATCTTTCTCTTTTCATTCTTTTTATGAAATGGGAAATTAGAATAGGAAGAACATTATTTTTAGGTTCAATAGTTGAAAACATCGTTCCATCTTTCATTTCTTTAAATCTTAGTAATCCAAGATATTTATGCCTTTCATTTAATACTTGCTTTATAAGTTTATTCATATGAAAAGCGTGCTCATCAAGAGAATTAAAAATTTCTTCTCCTTGTTTTAATGCTTTGTATATTGTATGAACTATTACAGTATCCTTATTTTTATCAGATGATAAAAAACATGTTTGTATATTATTTAAAAAATTTTGTGACAATTTATCGCATATAGCTTTTTCAACATGTCTAGCTTTAGAAAAATCAGTTATAACATTAATATCATCAAGTTCTAAGAGAAGTTGTTCAGTTTTAACTGTTATTCTAAGTGCATTATTTTTTCTATCTTTATATGCTATATAAATAACTGTTAGTAGTCCATCAAAACTTCCATCATAATAATAATTTGGCATTTTTCTTATATAAGATTCTCCAAGTATAAGTCTTATATTTTCACCTCATATAATTATTTAGGTTGATATAGGTAACCTATAACCCTTTATCTATTGGAGATTAAAAAGTTTTAACTGCTGCACTACTACTTTTTCTTTTTCTATAAGTGCATTTCTTACAAGGTCGAGATTTTCATTTTTAAATCCTAAAAATTCTCCATTCACAGTAATAAAATATTTTGCTCTCTTTATTACTATCCCTAACTTTTTTAAATGTTCATATCTTATTGTACTATATTTTCTAGTCATAACTATACGCTTTGCTGAAGTTACTCCTATTCCTGGAACTCTTAAAAGTTCTTTATATGAAGCTTTATTTATTTCTATTGGGAAAAAATGCCAATTTTGTATAGCCCAATTTGTTTTGGGATCAAGATGTGGATCTATAAATGGGTTTTTTTCATTAAGAATTTCATTAGCCTTAAAATCATAAAATCTTAGTAACCAATCTGCTTGATAAAGTCTATGTTCTCTTATCATAGGAACTGTTTCATTCATATTTACAAGAATTCCAGACTTATTTACAGGTACATAACCTGAATAATATACTCTTTTTAAATTAAAATTTTTATAAAGATGTTCACTTCTATTTAATATAGTGTAATCACTTTCTCCGCTTGCTCCTATTATCATCTGTGTTGTTTGTCCAGCTGGAATAAAAGATGGAGTACTTTTAAAAAGTTTTTTATCTTCAATATTTTCAATTAGATTTTTACGAATAAGTCCCATTGATGTTGAAATATCAGTAGGCTTCTTATCAGGTGCAAGAAGTTTAAGAGCACTATTTTCAGCAAATTCTATATTTACTGAAACTCTATCTACATATAGCCCTATTTCATGGATAAGCTCTCTACTTGCTCCTGGTATTACTTTCATATGAATATAGCCATTAAATTTCTCTTCAAGTCTAAGTTTTTTAGCAACTGCAATCATAAGCTCCATTGTGTAATCTGCACTTCTTATAATACCTGAACTTAAAAAAAGTCCTTCAATATAGTTTCTCCTATAAAAATTTATAGTCAGTTTTACTATCTCATCAGGAGTTAGTATTGCTCTTTCAATATCATTATCTTTACGATTAATACAATATTTACAATCATACATACAATAATTTGTCATAAGTATTTTAAGTAAAGAAATACATCTACCATCTGCTGACCATGAATGACATATACCACTCATAGCTGCATTTCCCAGTCCATTATTTGTATTTTTTCTACTACTTCCACTTGAAGAACATGAAACATCATATTTTGCAGCATCACTTAATATTCTTAATTTTTCTTCAATAGTTCTATTCATAATTTCCCCTTATCTAATGAAACTTCTGTAAGCTCACAACATTTATAATAATATATCTTTTTTAATCAACTTTTATCATTTTTAGTATACCATATTTCTAATAAAATTCAATAATAAGGGTAAATTTTATTTTTTATAATATCGTCCTTAGTCTAAAATAGATATTCAGTTACCATAATCATTTATTTCAGCTTGAATAAGAAATTTTTCACTATTAGCTTTTATCCAAAGAGTAACTTTTCTCCATTCATCTTCTTCAATTTCATAGTATAGATTAGTAAGTGTATCTATTTCTTCTAATTTTTCTTTACTAAAGCTTTCTAGTATATTCACTCTTTCTTCTCTATCAAAAGGTATATCTGCACCATAAATTTTTATTAGTTCTTCAATCAAATAGGTTAATTTTTCTGAGCCAATAGCTTGATATCCTTTATATGCATCTTCCCAAACAATAGCAGTAGAGTTGCTTAAAAATTGTTGAAAACCTCCATTAGCAACTTCTGCTCCAAGCCAATGCATTGCAAGTAAATATCTTTGTTCTATTGTATAAGGTTTTAATGTTTCTTCGTATTCTTCATAAGTTCCATAAATATTTACTGTCTCCCAAGCAGGTTGAATAAGTTCAACACAAAAATCCGTAGGAGCTAAGTCTTCTATATATTTTTTTGTAACATTGATAAATTTTCTCTTCATAATCATTCCTTAGGTAGATAAAAGCACCAACCATTATTACAAACTTCTCCTGCTGCAAATTCATATTCTTTTTCATATCCTTCTGCAATTTCTTTAGTGTTTTCCAATTTATAGTCAAATATGTTTACTCCAAATAATTTTACTTCTCCATCAATACCATGTTTTTCATATTGCCAAATTTTATCTTTTAATACTTTCATTTTTATCTCCACCATAAAAATGATTTTAAATAAAAGTTTGTTTATAGAAATTATACCACTTAGTATTCCAACCTTTTGCTAAACACAAAGTATATAAATCATCTTCATTTTGTATTCCTTTTTCAGTTATTATTTCATGAGTTTTTTTATTGACAATAAGCCCATTATCAAGCTCAAGCTGTAAATCAGGATAAATAGCTACACTTCTTATATGTGAAAATTCAGCAGTTTGAGTTTTTAAATTAGCTCCTGTCAATTCATCTATCTCAATTTTATATTTTTTAATTCTTTGTACTTTCAACTTATTTTTCTTATCAGTAAGATCTTCATAGTATCTTGCTCTCATTACTTCTGCTTTATCTGAATCTCTTATCAAAATATATAATTTTTCTGAATACCTAATATAATCTCTTCTACGGAAAGTAGTTGCAGAATCAAAAATATTAGAAAGTAAAAAGATAAAATCTGTTCCAGTAATGTAATCTTCTCCAGCTCTACCTATTGTAGCAAGATGATAATTAACTAAGTTTTTCTTTACACGTAATAAAGTGTGTAAATATTTACAACTTATCCATATAACTCCATGTCTATCAAGATTAGCACCCTTTAGCCAAGCATTTTGTATAGAAGTCGCCCAAGTGTCATTGAGTTCACCATAGTCTTCAGCACTTATATCATTTTTTAATTCTTTAATTGATACTAAATGTGTTGAAAGTTCATATTTCATTTAAATCATCCCTTTATATAATTTTTCTAGTGCTTGCATAGCCTCAGTTGCTTTTGGATGTTTACATCTATCAGGATGAATAAGTTTTATCATTTCTTTATGCCATTTTTCTGCAACTTTTTTATTACTATAATATTCATAAGTTATTCCTAAAAAGTCAAGTTGTGGCTTTCCTTCAATTTCTACTAGGTAGAATATATATTTTGAAACTTTGTCCTTAAAATATAAATCTTCAGTAACATATTTGTCATATAAAATTTGCCAAGAACTAGCTACAACTTTTCTATTCAAAATTCTAGAAATTTTTTCTTTTGCTTCTTTTAGATTTGTAAAACTATTTTTTAATTTTTCAATGGAATCAATCATATTAATATCTGTTATTTCTGGTTTTGTTACTATATAATTTTCATATAGTACTTTCCATGAAACAGCTGTAACTTTTTTGTTTAAAATTTTAGCTACTTCTATCTTTGCTTCTTTTAAACTTTCAAAACTTCTTTTTAGAACCTCAACAGAACCAATTTTACTAATATCTACCATTTTTACCCCTCCAATTAAAATTTATTAATTTTATTATTTTTTTAAATATCTAGTTCCTCTACCATTTCCTATAATGTCAATATAATTCTTTTGAATTAAATTTTTTAATATTCTATTTAACTTATCTTTTTTTAATTTGGTTGTTTCTGAAATTTCACTACTTGATAATATATTTCCTTTTTCCAAAATATCCATCACAATTCTTTCATCTGTTGTTAAAAGTAGTTTAGTTTCAATTATTGGTAAAGTTATTTTTATTGAATTTTCAAAAATTTCAAAGTTTGGTTTGATTACAAAATCTTTATAACTTTCATTTATTCTTTTAATTCCTGTTCCAAACATTTCAATATACTTTAATCTAAAAAATATATTAGCTAAGATAGGATTTCTAAGTTGTGAGATTTGTCCATTTAAATATTCTTTTTCACTTATTCCACTAGGTAATCCTCCTGGTGATGATACTTCTATCTTATCTTCATACATTGATATTCTAACATTTGAATTTACATCCCAAGTTCTATGAATTAAAGCATTTGCTATCACTTCTCTAAATGCTCTCTCTGGTATTAACTCTTTTTCTATTCTTTCTGAACCTAGAATTTGCTCATATTTATAATATCTATTAAAAACCTCCAAAGTTTTTTTGTATTGTAAAATAATAGAGATATTTACTAACAAATTTCTATCTAAAATTTCATCTATATTCTTTCCAAATTTTGCAATATCAACTCCTGAAAAAGTATTTTTATCTGCTAAGAGTTCAGCAGCATTGTTATAGCCATTTTTCTCATCATATAGATTTAAAGTTTTTAAAATATCTTTTGAAAAATTATTTAAAAATAATTTTTCTTCTAATTCTTTTTTTAAAATATTAAATTCTAAATTTTGATTTTTAGCTTTTAATTCTTCATAATATTGATTTAACCCTGATAATGTTAATCTATTTAATTCTATTTTATCAACTTCAACTGTTGATGTATCATTTCTTTTGTATGCTTTTCCTTTATAAAGATAAGGCTTATTCATTCCTTCTTCAACTATTAAGGTTATTATATTTTTTTTATTATCTTTTATAAATTTAAAATCTGGTTTAGGACTTATATTATCATTAATTTTATTCTCTAAATCTAAACAAAGTTCTTCTATATTCTCTAAACCAATAATTTTTCCACTATCATCAACACCAAATATAATTTTTCCTGTATTATAATTAGAAAAAGCACTAACTGTTTTTAAAAAAGTATTTGTTATTGTTGACTTTAATTCTACTTCTCTGCTCTCTTTCATATCATCCCTCCAAGAAAAATTATAGCATATATCAGTCATAAATGCGATGTAAAATTTTATGACTGATTTTTATTGCAAAAATACGATGTAAATCTTATTCTTTTATTCCTTTTCTATATTCATGAGTAAAATGTTTATCATATAGTTTAGATTTTTCATACTCATTACCTAAAAAATCTCCAACTAATATCTGTGCAGTTTTATTTATTCCAGCTTCTTTTACTTTTTGTTCAATAGTTTCAAGAGTTCCCAAAACTATTTTTTGGTCTGCCCAACTTGCTTTTTGTACAACAGCCACAGGTGTTGACATAGGATAAGAAGTAGCCAATGCTTCAACGACTTTATCTATCATATGAACTGATAGAAATATTGCCATAGAGGCTCTATGTTTTGCTAAACTTTCTAAACTCTCTCTTTCAGGAACAGAAGTTCTTCCTTCTATTCTTGTACAAATTACAGTTTGAGAAACATTAGGTAGTGTAAATTCTTTTTTTAAAGCAGCAGCAGAAGCTAAAAATGAACTTACTCCTGGAATAACTTCATATTCTATTCCATATCCATCTAACATATCCATTTGTTCTCTATGTGCACCATAGATTGCAGGGTCTCCTGTATGAACTCTTGCTACTTTTTTATTTTCTTTTATTGCCTTTACAGTAACATCTATAACTTCATCTAAGGACATAGAGGCAGAATTATAAATCTCTGCTCCATCTTTATGACAATCTATAACTTCTTTTGGAACTAATGAACCTGCATAAATAATAACATCAGCTTCTTTAACTATTCTTTGACCTTTTATAGTTATTAATTCTGGGTCACCTGGTCCAGCTCCTATAAAGTAAACTTTTTCCATTTTTTAAATCCTCCCTTTTTAACTATTAGAGTTGTAAAATATGGAATATCCTCTTCTGTTAAATCTTTTATATCATAATAAACTTTTTGATTTTCTTTTCCACAGTTTGAAACCATAATAATTTTATCCATATTTCCAGTTTTTATAAGTGCTTGTTTTAAGTTTTCAAAATTTCTACTAACTTTCATAAAAACTATATTGTCATTATTTTCTAATTCAAATTCAATATTAGTTTTCTTGTTAAGTGATACAACTTTTAAAGTTTCATCTCCTATCATAAGTGGAAAATTAAATCTTGAAGCCATATCAACAAATGATGAAATTCCTGGAACTGTTTCAACTAAATATTTTTTAGGTAAATGTTCCAAAATATAGACATAAGTACTATATGTCATAGTATCTCCAATAGTTAAGAAACCAACATTTTTTCCTTCATCTAAAAGTTTTTGAACTATCTTAGTGTTTTCTTTTCTTGCATTTTCCCTTTCTTCAAGAGATTTTAGCATAGGAAATTCAACAAAAACTTTTTCCACATCTTCTTTCATATATTGTTTTGCTATTTCATAGGCAACGCTACCATCATCTTTTTTAGCTTCTGGTAATATTACCACATCTAATTTTTTTAAGGTGTTTATTGCTTTTATAGTTATCTCCTCTGGGTCTCCCACACCAACACCTATACCATAAAATTTGTTAGTCATACATTTTCCTTTCTTTAATTATATTTTTTTCAAAAAATTACTTTAATCTTTAATACAATAATTAATAATTCCTTTAATCCCATTATATCCCTGTGAAAATATTGTTCGTCTATTGCCAATATTAGAATTAACTTCTAAAATTTTTTCTCCTTTTTTTTGGATAAGATTACTAAAATTATAATCTTGTTCTTTAAAAAAATTAAAAAAATCATCTTCGTCAATAATGAAAATATTTCTTATAGAAGTTATCTTATAAACTACATTTGAAATAAATATTTTTTTAATATTTTTGTAATCTTCTTTAAAAAATTTTTTTTCTTTGTCATCATCATTTTTATAACATTCAACATTTCTATTAAAATTATTTATATATTTATCTAAATCATGAATGCACCTATAAAAATCGTAGTAATTTTCAGGTTGTTTTTGAGTTTTTATTTCTAAAAAAATAAGTTCATCATTATATTTGTATACAAAGTCCAGTTCATAGTCTTGTCCATTAACTTTTCCTTTTTTATTACATTCAAATTTTGAAAATACTTTTTCTATCATTTTTTGAACTGTACTCTCTAAGTTTAGCCCCTTTTGCTCTATATTTCCTACATTAGAATTAGAAATTATAGAAAATAAAGCTCTTGAAAAATCAATTCCTAAAAGTATTTGTGGTAAAATTATATACCCTTTTTCATGTTCTATTATGGGTGAATCATATAAATCCTTTGAGCTTTTAGTAAATATAAATTTATCTAATATTATCTCAGCTTTTTCTCTAGGTATTGATTGTAATAATTCTGGCATATATTTTATCAATGAAGAATCATGGAATTTTTTTAAAACTTTTATATTTTTTATTATTTTCTTAATATTTTTTACTTTACTATCATTATATGCTTCATCAAGATCCCAAAAGGAAATAAAGAGTTCTCCTGAATATAAATTCAAACTCTGGCTTAAAGATACTGTTAAGCATATAAAAGGCAAATACACTATTAGTTATGACTCTACATTGTTAACTATAACTGACAGCTTTTCATACATAGTTAGAAAGGGGAAAACAATTTATAGTACCAATAAAAAGAATTCAGAAGCTATACAACAAATGCTTAAAGATGTTCATGAGCCTCCGTCTGTAAATTACAGAGTTATAGCAGTTAGACATGATGAGTTTACTCCATCTGAAATAGACTTTCTAAAATATGAGACTTATACAGAATTTCCTCTTATAAAAGTTTTAGAAAAAGATATAGTTAGAGATTATAATGAAAATAGGGCTTGTATCAAAAGTGCTTTCATAATAAATAAACAAATAAAAGATACAATATTAGTGGAATTTAGCTCTAACGGGAACAAGGTTGTAAAAAGAGTTTATAAAAGTAATCGAGCTAAGAATAGATAAAAAATAGTCCAAAGTTGAGGATATAAAACATCTTATAGGCAGGTAAGACTCCAAAATAGGAAACAATTTAATCACCTAATTTTCTGTAGTTTTACTATTACAGATGAACAAATTGGTGGAGCTCCAACAGGTAAGCTACTGAATACAATACTTGAAATGCAGCTTTATTTACGAATACAAATAATTGGAAGAATGGTTATTTTATCTATAGCTGGCCGAAAGCCGCAGGCGCACATAGTAATCTGAAGGCTACAGGAACAGCTGGACATTCAATATTTTGGAAAATAGAGAAAAGATGAAACAGATTATAATATTAATTACATTTATCATTTTTTCCTTTCAAATAGGAAAGGCTAATAGTTTTATATCTTTAAAGAATGATATAGATACTTCTATCGTTATACAGACTCAAAGACAAAAATGCATAATTGTCCAATTAATTAATAAATTTACGGATACGGAAGGATTGACCAAAATACTTCTAATTAAAAAAGACAAAAAGAAGCTTATAAGTAAAACTTTACCATCGGCAGATGACATAAAAAATCTCAATATTAATATAAATAAATACAGGACAGGCTTCATACTTAAAGCTCAATATGGTGGAGGAGATAATTTTTACAATCG
>ERZ772920.695-NODE-695-length-18655-cov-9.306559_pt1 | contig 18655 bp, 33 predicted proteins | sample MGYA00511469_ERZ772920 | MGnify/ENA primary metagenome ERZ772920 (study PRJEB29015, sample SAMEA2738069) | human oral metagenome | biome: human oral; feature: human-associated habitat; material: saliva | place: China | collected 2216 ... | reverse complement strand
GATTACTCCTCATTCTAATTTTAATGATTTGGGCGATTTTTTATCATCCGTCAATCAAAGAAACTGGCGATTTGCCAACAAAGATTACTGAAAAGCTCGACCAATTATGGGGAATTGCTCAGGAATCAATTCGCGAAAATAAATATCTGCGAGCAGAAAAGGCATTATTGACAATTTTGCGAGTCGACGAGAAAAACGCCACGGCGTACAACCGTTTGGGGATTTTATACGCCAAGCAGCACGCATATAAAGACGCCATCGAGTGTTTTGAGATTGCCCAGAGTTTGGAGCCAAGCGCCTCCAGTCTTCATAACGTCGGCTTAATATACTACGAAACAGAGAATTACGAAAAGGCGTCGCTAGCGTTCGAGCAAGCACTAGAAATGGAAGATGATTTGGCGGCGCGTTACATCGCTTACGCTAAGGTTCAGGAGAAAATAGGGAATACGAAGAAGGTTATCAACGCCCTGGAAAAAGCTGTCGAGTTAGAGCCGATTCCTCAGACGTTGAAGATTTTAGCGGAAGCATATGACAATGCTGGGCAGACTGAGCTGGCTGAAGAATTGCGTAAAAAAGCCACGAAAATGCTAACTCCGACAGCGTCATCAAAGAAAGCCGACGCGCCACGTCCACGCCAACAGCGCAAAATCCATCAACCGCGAAAAATAGTTATGTAAACTCTTGTCACAGAGAGAAAAAATTGATAAAATAAATTCAGTTGCCGCTTTAGCTCAGTTGGCTAGAGCAACGGTTTTGTAAACCACCGCCTTTATGGCGGTTCTTTTTTTATCTACATCACGAAAGTGGTGTTTTTTAATTTCCACGAGGTTATCAATCGGCTGTCTGATAATCTCGTGCAGAATTAACAAACTGTACTATTACGATTACGTAAGCGACACCGTAAAAGAGCGTACGACGAAAATTATACAAGCGTGACAGATTGCTCAAGGTTCAGGCGTAACACGTGTAGAAGTTAGTATCTTAAAAATTTGGTCTAGTGGGTAGCGTCGAGCGGTTTGATAGCCGCTAGCACATTTTATAATTCAGCTAGCGTTCGATGGGTTAAGTTTATTACAACTTTGTAGTCCTTGTTTATTTTCGAACGCTCAGCGCTGCTCACTACAGGTCTCCCACACCTGCGCTGAAAAGTGGGCAGTATAAAGCAAAAACCGCTCAAAAGAGCGGCTACAAAGCCATTATATCAAATGGCAGATTGAGAGTAAATATGAAAATTAACGTAAAGCAAATTAGAGCAAGTTATCGCTTTGATTTCTTTGATAACGAGTGGTATTGCAACCACGATAACCTAGAAGTAATTCAACCTTGCTGTTCAGGTAAAGAAGCTGAGTGGTGCGGTTGTCAGGGCGAACCTGAGTTTTATTGTCCGAATCCAGATTGTGACGGAATTGAGGACGAAGTTGTAAATATCTGTGCTAGAGAGGAGTTAATACAATGTCTAGCGTAGAAAATAAAGAAAATAAAAAACAAAACAAGGAGAAGAAAATGAAAAAATTTAATATTGAAACTATCAAAACTATTATTATTACTATTTTAATTACAGGGATTATCGCGTTTATCGGCGGTATGCAATATCAGAAGAACCAAACTGAACAAGTCAAAACTGAAGCTGCAACAATCGTTAAAAATGTGAAAGTTGAAGTGTCAAAACAGTAGCAACGGAAAAGCGGCAACCGTTGCTACCACAAACTGCCGCAAAGGTTGAAGCCTCGCCTGCACCTCAAAAATCTGTGGAGAAAGTTGGTGTAGGCGGCTGCGACAGGTTTCAACCTTTACTTGAAAAATACAATTGGGACGTGCGAGTCATGAAAGCCATTATGCAAGCTGAAAGTTCGTGTAATGAAAACGCAACAGGCGATACAAGCCTGACTTTTACACAAAACGGTCGAACATATGGTTATTCAGTTTCTCTGTTTCAGGTACGAATTTTACCTGGTCGAGAAACTTGTGATTCGCACAACCCAGAAATAAACATTGACTGTGCTTATCACGTGTGGAAATCACAAGGATATAAAGCTTGGTCAGTTTATACAAATGGAAGATATTTAAGATTTTTATAGAAAGGAGGCATAGATGAGTGAATTATACAAAGCCTTACAAGAGTTTCGCAAAATAACACCACTAGTGAAAGCCTCAAAAGAAAACCCATACTTCAAAAGCAAGTACGCAGATTACAATGTTGTAGTCAGTGAAACACGAGAAGATTTAGAAAAATGTGGATTGATGGTTAAACAAACAATTAGCCATATAGATACCAAAACGGCTATTAGAACAAAGCTAATTCATCTTAAAAGTGGTGAAATGCTTGAAGATGTTGCACCAGTAGAAAGTGCGCCTAACAATCCACAAACACAAGGCTCAGGTATCACTTACATGAAGAGATATTCATATATAGCTATGCTTGATTTACTTGTCGATACTGACGATGACGGTAATCTAGAACGCAAGCTCAAAGAAAGAACTGATAAAGAGTCTGCTGATTTAGCTAACGCTGAAAAAGCCTTACGATCTTGTAAGACTTTAGGTGAATTAAAAGAGAAGTATACTAAGATTCTTAGAGCCAATCCAAAGCTATCACGTGAGCTTGTCGGCGTTAAGGATGAGGTAAAGGCAAAGCTAGGAGGTAATGAATGAAAATCCTAGACCTTGAACAAAGAAGTCAAGAATGGTTGGATTTTCACGAAGGCAGGATTTCAGGCTCATCGGTTAAAGATTATTCATCAGTTCGATATATACCAAAAGCCGAGCTGGTCGAATTCGCTGAAAGTAAAGGCTATGATTTTCCGAAAAATCTAACCATGGATAACATCAAGGCGATGCTTGCAGAAGATGAATTGAATGAACTCTATGCGAATGTTCAAATAAACGATTCAATCTATAAGTTAATTGCTCAACGAATAGCCAAACCAATTAACCCAAACGATTATGCAGACAGAATACCAGAAGGTGCTACTTATTCGGCTATGCTGAGAGGTCAAATCCTAGAAGATGAAGCTAGAGAGTTGATTTCTGAAAAACTCGGCAAGCAGATTATTCCTGGGCGGGTTTGGCAATCTGAAGAAAACGAATATATGATTTGCTCACCAGATGGCGAAATCGTAGACGATTCAGGGAAAGCCTCAGAAGCTGTAGAAATCAAATGTCTTGATAGCTGGAAAGTAGTCAAAGCCTACTATGAAAAACATCCACCTTCTGAATACAAGCCGCAGATTCTTCAATACTTTGTAGTAAATGACAAATTGAAGAAGCTTTACTTCTGTATCTACTCAGACGTGTTCTCAAATCCAGAACTAGGATTACAGATTTTTGAATTAAATCGAGAAGACTATAAAGAGGAAATCGAAATAGTAAAGCGGGTAGAGAACGCTACTCTTGAGCTAGTAGAAAAAGAAGTCCAAAAATTAATGTTCTAAGGAGGAATATGATAAATAGCGTAACTTTAATTGGTCGAGTAACTCAGGACATAGAAGTTAGAAAAACTAATACTAACAAGTCTGTAGCTTCATTTACTTTAGCAGTCGGTGATAAAAACTCTGAATCAAGTTTCATCAATATGACAGCCTGGAATAAAACAGCTGAGTTATTAGCCCAATACGCACCAAAAGGTAAACAAATTGGTGTAACTGGTCGACTACAAACTAGGATGTGGGAAAAAGACGGTGATAAACGTAAAGCTACTGAGGTGATTGTGGAGCAGGTTCAATTTTTGAGCGACGGCAAGGCTCAAACAGCGAAATCAAGCGAAGACCTCGGCACACCAGTAGATCTGAGCGAAATCTCTTTTTAGGAGGTTAAATGACGAGAAGAAAAAAAGTCTATCTTCTCGAAACTGACAACGGGTTTACGATTCGGATTGTAGACCCAGACATCAGTTTTATGAAGAAGTTTAAGTGGACGTTTATAGATAACAATTTAGTAATCTCACGAAGATTGAATCGGGGGGAAGAGAATGACTTCACAGAGATTAAGGGACGTAAACAACTGCACAACGTACATCGTCAAAAACGAAACGCTAAGCAGGAATTTTACGACAAGGAAAGAAGCTCGAGATTTTAGAAAGAAATCTGGTGGTACTATCCGTAAAATAACAACTTTAGATGGTTTTATCACCGAGGATAAATTGATATGGTAACCGTCAAAGATTTGTTCAAAAAAGAGCGGGAGGCGTGGCTAGAAGAGGCTCGTGTAACCGCTAAGAAACTATTAGAGGATAAATCGCTCATCACGATTGAGGATGTCTTAAAAGAGTGTCCTCGCCCTGAATACATCCACAGGAACACAACTGGCAACATATTCAGATGTGATGATTTTGTACCTGTCGGTTGGAGAAAAAGTGAAAGACCATTGATGAATGGTAGATTTGTCAGAGTTTGGAGAATGCGAGGATAGATGGCAAGTCGAAAACTAATTCAAAAAGCTGATAGGGTCTTCTCAAAATATATACGAATGAGAGATTCTGAAGACGGATTCTTTACTTGTTGTTCGTGCGGTCAGAGAAAGCCATTTGAACAGGCTGACGCTGGACACTTCATAAACAGAAGATGGATGGCTCTCAGATACGATGAACGAAATGTACACGCACAATGTCGAGCTTGTAATCGATTCGACGAGGGAAATATGATTGGTTACACAAGATTCATGCTTAAAACTTACGGTGAAGATATCGTCGACCTATTAGAAAGTATGAAAAAGCCCTACAAATGGACAGACGGAGAGCTGGAAATCTTAATTAAAGACTTAAAAAACAAAGGACAATAAATGTTTATTTTAATTTGGATAATAATTGTCATGTTCTTGCTAATTTTCGTAGCTATCTCAGAGTACAACATAGCTAAGCAAGACGAAGAATGGATGAAGGAGGAAAAATGGAAAAAGAAGTAAAACCTTATTATGAGGACGATTATCAATCGCTAGACGAGATGAGCACTACAGATTTACTAGAGATGAAAGAGGGTGCACTAAACGACCTGAACGAGAGTGAACGCACAATTCATCGTATAAATCAGATATTAGCTAGTCGTGCAATCTACGCCACGCAATTGGAGCTATTTTAAGGAGAAGGAATTGATGTTCGTATTTATAACTATGAAACTATCGGAACTCATATGGGGGGTTCAAAATATCTGATGATACTACAGGTAGTGTATATATCATATATGCTTTCAGTACTCTTGAACTTTTAGCAGAGTTGGTTATGATTATGTTTACTTTTCTATACTGTGTGTTTAAGAAAAGGAGCGAAAAAGCATGAAACGCTATAAACTACTTAAAGATTTACCAACATTCAAAGCTGGACAGTTAGCATATATCTCTAAAACGGGAAATCTTATTGCTGGTACTCCAGAAAACCAAAAGACCACAGAAACTGGCTTAATAATAATGATTTACCATGAAACTACCTTGAAAAAGTTTCCGAATATTCTCACAGAGTGGTTCGAGGAAATCAAAGAACCAGTAGACAGTATTCATTGGAAGCCTAAAATAGGCGACAGGTGTTTTGTTCTTGAGAATACCAATATAAGACTAACAGCTTACACTGGAATGCTGCGTGATTACAATGCTTATCGTACTGGCAGGGTATTCCGCACTGAAGAAGAATGTGAAAAAGCTCTTGACCGTGAACTAGCCAAGGTAAGACTACAGCGAACGTCAAACTTTAAGCCAGACTTTGAGAACGGAAAAGGTGGCTATGTCGTTTTTTACAACCCAGAAGAAGATAAGCTCGAAACATATAATGTTTATTGTTATGACTACGGAGAAATTGTACGTTACGAGACCGTAGAAGACGCTGAAAAATCTATCAAAGAAAATGAGCGAGATTGGTTGATTTATTTTGGAATAAAGGAGGAAGAATGAAAGAATTTAGTATTCCAGTAAAAATAACTTTAGACTGTTATTTATCAGTGAAAGCCAGCAATCAAGACGAGGCTTACGAAGTCGCTGATGACACTATGTACTGGGCATATCAGAATGGCGCGCCAGAGCAACATAAAGACTTGTCTATTCTAGATTGTGAGATAGCAGTGGATGGTGAAGATATAGATTTAGACGAGTGGAGAGACCCGTCAGATACAGATTCGTAAATATGTACTCTACGGGTGGCCTGAGCAAGTCGTTAAACTGCTCAACCAGGTACAAATCGTACCCAGTTAGAACATTAAATTCAACCGTAGAACTGGCAGCATGACCTGAGGAATAAAGCTGGGTTCCCGAACGGGAGTAAGCCGAAAGGTGAGAAATCCTTTGCTCCGTGATTATGCTGTCAACTGGACAGATGACCATTTTGCCCACCCGGGTCGTCTGTCTAATAGGCGACATCAAACCTTAAAATAATTAACTAATGATATACACTCACTTGGTGTCGCCTTGCCCCAGTTCTGCGGTTGAATTAAACTACGCGATTTCGTATAGAGAGAAAGGAGATGTCAATATATGTGGACAGCATGTCAAATATGCGGTAAACCAGTACGGAATATAAGCGATGAGTTTTGCCGAGGTTCTCACTGCGACGGCAAGCCGATGACGTATCCGTCTGTCAAAAAACCGCACACTAAAAAGAAACTCACTCGTGCCATGATTAAAGCGCGAAGAAAGAAAGGTCGGAAATGAAGACTGATTATGAATTCTCGGATAAAGGAATGGTATGGTTTGTAGTGGCTATAGCGACCATCGGAGCCGCGCTATTAGTAGCCCTCGCTATCTGGGCGGAGGCGTCATTCAACCGGAGTGTTGAAATAACAAATACTGACGCTCGTTGTGAATCTGCAGGTGGCAAAATGGGCTATTCAAAATGCTTTAAGGACGGAAAGGAAATCTAGATGAAACAGGATAAGCGCTCGATAAAGCGTTTTCGCTGCTGGTTGGTTGAATCAAAGCAGTATGTTTATGATATTCAAAAAATTTGTGATGGCAAACTAATTAAAAGCTTTGCCGAAATTTTGAATAATCCTGAAAAATATGTAGTAGAACAGGAAACTGGCGCTATTGATATCGTTAAAAATAAAATCCGCGAGGGCGATATCGCAAAATATCGCAACGCCAACTATCAGCGCGAAGTTTTTGAGTGGCAATATGGCGTCGTGGTTTTCAAAAATTGTGGCTTTGAGCTGTACAACCCAATCAAGGACACTTCAGAATCACTAAATGATATATCTATCAGTTTTTCTAAAATTGAGGTCGTCGGCAATATTCACGAAGACTCTGAATTGCTGGAGGAAAGATAATGACAGACGAAGTTTTAATGACTTGTATTAAGATTATTGTAGACAATCTATCTTATAAGATCGGTGATTTAACCCTGATGTACGAGCATAAACAAGTTGACCCAGACGATTTTTACAAAGAAGCTAGTTGTATAAAGAGCGACGCTGTCGAAAGTATTATGGATTTGATTATAGAGCATGAGGAGTCGTTGGAGGAGAAATAATGTTCGAGTCGATACGAAAATCAATCGAAAAGCAAAATAAACTGCTTGAAGAAATCTTGGAAAAGGGTAGTTTAGAAAGTGTCTTAAAAGATGCAAACCCAATCGAAACTAGTGCCACGTCTTTACATATGGATCCGTATAATTACGATGAAACAAGGAGATGTGTAAATGGTAATATCAGTGAACGTATTCTAGAAATCGTGAAGCTGTATGGAGAAGTGAAATATCTGAGTGAGGTAATTCCAAAGCAGTACGAAACCTTCAAACGCATTAAACAGCAGGCTCCGAACGGGACTGTGTGGGAAGATATAGATAATTTCATTAAAAGGTATGAGGAGGAGCATAAGAAATGAAAGACTTAAAATACATAGAAGAATACATTAAAGACAGGAAACACAATACACCCGAGTTATCCACTTTGTGGGACATTGCACCTGACGGAGAAATTAGATACTGGGCTAGATTTTCTATGCTAGATGATGAAGATGAGGACTATACTGATTACGTGCAAGTTACGGGTGATAATCCAGAAGAAACCCTAGGTAAGATTGTTGAATACATAAAGAGTGGAAAACATTATAGCGACGGGAGATATCTATGAAGAAAATGAAGTTTAATAGGAGTTGGAGTGACGTAGCTATTGTCGCAATAATAACTTTAGCAATTACTGCTTTATTTGCACCGCTCATTGTTTGGGCAATTCAAATGTACGAAGAGGATGTTCAAAACATGAATACTTATGCTCGCTGTAAATCTGCAGGTGGTCAAATGGGCTACTCGAAATGTTACAAGGACGGAAGAGAAATATGAAAAAACTAGAAAAGATAGACTACTTACAAAAAAACCATTTGTATGAATGGGTAAAAACTCATGCCCAAGTAGAGCGAGAGTTGTCGGGTCGGGCAGCTTTTTTATTTGTAAAGATTTTTGATATTTTACTTGTCTACCTCTATTTATGTTATAATATAAGTACAGTATGTGAGCTGAAAGAACGCAACTCTGAAGTTAAACGTTCTTATGTATTTTGAAAATGAGGTGGATATGGATAAAAAGCTGAGAAGATTAAATCCAAGACAAGAAAAGTTCTGTCGACTATATGCTAGCGATAGAGAGTTTTTTGGTAATGGCGTTCAAAGTTATATAGAGGCTTATGAACCTGATCAGTCAAAACCTAATTGGTATAATGCCGCACGAACAAGAGCTTCTGAACTCTTGACAAAGAGTAACATTCTGAAGAGGATAGACGAGCTATTTGAAGCTGGTGGATTGAACGATCAGTTCGTCGACAAGCAGATGGAGAAGCTCATCACACAGGACGCTGATTTCAAGGCTAAAATGGCAGCAATTCGTGAATATAACAAGCTCAAACAGCGAATAACCGAAAAGAAGGAAGTGCACGTCAAACTTCCTAAACCAATCCTTGGTGATTTGGTGGAGGGCGAACAATAATGTTCGTCTTGACCAGTTCAACAAAGAAGCTGGCTAAGATGACAAAGCGTATCCGTGGCGTTTGTGGTGGAACATCAGCTGGTAAGACTATCTCTATCCTTCAAATACTCATTAGCAAAGCTCAGAAAGACAAGCGACCGACTTTAACCAGTGTTGTGTCTGAATCATTTCCTCATCTTAAAAGGGGTGCTATGCGTGATTTTAAAAATATTATGCAGGAACACGGCTACTGGAAAGAGTCAGCTTGGAATGCTACAGACTCTATCTATACATTTGAAACAGGCTCAAAGATAGAGTTCTTCAGTGCTGATCAGCCTAGTAAAGTACGTGGACCACGTCGTGATAGATTATTCATAAACGAGTGTAACAACGTAGCTTATGAGTCATTTGACCAATTAGCAGTGCGTACACGATTAGAGATTTGGCTTGACTGGAACCCTACAAACGAGTTCTGGTTCTATGACTTATTAAATACACGTGACGACGTGGAAATGATTACAGTTACTTATAAAGACAATGAAGGTCTGCCTGAAACAATTGTAAAAGACATTGAAGCACACAAGTCTAATAAAAACTGGTGGACTGTTTACGGATTAGGTCAATTAGGTGAAGTCGAAGGTAGAATATACAAAGGATGGAGGATTATTGACGAAATACCTCACGAAGCCCGCCTAGAAGGTTATGGATTGGATTTTGGCTATTCAAACGACCCTACGGCAGTAGTCGCAGTCTACTATTATAACGGCGGATATGTCTTAGATGAGGTTCTTTACAGAAAAGGTATGAGCAATCAACAAATCGCTACATTTATGAACAATCAGGAATTCGGAGTAATAGTAGCAGATTCAGCAGAGCCTAAGTCAATCGACGAGCTACAGATGTATGGATTATCTGTTAGCCCCTCTAAAAAGGGTTCAGGTTCTATCTCTCAAGGGATAAATTACGTACAAGAGCAGAGTATATCAATGACTAAGCGAAGTGTTAATTTGATTAAAGAATACAGGAATTATCTCTGGCAAACAGATAAAGACGGCAAGACTATCAATATACCAGAGGGTGGATTCGATCACGCACTAGACGCTGTGAGATATAAGCTATCAAGCATATTAAAGCCTAAGTACGAAACAAAACCAACTATTCAAACCTCAGGAGAGTTATCGGCATTATGGAGCTAAGATTCGGCGAGGTAAGAAATAAATACACTATGGAGGGGGTGGAAGTGGAAGAAATCAGAAAAATAAGAGATTATATGACCGCTCAGAGTATCAGGTCATTTACGATCTCATCAAAGGTATCAACTTTTGCAGAAGTCAGGCAAGAGTTTGAGGATTTAATAAAACAAGCAGAAAATGGAGAGTGTTTAGATATATCCTTAAACGTCAGAATAGACAAGAAAACAGGATTGCCCCATATGGTTAAAAAGACTATTTTAGATAAAAACTCACGGCTATAGACGTTTTTATTCAAATGTGATATTATAGACGAGTAACAAGCTACTGGGAAATGCCCAGCGTGATGATTACGTAACAGTAATTTTTACGTTGGGGGAAACCAGTGGCTTTTTCTTTTATAGACGAATCTAACATCGGCGACGCATATGAGGATAGTAAGAAAAAATATGCTTCAGCATTAGCGAAAGTTGATGAATACGAGCGTATTGCTCTTAATAAGCCTAAAAATAATTTACCATCAGGCTTCCCAGATATGACAGATGGTACAACCGCTAGCTATATTCAGTCACGTCCTAAAAGTGTAATTCAGCAGATTCCTACGGGCTTAGTGACGAGTTTAGACAAAGATAAAGATTTGGCTGGTATTGCTAACTTAGATCTTACAGAAGATATTATTCCGCACGCAAACACAACTGGTAGCGTCTTACAGAAGTCCTGGGGAGCGTCGAGTAAATCCATGACGTATGGAGCTCAGCCCGCATATTGCTTCTATGCACAACACGGAGATTATTTTGGTGCAGACTTCAAATTACCATACATAAAAGACGTTATCTTAGAATCTGGAAAAGTCTACGATAAAGACTGTAACGTTATTTTCTTACGAGCTTGGTACCAACCAAGTGATATTAAGTACCTAATTTACCGCGAAAAACAATTAAACAAACAGGGAATAAAGAGTGGCTGGCGTCTAGATAAACTAGTTAACCTACAAGCTAAAGAGAAGGATAATGAAAGCAAAACTCCTGCTGAGCGTTCTCTAGGGCTTGAGATGGGCGGCATTGAGATTATTTTTGCCTTCCAAAAGGGAAAGGGTGCGCTATTTTACGGATATAGTCCAGACAACAAAGAGGTTATCTACTCGACTGTCAACCCTGACCCGAGAGGTGTTATCCCGATTCATTTTCTATACCACGACATGGATATGTCTAGTCCGATTGGACGTGGTGCAGTGGAGCTTGTGGCAGGTCTTCAAAACATGCTCGATTCAGAGATACAAATGTACCAGTATGCAGAAGCTCTAGGATTAAACCCACCGCTCATGAAACGAGGTTCATTTGATACTTCAACTATACGATTCAAAGTAAATGCTATTTGGGATTTAGGGACAGATCCTAACGCAAGCATTTCGCCAGTTAATATTTCTACGCACGCATTAAGTAACTTTTCGAACAATTATGGTCTAATCAAGAGCCAGATCTTAAACATAAATAACGCTAATGATACCAGTATATCTGCTGAAGTCGGCAATCCTGGCTTTTCTCGAACAGATAGCGGTGTTAAAGCACAGCAAGAGCGTACAAGTATTAGTGACAATTATCTTCGCAAACAGTTCGAAGACTGGTTTGGTGATGTCTGCGAAACGATGCTTAATATCCATTTTGCGCTATCTGAAGGCACAAAAACGATTGAGCTCACCCAAGAATATATCAAGCGTCGACAAGTTGAAGATCCTAATTTTAATGCAACTACAGCTATCGTTGATTACAGCAAAGAAATAAAGGGCTTTAAGTTCAAGGTTGATGCGTCCACGTCAAAGCTCAAAGATGACGAACAATCGATGGAAAACCTAAAGGGAATACTAGAACTGGTTCAGTCTGACCCTGAATTAGGTCAATATATCCGCAAAGATCAGCTATTAAAGCGAATGATTAACAAATCGGGTGTTGACGACCCTGAAGAGTTGATTATCGACCTTGATCAAAACAATAACGGCGTAGCCGACAGTGAGGAGCAGTATGAATAACGATTTGATCCCAAACAGCGGGTTTTCTTTGGATATCCCAGAAGAGCGGAAGACTAAAGAAAGCAAGGAAAGAACTGTAGCTAAAGAAGAGATTAACCTACTAAAAACTCTACTCAATGGAATTGATGAAAAGATCCAACTAGCCCAAAACATCAATCAATTAACAATGAATCCTGAAACTTCTGAGAAATCCTTGAAAGTACAGATATTAGCTGCTAGGTGGCGTGTGAATGACCTTATAGAGCTTAAGTCGTGGATAAAAGCCCAGACAGACAAGGTAAAAGAAAATGACTGAGGATGTTAGAGAAAAGCTAGAACAACCACTAGATACTGAATCGTTGCTTGCTAGTCACGAATTCAGACAGGAGGGCAGGGTTTTGATTTGTGTAGACGATCCAAGCTTAACAGCAGTTTTACCGTTAGGCGTTTATTTGGTTGGAGAGAAAGGAGCGTATCGACTAGAGAAGTTATTCTAGGCGGGTTGTTACCTGTAGAGATAAGACCTTAGTAGTATCTCCGCAGGTAAGAGTTCGTCTCCTGAGCTCTCATCTGCGCACCGATGTAAAAGGTCGTAAATAACTAAATAAAGGAGTAAAAAACCGTGGACAATACCACTACAGACGTAAATACAAGCCAGAGTGCGGCAGATGTGTCGTCAACATCACAAAACTCAACCGACAATACTGATGAAAAATCACTGACAGACGGCTTCTGGGGCGATAAGGATTCAGGCGAACAGTCGGAGGGTGAGTCCAAAACAGACGAAACCCAAGAAAAACAGCCTGAAGAGGGCGAAGAAAAGCCGGAATATTCAAAAGCAGAGGAGCGTAAAGCTCAGCTGAATGACGATATTCGAGGGTTGGTGTCCCGTCGGGAAGAACTAAAGCGAGAAGTAGCTGAATACGAAGGTATCAAACAACTACAAAGCTCAATTAATGAAAACCGAATAACACCAGAACAGCTAGAAGCTGCAGGGTTAGACCCACAAGACGCTGCAATCCAAGCCCTTCTATACAATCAGGAGCTTGACCAACAGCAGTCGCAGTTAAACGAAATATCGGCAGATATTGCTGACCTTCAGTACAATATGTCGCTCGATAGAGTAGAACTGCTTAAAGACTATCCTGTATTCGATGAAACTTCACCTGAATACAATGCAGACTTCACTAAAAAAGCAGCTGACATGTACGTAAGTGCGGCAAATCTGCAATTTAACGAAGAGGGCGCACCAATCTCGGCAGACAAAAAGCTCTATGAGTTTATGACAGACTTGCACGGCATTTACGAAGAAGGTCTGAAAGCTGGTAGTAAGAAGATATCTAGAGCAAAGCAATCCGCGGCAGTAATGAATGCTGGCGGAGCGGCTACATCAGAAGAAGTAGACGAAAAACAATTTGTAAATGGATTCTTCGATTAAATCCTTCAATCTAAAAAAACTAACCATAGGAGAAAAATAAAATGGCTATTAACTTGCCACAAGCATATTCAAAAATCCTTGATAAGGGATATACACTTAAATCATTAACAGCACCCGCCTTTAAGGGTAAATATGAAGTTGTTGGTGGTACTACTAAATCATTTAAGGTGTTCTCAACCGACTCACAAGAATTGCGTGACTACACTACACGCAAAACTCCTGGCACTAGCGGTGGTGGTGTAGGCTCATTTGGCTACGAATACAAAGCCGTAGGCAACTCAGAGCAAATAATAACAGCTTCAGGAGATAAATACTTTGCGGGTTCAATTGACCTTGCAGACGCTAAGTTCTCACGCGACGGCTCACTTGACGCAAGCGAATTTATGCGTGTGCAGATGGAAGAGGTTATTATTCCAACTCTAGACAAACACAACTTGAATGCATTAGTTGAGGCAGGCAAGGTAACAACCAAAGCTACAACTAAGGCAAACGCATATGAAACATTTACCGACTTGATGGTTGCTCAGACTAACGCACTAGTACCAACCACAGGTCGTGTTGCCTTCGTTAGTGCAACCGAGTTCGCAAAGTTGAGGCTCGACCAAAACTTTACACCAGCCAGTGAAATGACCGCTCAGAGCCGCCGAAGCGGTAACTACGGTCGTATCGACGGCTGTTTGATTATTGAAGTGCCAGATAGCTACCTACCAACTAATGTTCAGCTTATCTTGACGCACGAAATGGCAGCTGCCGCTCCAAAACACTTGGCTGACTACAACCAGGGTAAGTTTAAGGAGAGCGCTAGCGGTTACTTCGTCAACGGTCGTGTTGTCTATGACGCATTCGTCTTTGATAAGAAGAAACCTGCTGTTCAGGTTCTGAAGAAAGCCTAGCAATTTGGGGCGGGGAAACTCGCCCCTTCTCCGCGTTTTGCCTCTCCGCGATAAATGAGAGGTCGAAGATTAACAATTTGGAGAGAGACTTAGTAGAGTGTGTTATTGCTCATACTATAGTATAATGGTGGCAAATCATTTAATCTTGTGGGAGAAGATAGATGAAGCAGTGGATCAAAAACATAGATTGGGCAGAAATTGGCGGATATTTAATATTACCAGCATTTTGGATAGGTATATTTAGTCTTGTATACTGGCAACAGATATACGACTACTTCGCACCAGTTTACTACAAGCCTTGCACAGTGGAAGCTATAAATTACGACACTGTCAATATAGATAAGGGTAAATCTCAGTATGAAACAAGTCGCATAGAAACTGTAGGTCAGAATGGTTCAAAACAAGTCTGTAAAGCCTCAAAATCTGGATATCCTAACAAAGAGACTGTTGTAAAACAGCCAGTCAATCAGGTTGTCAGATATACGCCGACTTCTAAAGCTGCATATGATTGTATGTATAATGATGACTGCAAAGAAGCCATGGACGAGGGAGAACCAGACTATAACGATGAATACATGGAGTATATGGAATCTCAGCAAGAAAGAGGTGGAGCTATCTGTCGGGATGGCACAAGGTCGTATTCAACTGGAAGAGGAACTTGCTCACATCACGGCGGAGTGAGTCAGTGGTTGTATTAAACTACATCTTGACAAATTACCTCTGTTGTGCTAGTGTGTAAACATGAAAAAGGTTATAATCATCACCATTCTAGCTATTGTAGTAGGTATTGGTGCGTGGTTTGAATACACTGAAGCTCGGGAATCAGATAAAGAAGATGTGAAATATCACAGTAAATTCTCTGAATATTCAACAGACATTGAAGAACAGCCTGCCGACCCCCAAAGGATCCTGGAACTAGTAAACCAAGAGCGTGCAAGAATTGGTGTAGCGCCATTAGAAGTTGACCCAAGGATAAACGCCAGTGCACAGGAAAAAGCAGATGATATGGTAAACCGCAACTATCGCGATCATGTATCACCCGAGGGAATACATGGGTATGAGCTGGTATTTAAACATACGGGCGGGGAGTGCAGACGTGCTAGCGAGAACCTAACCTGGCGAACAGATAACAGCTCGGATACATCCCGAGACGCTTTTAACAGCTGGATGAACTCAGAACCACACAGGAAGGCTCTACAAAATCCTAAGTATACGAAAACAGGCATAGGCGTAAAGAACGGTGTCGTCGTTCAGCACTTCTGCGAACTCAAATAAATAACATCTTCTGCTGAGTCTCTCTCCTTATAACAAAATAAGGAGATTTTTTATGGCACTCTTTGGAGATTGGTCAAGAGGAAACATCTTTGACGACAACGGACCGTTTGGTCGTGTCAGGGACAACAAAGGTGTTCACGCAGATGTACGCAATGGTGTAGTTCGCGGTACGTTCTGGAAAGGTAGAGACGGTAATGTCTACGTCGCTGGTAAAAATGGAGTTAACAATGCTGGACGCTGGGACGACAACACGGCTAACTATTGGAAGAATCAGGCGTATAAAGAACAAGCCGACCCTAATCGTGGCGGCATGACACCCAACAATGACACAGGAGACGCCCCTGAGTCTGTCGTCGGTCCTGGCGGAGGTGGTTTCAACCCATTCGCTGCTCAAGAAGCTAGAAATAAGGCAGACGCTATCGCTAAATACGACGACGAAATCGCACAAGCTAACTCAGCTATCAACCGTCTAGGCGGTCAGGAAGCCGTCGGTATTGCTAATGCTGGAAAAGCTAAAGACCGTGCATGGCAAGAAAACGAAAACAGCTTCAATGAGTCAACTGGTCGTTACAACATGAACACCAAAGACGCAATTGACAACATCAAAAAGACACGCGACCAAATTGAAAGCGATACAGCAACTAAGGTTCGCTCAGCTAAGGGTATTCTAGCGGCTGGCGGAGCAGGAGATAGCTCATTTGCTAAGACTGTAGCGCCTTATGAGATCGCTAAAGCTGCCTCAAAGCAGCAAGGTGAAGCTCAGGACGCATACGCTAAGAACCGCCGAGATATGGACGTCAATTATTTCGCAGTGAAGAACGCTTACAATAAAAACAAAGATGACATTCAGAGCGAATATGACAACCGTGTAAACAGCGTAAAGCAAAAGATAGCACAATCTCGTGCTGAACTGTTAGATCGTGTCAGAAGCGCTAACGTGGGCAAACAGACGGCAAATGGTTCAAGCATGGCAGCTGCTATTGCAAGTCAGCAAGGCACACGTGACCAAATCAACCGATTAGGTACAGAGATTGACGAATTAGGACGTGATCGTAGCATTCCTATACAGAAAGTGGACTGGAAGGCTCCAGACCTTGCTACATACGATCCTAAGGACGTTACGGTCAAGGATAATTCAGAGATTGGCGGTGTAAATGATGAGATTTCACCAAACTTGCGACCAATCTTAAGTGATGAAGAAAAGAAAAAGAAGCAGCAGTTAATGTAGGGAGTATTAGGAGATGGATTTTTTTCAAAGAATAGGTAACTTTTTCAGCGGTAAAGGCTGGGTTAGTGATGAGGAAAAACGACGTAAAGAACAGCAAGTTCAAGCGCAACCTCAGAATAAGCCAGCAGTTACTTTTAAGCAGGATCCTGTCTTAAACAACTTAAACAAGACGCCTAGTTTTGGTAGTCCATCTCCTACTCAAGGACTTTTTCAACAAAAACAAGAAACTCCTAAAACAGATACAGTACCTAAAGTAAATACAGTTCCAACGGCAAATCAATTCACTAAGCCTATTATTCCCGAGATTAAGCCAGAAATCCCTCAGAAGACTATAAATGACGCCCCTAAGGTACTAACACCTCAAGGGCAACAAGATTGGGTAAACAAAGAAAACAAGCAAATCCAAAACCAAAACCTAGCTAACAAGCCCATGATAACGCCTAAAAAACCAACATATTTTGATTATGCAAACCTATTTGGCGAGCATGGTCTATTCGGTGCAAAACAGCAACAAACCTTTAAGAAAACAGTAGAAAAACCTATCACAGATAATATTAATAAGTTTAATAACTGGATTGACTCTTCAGACAAGGAAAAAGGATTCCAATGGAGCGATCCAGGGGATTACGTACGATTTGCCGCTAAAATACCTGGCGGTATGATTCAAGGGCTAGCAGAAGCCCCAAACAAGATGGCAAACGCAATTACAGGTATAGAATCTGATGAGAATGGTAAAGTAAAACAATTAAATGGTGTTCAGAGATTCGGTAAAGCGCTAGATGCCAGTCTTTCAGTCGGTGGACCAGCTGTTGGCGGTTCAGGTACGCTTCTTCGTAGTCTTGCTGGACTAGGTAAAGCAGGGACAAAACAAGCCGTCAAACAAGGTATAGGTCGTACTGTATTAAATGGTACAAAAAACCTAGTTAAGGATTCACTTAAAGAGGGCGCGGAAGAAGTTACACAGACATTTGCACAAGACCTAGCAGATGACGGTAAGATAAACACCGATAAAAATACTTACTTCCAATCTGGAACGTTTGGCGCGCTCGGAGGTGGTATGATGCACGGTGCTGGTCGTGCTGTAAATGGTGTAAAGGGAATGGTGGGAAATAGGATTAATCCTTATGGAGAGAGTGGTGTTGGGATTAACCGACTATCTCCAGTCCAAATGAAATACAACGTCGCTGAAGTTGTGGGCAGTATAACTGGAGATACGAGAAAACGTCTCAGTCAAGCGGCTTTTGGTGATTTACAGAAGGCGCGAACTGGTAATCCGTACCGAACAAGTGATGGGATGGATGTGGAGTTGAGCCGTCAAGGAAATAGAAAGTTTACTAACCCACAAGCGCGAGCCACTAATGAAAACTTTACTGTCAAGCAACGATTGGCGCCATACATTGATCAGGTGATTGAAAAATCTCGCCTCATCGATAGTGCACAAGATAGAAGTGGACATGGTGTTGCGGATGGCGGTTTTGAATATAGAGAGCTACCTGTCAAATATAGAGGTAATGACTATACGGCTACACTCGACATAGCTAAGAGTAATGATCATGGACGCAATACTCTCTATGAGGGCAACATAAGAAAAGCCTCTGTGTCGCCAGGGGAACTTATCGAACCTGGTTATAACACAGAGGCTTCTACTCGTAATATAGCACAAGAAGCCCAAAATGTCAATGAAGACGTTAAATACAAGCTCAATCCAGAGCATGAAGCACAAGTCAGAGCGTATAACGAACATATAACACGTC
>ERZ772920.692-NODE-692-length-18679-cov-9.787210_pt1 | contig 18679 bp, 17 predicted proteins | sample MGYA00511469_ERZ772920 | MGnify/ENA primary metagenome ERZ772920 (study PRJEB29015, sample SAMEA2738069) | human oral metagenome | biome: human oral; feature: human-associated habitat; material: saliva | place: China | collected 2216 ... | reverse complement strand
CGGCATTCTGAAACGCAACGGACGGGTCTATACCGTTGTCGTAGATAATGCCAAGGCCGATACTTTGATGCCTGTTATCAAACAGAAAATCATGCCGGACAGCATTGTTTACACGGATAGCCTGAGCAGCTATGACAAGCTGGACGTAAGCGGTTTTATCCATTACCGTATCAACCATTCCAAGGAATTTGCAGACCGTCAGAACCACATTAACGGCATTGAGAATTTTTGGAATCAGGCAAAACGCGTCTTGCGCAAATACAACGGAATTGATCGCAAATCCTTCCCGCTGTTCTTGAAAGAATGTGAATTTCGGTTTAACTTCGGCACACCGTCTCAACAGCTTAAAATCCTGCGGGGTTGGTGTGGAATTTAGGGATAATCTACGTCAGCCCCTATATTTTTCAATATACGTCAAATCTACTATGCCCATACTGACTATCTCTATTGATCAAAACTACAAATCCCAATTACCCTTCTAAAGTCTATTCGCTATACGAAACAGATTCAATAAATAAAGGCCGTCTGAAAACCTATTTTCAAAGTTTTCAGACGGCCTTTATCTTAGACCAAACAATTAAGCGTAATGTCTGTCTTCGCCTTTACCGTCAACGTTGTCGGCACAACGTTTACAGATGGTTTCATGGCCTGCAACTGCGCCTACATCGTGGGTGTAGTGCCAGCAGCGTTCGCATTTTTCACCATCGCTGGCTTTAGCGGTTACAGCAAGTTCATCACCCACTTTCACTTCAGCTTTAGACACCAGCAAAGCAAAACGCAATTCTTCGCCCAAAGTGTTCAGATAATCGGCAATTTCTTCCGGAGCCGTAATTTCGGCTTCGGCTTGCAATGAAGAGCCGACGGTTTTATCCGTACGCAGAGGCTCGATGGCGGCAGTTACTGCTTCGCGTGCTTCGCGGATTGCCGTCCATTTTTTCACCAATTCGGCTTCGGCTTTTTCATTGATAGATGGGAACTCATGCCATGTATGGAAGAGGACGCTGTCTTCTTCGCCGCCACCGATGATGTCCCATGCTTCCTCGCCGGTGAAGCACAAAATCGGAGCAATCAGCAGAACCAAACTGCGTGTGATGTGATACAGGGCAGTTTGCGCGCTGCGGCGTGCATGGCTGTCTGCTTTGGTGGTGTAGAGGCGGTCTTTCAGGATATCGAGGTAGAACGCGCCCAAGTCTTCCGAGCAGAAAGAAACAATGTCTTTTACGGCAAAGTGAAAGGCGTAGCGAGGATAGAAGTCGCCTGCCAGACGCTCTTGCAGCTGACGTGCCAATACCACGGCGTAGCGGTCAATTTCCACCATGTCTGCCTGTTGCACGGCATCTTCAATAGGATTGAAGTCGCTGAGGTTGGCAAACAGGAAGCTCAAGGTGTTGCGGATACGGCGGTAGCTTTCGGTTACGCGTTTGAGGATTTCTTTGGAAATCGCCAATTCGCCGCTGTAATCGGTGGATGCCGCCCACAGACGCAGGATGTCCGCGCCAAACTCGTTGTAAACTTCTTGCGGTGCAACGACGTTGCCGATGGATTTCGACATTTTGCGGCCGTTTTGGTCAACCACGAAACCGTGGGTCAGAAGCTGTTTGTACGGGGCGCGTCCCATGGATGAGGCACAGCCGGTCAGCATGGAGGATTGGAACCAGCCGCGGTGTTGGTCGCTGCCTTCGAGGTACAAGTCAGCCGGCCACTCCAATTCTTCGCGTTGTTTCAAAACGGAATAATGGGTCGAGCCTGAGTCGAACCACACGTCCATCGTGTCGGAAAGTTTGTCGTAATTTTCGCAATCTTCCGCGCTCAAGAGTTCGCTCTTATCAAGAGAGAACCATGCTTCGATGCCTTTTTCTTCGATTTTTTGGGCAACTTTTTCCAACAACTCGGCAGTGTTCGGATGCAGTTCACCGGTTTCTTTGTGAACAAAGAAAGTCATCGGCGTACCCCAATAGCGTTGACGTGAAACCACCCAATCAGGACGGCCTTCAATCATGGCTTCCAAACGCGCACGACCCCATGACGGGAAGAATTCGGTGTCATCAACGGCTTTGATGGCTTTATCGCGCAAGGTTTTACCGTCTTTTCCGGCTTTGTCCATACCGACAAACCATTGGCCGGTCGCACGGTAAATCAACGGCGTTTTGTGACGCCAGCAGTGTGCGTAGCTGTGTTCGATTTTGCTGCTTGCCAAGAGGTTGCCGGTTTCTTCCAGCCATTGCAGGATGACGGGATTCGCCTCCCAAACGCTCATGCCTGCGACGCGCGGCGTTTCGCTGATGTATTTGCCTTCGGCGTTGACGGGGTTGTAAAGCTCGATGCCGTATTTATTGCAGACGGCGTAGTCTTCCAGACCGTGCGCAGGCGCAGTATGCACCAAGCCGGTACCAGCATCGGTGGTAACGTGGTCGCCGTTGAGCATGGGAATATCGCGTTCGAGGAACGGATGATTCATGTGCAGGTTTTCCAGCTTGTCGCCGGTGGTTTCCGCGAGGACGCTGAGGTCGTCTGAAGCAAAACCGTAGCGTTTGAGCACATCTTCTGCCAAATCCTTGGCCAACACCAATTTGCCTTTAGGCGTATCAATCAGTTGATACACCACGTCTGCGCCAGCTGAAACAGCTTGGCTCGCAGGCAGCGTCCAAGGCGTGGTCGTCCAGATGACGGCAAACGCTTTGCCTTCGATGCCGGACAAACCGAATGCGGCGGCAAGCGCGGCGGTGTCTTTAAACGGATAACCGACGTCAATCGCAGGCGATACTTTGTCTTTGTATTCCACTTCCGCTTCCGCCAGCGAAGAGCCGCAATCCAAGCAGAATTGAACCGGTTTTGCGCCACGGTAGAGATAGCCGGATTTGTAGATTTCGCCGAGCATGCGCACGGTATCGGCTTCGGTTTTGAAATCCATGGTCAGGTAAGGATTGTCCCAGTCGCCCAACACGCCCAAGCGGATAAAGTCTTTTTTCTGACGGGCAATCTGTTCGGCGGCGTATTCGCGGCACAATTCGCGGAAACGGGCTTTAGGCATATCTTTGCCGTGCAGTTTTTCTACCATCACTTCGATAGGCAAACCGTGGCAGTCCCAACCCGGTACATAAGGCGCGTCAAAACCGGCTTGGGTTTTGCTGCGGATAATGATGTCTTTGAGAATTTTATTGACGGCATGACCGATGTGGATGTCGCCGTTGGCATACGGAGGACCGTCGTGCAGAATGAATTTCGGACGGCCTTTGGCGATTTCGCGCAGTTTTTGGTAGCGTTTTTGCTCGTACCAGCTTTTCAGCCATGCAGGCTCGCGCTTGGCAAGATTGCCGCGCATTGGAAACGGGCTCTCGAGCAGGTTTACGGTTTTACTGTAATCGGTCATTTTTTGATCTCTATTGTTGCGGTATTTCGGTTTCAGACGGCCTGATTGCTCATTTTGAAAAGAACAGGCCGTCTGAAAAAATTCAAAGGACTTATTGTAGCCCAATTGTCTTGATTTTATAAGCTTCTAGAAGCGTTTCTATGCTTCCCAAACCCTCGCATCTTCCATATCTTGCAAAATTTGGGTTTTCAATGCTTCGATACTCTCAAATTTTTTCTCGTCACGCAGTTTGTGCAGGAAGCGGACGAAGATACGCTGGCCGTACAAATCGCCGTTGAAATCGAACAGATGGACTTCCAGCTTTTGCGAGCGGTTGTTGCTGACAGTGGGGTTAAAACCAAAGCTGGCAACGCCTCGGCGCGTGCCGAATGTGCCGTCTGCCTCAACGACAAATACGCCGCTTAACGCATAATGATATGGAGGAAGCTGGACATTGGCGGTAGGCGCGTTGATGGTGCGGCCGAGTTTTTGCCCGTGTTTGACCTTGCCGCTTAACACGTAATCATGGCCCAACAGTTTTTTGGCGTATTCCAACTTGCCGTCTGAAAGGGCTTGGCGGACGGCGGTACTGCTGGTACGGATGTCTTCAACGATAACGGACGGCGTGCGCTCGGTTTGCATATCGGGCTGTTGAGCCAAGAGTTCAAAACAACCTTCACGGCCGGCACCGAAACGGAAATCGTCGCCAATCAGCAGATACCGCGTGTTGAGTGTTTGGCGCAAAAGCTGGTCGATAAACGCTTGTGCGCTCATATCGGAGAAAGCTTGGTTAAAACGCAAGACCCAAACGGCATCCACACAGCCGGTTTCACGCAAAAGGCGCAATTTGGTACGCAGCGGACTGATGCGGTAAGGCAGCTTTTTCCCGGCTTTGCGCGCAAAAAATTCTTTGGGCTGAGGCTCAAAAACAACAACGACAACAGGCAGACCGCGCTGGTCTGCCTCTCGTTTGAGTTTTTGTAGAATATGTTTATGCCCGAGGTGTACGCCGTCGAAGTTGCCGATGATTACGGCGGCTCCTTGCGGAAATTTGGGCGCGTGTCGCTGTCCAAGCCAGATGTTCATGGGTGGTGGGTATTGTGTTTGAATAGGCGGCTATTGTAAACGTTATTGCCGTTTCAATAAACCTTAGGCCGTCTGAAACCAATAAATATATGCTTTCAGACGGCCCTAAAGTTTGTTAATACCTTACCACCACCAAGGATAACGGCCAAACGGATAGCCCCAATCATCGTAATAACGATAGTAGCGGGCTTCGCGCAGCTGTTCTTGGGAAATATAGTTTTGCCATGCCATTTTGTAGCAGGCTTGGAACATCGGATCGGAAACTTTGTCGATATATTTGAGGCGGAAGGCTTTTTGTTCCGCAGTTGCGGCACCGGGTTTGCCTTCTTCGTCAAATTTGCGGCGGATCAGCGCGGCAGTTTCCTGATCGCATTGGGCGGCAAGATTGACTTGAAGATCCTGCTCATAGCGTTTCTGCGCTTGGGCGCGTGCGGCTTTTTGCTCAGGCGTGGTGGCACAGGCGGCAAGTAATGCGGCAGCACCAATCAATAAGGTCAGGCGGATAGGATTCATCGGATGTTTCCTTATACTCATGTATGGCTATTAATGTACGCCCTCATCTTGCAATGAGCAAGTGTGGCAACTTGGGAACACTTTATATTATTTGTTCTTGGCAACAGGCAGTTGCATATAAAATACACCCAGTATAAATGCTCGCCCCCCTCAATCAATGAACGACGACAAACGGCCCCACTCTTACCGACCGCGCCACCATAGGCAACACACGCCGCCGTTTTGGCAGGCAGACCGTCCGTACCTGCACGAACACAATATTTCCGATGCCCGTTTCAGACGGCTAGGCTACATCATGGCCTTTCTTGCCGGTGCGATTAATGCCGGCGGTTACTTCGCATTCTCACGTTATACCTCCCACGTTACCGGCTCCATGTCGCTGTTGGCAGATGTTTTGTATCTTCAAGAGTGGAGTGTGGCCATTATTGCCACAATCAGCGTGTTGTGTTTTGTTGCCGGAGCCGCGCATTCGGGCTGGGTGATTTTATGGACGCAGCAAATGCGTTTCCGTGGCAGCTTTGGGTTTTCCATGTGGCTGGAAGCAGTTTATCTGTTGATATTCGGTTGGTTCGGTATTGCCGCGATGGAATGGGATTTTGGCGGCTCTGATTTTATTATGCCGTCTTTGGCATTGTTTTTATTGTGTTTTATTATGGGTATGCACAATACGGTTATCACGCTTCTTTCCGGCGGCGCCATCCGTTCCACCCACATGACCGGCACGGCGACCGACTTGGGCATTGAAATTTCACGCGCGCTTTATTACTCCAAACAGCATCATCCGCGCCTGCCGCACGTCCGCGTCAACAAACCGAAAATGTGGCTTTTAAGCGGCTTGATGCTGTCGTTTTTGCTGGGCGGCGTGGTTGGCGCATGGGGTTATCATCTGGTCGGCCATCATTTCGCCCTGCCCGTTTCCGCCGTTTTGCTCATACTGGGTGCAGGTTCGGTGGGATACGACGTCAAAGTCAGATTGAAATGGGCATTCGTCAACTGGTATCGCCGCAAGCAGAAAAAACGGAAGAAACTGTAAAAAACTTTGCTTGTTATTTCGCGGCAAAATGACCAAACTGTCGGAGAAATGCAGAAATGCTTCAGAATTATGTTAACTGGCAAATATTTGCGTAATATCGGGTTAAACCCATTCTTTTGCGTTTCAGATATTCGGTATCATTAATTCGTAATGACCCACGCGGTTTTTATTCATTTTTTTCAGACGGCCCGAGCCGTCATCTAAAAAGAGGATACGACATGAAATTCTTGAAACCCCTGACCGTTATTGCTACTGCAATTCCTTTGGCACTTACCGGCTGTGTGACCGATCCTGCTACCGGTCAACAATCCGCCAGCAAAACCGCTATGTACGGCTTGGGCGGTGCGGCTGTTTGCGGCATCGTTGGTGCGCTGACCCACGGCGGTAAAGGCGCGCGCAACTCCGCATTGGCTTGTGGTGCAGTAGGTGCCGGTATCGGCGGTTACATGGACTACCAAGAGAAAAAACTGCGTCAAAGCCTGGCCAACACCAACATCGAAGTTGAACGTCAAGGCAACCAAATCAAACTGGTTATGCCTGAAAACGTAACCTTCGCTACCGGCAGCGCTGCCCTGAGCGGCCATGCTCAAAGCGCCTTGTCTGCCGCCGCGCAAACTTTGGTTCAATATCCTGACACGACTTTGACCATCAACGGCCACACCGACAACACCGGTAACGACGCCATCAACGAGCCATTGTCTCGCAACCGCGCCGAATCTGTTGCCACCTTCCTGCAATCCCGTGGCGTAAGCAGCACCCGTTTGAGCACTTTCGGTTACGGCTCCCGTCAACCCATCGCCTCCAATGCTACTGTTGAAGGCCGCGCACAAAACCGCCGCGTTGAAATCTTGATCAACCCTGACCAACGCGCCATTGACGCCGCTAAAAAACAAATGTAATCCGACATCTGTCTGATTCCCATACTTAAGGCCGTCTGAAATTTCAGACGGCCTTTTTCTTTGTAGATTTTGTTTGCAATTTCTCCTCCTCAATTCAATCCATCATAAAATTTATTCCTTTATTAACAAGACTTTTCAATTTTTCCTTCAAAAAAACTGTATTAATACTCTAATTTTTACACTAACTTAGAGTATAATTCCTAAAATTTTAAAAACACGCCTCATGCCGTCTGAAAAACGGCGGCGAAAAACACACTTATTTATATACACATCAGCCCGTTATCCAATCCATTTCATAGGATTTCAGACGGCACCACCCAGAATCTATGAAGGAGCATCCATGCAAAACAACTTTGACCCATTGATTATCCGTGGCAAATCACTGATCCCCGTCGTACAAGGCGGTATGGGTGTAGGCGTTTCCGCATCAAAACTCTCCAGCGCGGTTGCGCGCGAAAACGGCGTGGGTACCATCGCCAGCGTCGATTTGCGCCACTTGCACGAAGATTTGCTGGCCGAATCAAAAATCGATTCCAGCGAAGAAAAATACACCCGCCTCAACTGCATCGCGCTTGACCGTGAAATCAAAAAAGCCAAAGCCGATTCAGAAGGCAAAGGCATGATTGCCGTCAACGTCATGAAAGCCGTAAAAGACCATGCTGCTTACGTCCGTCAGGCCTGCGAATCCGGTGCAGACGCGATTGTAATGGGTGCAGGTTTGCCTTTGGACTTGCCGGAAATGACCGAAGGCTACCACAAAGATGTCGCCCTTTTCCCTATCCTGTCCGAGTCACGCGGTATCAACATCGTTTTGAAACGTTGGATGAAAAAAGGCATCTTGCCCGATGCCATCGTTATCGAACACCCTGCCCACGCAGCCGGCCACTTGGGTGCGGCAACCGTTGACGGCGTGAACGATGCCAAATTCGAGTTCAAACGCGTTATTGAAGAAACGTTTGAAGTATTCAAAAACTTGGGCTTGGAAAGCGAAAAAATCCCGTTGGTACTCGCCGGCGGCATGGCAAACTTTGAAAAAGTCAAAACAGCCTTGAAAAACTGGGGCGCGTCCGCCGTCCAAATCGGTACCGCGTTTGCCGTGACCGAAGAAGGCGATGCCCACATCAACTTCAAGAAAACGCTGGCCGGTGCGGAAACCGAAAAAGTGGTTGAATTCATGTCTGTTGCCGGTTTGCCTGCTCGCGGCGTGCGCACCAAATTCCTCGACAGCTACATCAAACGCGAAGCCAAATTGCAAGCCAATGCCAAAAACGATCCGCGCCGTTGCACCCAAGGCCTGAACTGCCTGACCAGCTGCGGCTTGCGCGACGGTTTGGCCAAAGCCGGTCAATTCTGTATCGACATCCAACTTTCCGCCGCATTCCGCGGTGAAGTCGATAAAGGCCTGTTTTTCCGCGGTAAAGACCCGCTGCCGTTTGGTAATGCCATCCGCACGGTTCAAGAAACCATTCATTATCTCTTGAACGGTTCCATGCCCGTCGTCTCTGCCAAATAAACGCATCAATATTCAAAAGGCCGTCTGAAAAACATTTAAACCCTGTTTTCAGACGGCCTTTTTGTCCCAATCCATCTAAAAAATGCTAAGATTGTTGCCTGAATTTATCCGGCTGAAACATCATGAACCCATTATTGAACCATCTCAAACCCTATCCTTTCGCCCGCCTGCGTGAAGCCATGCAAGGCATTGATGCACCCGCAGGCGTAACGCCCATTCATCTGCAAATCGGCGAGCCGAAACACCCGACGCCCAAAGTCATCACCGACGCGCTGACCGCCTCCCTGCACGAACTGGAAAAATATCCGCTGACCGCAGGCCTGCCCGAACTGCGCCAAGCCTGCGCCGAATGGGTTGCCCGCCGTTATGATGGTTTGAGCCTCAATCCCGACAATGAAATCCTGCCCGTATTAGGCAGCCGGGAAGCTTTGTTCTCTTTTATCCAAACCATTTTAAATCCGGCTTCAGACGGCCCCAAACCAGTCGTTATCAGCCCCAATCCTTTCTATCAAATTTACGAAGGAGCGACTATTTTGGGTGGCGGCGAAATCCATTTTGCCAACTGTCCTGCGCCCAGCTTCAATCCCGATTGGAGCAGCCTGCCCGAAGACGTATGGCGGCGCACCAAAGTCCTGATCGTCTGCTCGCCAAACAACCCGAGCGGCAGCGTCCTGCAATTAGAAGACTGGAAAGAAATTTTTGATTTGCAAGACAAATACGGCTTCGTTATTGCCTCTGACGAATGCTATTCCGAAATCTATTTTGACGGCAACAAACCAATCGGCGGCCTGCAGGCTGCGGCGCAATTAGGACGCGGCACACGCAACATTATTATGTTTACCAGCCTGTCCAAACGCTCCAATGTCCCCGGTTTGCGTTCCGGCTTTGTCGCAGGCGATGCCGAGTTGCTCAAAAACTTCCTGCTCTACCGCACCTACCACGGCAGCGCGATGAGCATTCCCGTCCAACGCGCCAGCATTGCCGCTTGGAACGATGAAGAACACGTCATTGACAACCGCCGCCTCTACCAAGAAAAATTCGACCGCGTCATCCCTATTTTGCAACAGGCATTCGATGTCAAACTGCCTGACGCATCGTTCTACATTTGGCTGAAAGTTCCCGATGGCGACGACTTGGCATTTACGCGCAACCTGTGGCAGAAAGCCGCTATCCAAGTGTTGCCCGGCCGCTTCCTCGCCCGCGATACCGAACAAGGCAATCCGGGCGAAGGCTACGTCCGCATCGCTTTGGTTGCCGATGTGGAAAGCTGCGTTAAAGCGGCTGAAACCATGGTTGCTTTATACCGCCGATAAAACAAAGGCCGTCTGAAATTTCAGACGGCCTTTTTAAATCAACCAAATTATATCACAAAATCCAACAGATAAAAATCTTCTTTGCCTACGCCGCACTCAGGGCATTTCCAGTCGTCGGGAATATCCTCAAACTTGGTTCCGGCAGGCAGGCCGTGCTCGGGGTCGCCGAGGTCTTCGTCGTAAATCCAGCCGCAAGGGCCGCACATATATTGAGCCATTTTGTGTTCCTTCTATTTTAAAAGGCCGTCTGAAACCGTATTTTCAGACGGCCTTTCGTGTGTTTTATTGTTGATATTTTGAATTTATTGCGCTGCTTCCAAAGCGGCGATTTCTTTACGCAGGTGTTTGATGGCCGGTGTTACGATGGCGACGAACATGGCCTCGCGGACGCGGCGTTGCGCCGGACTGCGCATCAGATAACCTTTCGCGCCTGCATGCAATGCGGCAGATTGAGTGGCGTTCAGTGCCAATACGGCAGCGGCTTCACGCAGTTTTAAGGTTGCCAGCGTGTCAGGTTCATTGTTCCACGCATCATCGGCAAGGCGTTCGGTTTCCGCCCATGCGCCGTCCAACGCGGCTTTCAAATCATCGTAGCTGTGGTCGAGGTATGAGTTCACTTCCGCGTTCACCACATTGGCCATGCGGATAATGCCGAGCGCACCGTCAATCACACCGGCGCCGATACCTATTTGCAGCAAGATGAAACCGGCTTTAATGGTCGGAATATAAGACTGGAACTGCTCAGGCGCAGCAATCACATCTTCATCGGGAATAAACACGTCTTTAAAATTCAGGCTGTAAGTGCGCGTGCCTTCCAAACCGCAAAACTCAGGGCAATCTTGCAGGGTAACGCCTTCCCATTGGCCGCCGGTGATAAACATCACATAGCTGTCGCCGACTTGGGCGGTATTCGCCCAAATATGGTCTTCGCCGATATTGGATACCCAAGGCAAAGCGCCGTTGACTTTGTAGCCGCCCTCGACGCGCTCGGCTTGCAGGTTGTGTTTTTCAATGCCGGCAAGGTGTTTGACGGTATTGGACATGCCCGTACCGGCCAAAACTTTACCCTGCAGAATATTGGCAAAATATTTGTCTTTAACCGCTTGGTTGGGGGATTGATGCAGATACCACGCGCAAGCTGCCTGACACCATGCGCTGAACGAAGTGGCGCCGCATTCTTTACCGATTTCGCGCAATACGGCGATTTGCGTTGCCAAACCCAAACCGTTGCCGCCTTCTTCAACCGTACCGGTCGCGGCAAAACCGCCGATTTTGCCCAATTCCAGCATAAATTCTTTCGGGTACAGGCCTTTGCGGTCGATGTCGTCCACCAATGGTTTCAGCTTGCTTTTAACGAGTGCGGCAACATTGTTCAGTAAAGCTTCGCGTGTCATGATTTTTTCCTCTGAATAAGGTTTGAAGCGTAGATGGTTCTACTCATGAATTATTCTTGGCAACAAGGATATCCCTTGCTTTTTGCTAAAAGGCCGTCTGAATTTTCAGACGGCCTTTGATGAGATTAGGCAAATGCCTGCAATTCAGGGTTGATTTCAGTTTTGGCAAGGTTGTTGACGTAGTTGCACAAGGTTGCCAAAGCAACGCCCATAACTACTTCAACGGCTTGCTGTTGGTTGTAACCGGCATCGAAGAATGCTTTCAGCTCGTCGTCGGATACCGCGCCTTTTTTCGCCATAACGGCTTGGGTGAATGTTGCCAAAGCACCCAGTTTGGCATCGTCAAACTCGCCTGCAGCCAATGCGCGTGCGGCTTTGATGGATTGTTCAGACAGCAGTTTTTTCAAGGTAGCCAGTTTGGTGTGGCCGGCAACGCAGAAACCGCATTCGTTGGTACGGGCGGCAATGATTTGGACAACTTCAACTTCGCCGTCAGTCAGGCTGTTGGCCGCATTCAGCTTACCAACTTCTTGATAAAACGCCAAAGCTTCAGGCGCATTGGCCAAAACGCCGATCAGGTTAGGAATAAAGCCGTTGTTTTTCAATACGGCTTCAATGCGTGGTTTAGCAGCTTCAGGAGCGGTTTCAACTGTGTGTATGGTCAAGCGAGACATGTGTATAACCTTCTTATCTGGTGAAATGGAGTGCCCATCATAAGCCATCCGCCTCCATCAGAAAAAGACTTATTGGTTATTTGCCGCGAACCAAAAGTTATAAGGCCGTCTGAACGGATTCAGACGGCCTTATCAAATGATTCAACTCATTATTTCATAAAGTTTTTCAGCAGCATAGAAGCGATGTCGTCCAAGCCGAAGCCATCCGCATCTTGAGCCGTGCCGTTAGGCGTGGCTTTATCGACCAAGTCAGGCAATACTTTTGCCAACAAATCGCCTGCTTGACCGGCATCCACGCCGAATTTTTGCGCGATTTGGTTTACCGTATCGCTGCCCAACGCATTTTGCAGGTCGCTGCCGGACACAGGCAGGTTGCTGGATTGGTTGGAAACCCAGCTGCTCAGTGCATCGCCCAAACCGCCTTGTTGCAGTTGGTTGATCAGGTTGCCCACGCCGCCTTGCTGTTTCACCAAATCCATCGCCATATCGGTCAGAGAACCTTGTGCGCCGTTTTCGCTGTTGCCACCCAACATTTGAGTAGCCGCATTCAAAAGATTGTCCATGAGTGCCATGACTTTTTCCTTGTATTTGTGTCTAAAAAAAGAAAACGGAGTGTAGCAAAATTTGCACTGAAAAAAATCAGGCTTAACCAAACTAAACTTCTTTTATCCCAAAGCCGTAACAAAACAAAGGCCGTCTGAAACTGGATTTCAGACGACCTTCATAATGAATAATGCTATTCTTCGCGGCCATTGAAATACTCAGCTGCCCCACCTTCAAAAAACCCTTGCAAAATTGCCTGCGCCGCCACTTGGTCAAGTACGGATTTTTGTTTTCGGCCAAATACTTGGGCTTCAGCAAGCAAGCTTTCCGCGTATAGGGAAGACATCCTTTCGTCCACCCAATAAACCGGCAAATTAAAACGTCCGTGCAAACGGCGGCCAAACTTGCGGCTCAAACGGGTCAGCTCATGCTCCGTGCCGTCGGTATGTGTCGGCAGTCCGACCACAAAATACTTGGGTTGCCATTCTTTGACCAGCTTGGCAATGGCCTCGAATTTTTCATCATTGCTGTTGCCAGTTACCGTTGCCAACGGATGGGTCATGCCCAACTCGGCATCCCCCTGCGCCACGCCGATACGCGCCTCGCCGAAGTCAAAGGCCAAAACCGTGCCTTTTGGTGCATCAGGCATGGCCGACTCCTGAAACCAAGGCGTTCGGATTGACGCCCAATTTTTCAAAAGCGGCGGCATAACGGAGTTCGTAAGGCACATCAAAAAGAATATGCTCGTCCGCAGGGACGGTCAGCCAAACATTTTCTGCCAGCTCGCGCTCCAACTGCCCTTTACCCCATTTTGAATAACCAATACTGATCAAAGCCTTATCAACCGCACCTTCTTTAGACAAGTTTTCAATCACATCGCGCGAAGAAGTCAGCGCGACGTTATCGGTTACCACCATGCTGTTTTGCCAGCGGCCGATCGGCGTATGCACGACATAGCCGCGCTCAATCTGAACCGGCCCGCCCATCATCACGTTTTCATGTTGCAGGCGCAACGGGATATTGCGATCTGCGGCGGCGAAAATCATGTCCATGGTAATCGGCGAAGGCTTGTTGATGATGATGCCCAGCGCACCTTCTTCATCGTGTTCGCACACATAAATGACCGTATCCGTAAAAAACGGATCGTCCATATGAGGCATGGCAATCAGGAAATGGTTGGCTAAATTCATATTCTTTTAATCTATAAGCTGATTTTATTATTTTTGTCCGTCGGCAACCGGCGCGTCCACCACGCACGCACCGTAAACCGCGCCGCCTGCCGGTACCGGCGTATCGGTTTTCGCATGGGCAAAACACGATACCGCGCTCAAAGAGTTTTTCGGCGAGCCTTGAACGATTTTATCGCTGTACACCAAATAAGCGAAAGACTTACGTTTCGGGTCGTAATAGCGGATAATCTGCTGGCTCTTAAATGCTATGCTGGCGCTGCGTTTGAACACTTGTCGCGGTTTCAAAACCGCAGACTCGTTATAACGGATGACTTCCGCACTTTGCACGCAGGAAACCGATGCGTCGCTGGCATCTTCTTCCAGATTGACCGTTTCTTTCAAACCGCCTTTTTTCGCGTACGAAATATAACAGGCAACCCCCTGCACATCAGGATCGTCAAAACCTTCCACTTCAATACGGTCGTTTTTACCCAGCATATGAAACACCGTACTGGCGCGTCCGATTTTATCGGTATCGTTACCGCAAGCCGCCAAAACCATGGCGCCCAACACTACTAATAAATATTTTTTCATAATATCCTGTCGATGCAGACTGTCAGTTTCCAGGCAGACTTAAATCACGTCCGCCTACTCTATCGTTACTATATAAGACCGTTCGTCCATATTGCAACCCGATATTATTTTCAGACGGCCTGACAGACAGTATAATCCGTCCTATTGTTCCTACTTTGATAGCAAGATCGAACCATGCGTTACAAACCCCTCATTCTCGCCCTGTTGCTCAGTTTCTCCCTGCCAACCTATGCTGCCAAAGACGCGCCGAAAGAAAAAGCGGCCGCCGTCAAAAAAGCTGCGCCTGTAAAAAAAGAGAAAGAAGCCGCTAAGGCAGATGTAAAAAAAGAAACCTCAAAAAAACAAGCGGTAAAAGAAAAAGAGGAAGACAAAAAAGCGGTTAAAGCCAAAGCCTCCAAAGAGAAGGAAACCACCGACAAGAACGAACGCGCTTCAGCCAAAAACAAAACGGCTAAAGCCACCGAAGCAGCTGCCGACAATAAAAAGGCCAACCGCAAAGCAGAAGAGCCTAAAGAAACGGCAAAAGACAAAAAAGCCGCAGCCGCAAAATCCGGCAAAGCCAAAGAACAAGACAAGAAACCTGTTGAAGATAAAAAAGACAGCAAAGCCAAAGAGCCTGCTAAAAAAGCGGCCGAGGATAAAAAAGACGGCAAAAAAACCAAAGAGCCCGTAAAAAAAGCTGTTGAAGACAAAAAAGACGCTAAAAAAGACACAAAAGCCAAAGAGCAAAACAAAAAAGCCGAGCCTAAAGTTGAGCCTAAAGCCGCTTCTTCAGCCGAAAACGATTTCAAAGCAGCCGTCACTGCCGCCGCCAACGATATGGAAACTAAAAAATCCTTTGCCAAACGCAACGAGGGTTTCATTATCCATGTCAATGCCACGCTCAAACAGCTGCAACAAACACGCAACAACCTCTCCGGCATCAACCGCAAACAACGCGACGCATGGGAAAAATTCCAAAAACTCAATGCCGATGCCAACCAGTTGAAAGCCGAAGTTTCCAACACGCGCGCCCAAATTTCGCGTTTTGTGTCCGGCAACTATAAAAACAGCCAGCCCAACGCGGTCGCCCTCTTCCTGAAAAACGCCGATGCCGGTCAAAAAACCCGCTTCCTGCGTTACACGCGTTATATCAACAACGCCAACGACCAAGTCATGAGAGACTTGGAAAAACAACAGAAAGAGCTGGCAGCGCAAGAGCAAAAAATCAACAATGAATTGGCTTACCTGAAAAAACTGCAAGCCAATATCCAAGCTTCATTGCGCCAACAAGGCGTAACCAATACCGCCGAACAAGCCGAAAGCCGCCGTCAAAACGCGCAAATGGCCAAAGAAGCGCAAAAGAAAATCAACCACAGAGAAAACGAGCAACGCCTCAACAATCTCTTGAAAGATTTGGAAAAACGCAAAGCCGAGCAACGCAAAACCGAAGCCGAAGCGCGTAAAAAAGCCGCCGAAGCCCGCTTGGCCGCTGCCGAAAAAGCCCGCAAAGAGCAGGCTGCCGCCCAACAAAAAGCCGAAGCCGAACGCGCCGCCATGTCCACGCTGACTGACGAAGACATGAAACTGCAAGCCCCCAACACCCAAGGCTTTACCGTCAGCAACGCCAACAGCTTCAGCCGTATGCAAGGCCGTCTGAAAAAACCGGTCAACGGCACACTGGCAGGCCTGTTCGGTCAAGACCGCGGCGATGGCGAAGTTTGGAAAGGCGTGTTCTACAATACCGTTCCTGCTCCGGTCAGCAGCATTGCCTCAGGCACGGTTACTTTTGCCGGCGAACTTGAAGGCTACGGCAAAGTAGTCGTCCTCGACCACGGCGACGGCTATGTCAGCATTTACTCCGGCCTGAACGAAATCGACACCGCCCAAAACTACGCCGTCAATGCCGGCAGCAAGATTGGCACCAGCGGCACTTTGCCGTCGGGCGAAACCGGCCTTTACCTTGAAGTCCGCTACAACGGACAAGTCATGAATCCGCTTTCCTGGATTAACTGATGCTTCAGACGGCCTGAGTGAGTTTTCCCCTTCAGGCCGTCTGAATTTCATCATAAACTACAATAAAACACGATTTTCACGCCTGTTCAGCACATTAAACAACAAACTTTTACCTTAAACTTATTGTTCCAAGCGTTTAAATCACATAAAGTCAACGGGTTCAGAGAAAACAAAAACCACTTTGCTTACCGTACACAAAAAGAAAGTCAAACGAATGTCAACAAAATCCACTTTGAAAAAAGTTGCAATCTACACTCTCGGCGCATTTAGCGGCATCGCCCTCAGTCTGAGTGTACAAAGTTTTGCCGCCGAAAAAGACAAAAAAGACAACGAGGCCCTGCCCGTGCAAACCATCCGCACCATGGCAGAAGTGTACGGCCAAATCAAAGCCAACTATTACCAAGACAAACCCGACGCCGAGCTCTTTGAAGGCGCAATGAAAGGCATGGTGTCCGATCTCGATCCGCATTCCGAGTATATGGACAAAAAAGGCTATGCCGAAATGAAAGAGTCCACCAGCGGCGAATTCGGCGGCTTGGGCATGGAAATCGGACAAGAAGACGGCTTCGTCAAAGTCGTTGCCCCGATTGAAGACACTCCGGCAGAACGCGCCGGCGTGAAAAGCGGCGACTTCATCGTCAAAATCGACAATACCTCTACGCGCGGCCTGACCGTCAGCGAAGCCGTCAAAAAAATGCGCGGCAAACCGGGTACCAAAATCACCCTGACCCTTTCACGCAAAAATGCCGACAAACCCATCGTCGTCAACCTGACCCGCGCTATCATCAAAGTCAAAAGCGTGCGCCATCACCTGCTTGAAAAAGACTACGGCTACATCCGCGTCTCCCAATTCCAAGAGCGCACCGTTGCCGCGCTCAACGAAGCTGCACAAGCCCTTGTCAAAGAAAACAAAGGCCCGCTCAAAGGCATCATCCTCGACTTACGCGATGACCCGGGCGGCCTGCTCAACGGTGCAGTCGGCGTATCCGCAGCCTTCCTGCAACCTGACGTAACCGTTGTCAGCACCAAAGGCCGCAACAAAAAAGAAGGCATGGTTCTCAAAGCAACTGCCGAAGACTACATCACCACCAGCGGCAAAGACCCGTTGGCCGGATTGCCTGCCGAGCTGAAAACCATTCCTATGACCGTCCTGATTAACGCAGGCTCGGCCTCCGCTTCCGAAATCGTTGCCGGCGCATTGCAAGACCACAAACGCGCCGTCGTCGTCGGCACACAAAGTTTCGGCAAAGGCTCAGTGCAAACCCTGATTCCGCTTTCCGGCGGCAGCGCAGTCAAACTGACCACCGCCCTTTACTACACGCCAAACGACCGCTCGATTCAGGCGCAAGGCATTGTTCCTGACGTTGAAGTCAAAGACAAAGACCGCGCCTTTGAAAGCCGCGAAGCCGATTTGGTCGGCCATATCGGCAATCCGTTGGGCGGCCAAGACGTCAACAGCAGCACTGAAACGCCTGCCAACGCCGAAACCAAAGCCGATAAAGACAAGTCTAAAAAAGACAAAGACGAAGACATCTCCAGCCGCCGCATTCCAAATCCGGCCAAAGACGATCAGCTCCGTAAAGCCTTGGACTTGGTGAAAAATCCAGCCGAATGGCAAAAATCTTTGGGTTTGGCAGCGAAAAAACCTGCACCGAAAAAAGATGCAGATAAAGACAGTAAAAAATAAACCCATCTTTATCCGATAAAAGGCCGTCTGAAAACTTTCCTGTTTTCAGACGGCCTATAAACACCTCCCTACTCCAAGGTAAGAACAAACATGAACATTTCCAGACTCATCCTCCCCGTCCTGACCAGCCTATTCCTCCTAAACTCCCCGGTATCATCGGCAGCCAAACCCGAACAAGCCTCTGAAATGTATATTGCCAACAAAATCACCGGTGAAAACCTACACGGCTTCTGGGGTAATGCAGTCGAAAACGAAGAAGGCGCTCTTATTAACACAACCATCTTTAACCCCGACAACACTGGCACAGACATCACCATAATGAGTTTCAAAGCCACCAAGAAAGTCTTCACCATTAGACAGGACTTTAATTGGACATTTGACGAGAAAAAACAAGAAATCCACCAAACCGTAACTGACTATAAAACCTCCATCAACGGCAAAGAAGAACAAAACAAACAAAAAATAGGTGAAAAAAGTACCATTAAAGCCAGGATCCTCATAATCAAAGGCCTGCCCGGCATGTTGGAATTGACTGACAAAGCCAGCGGCAACCAAATCAGCTACTTCAAACAAGATCCGGATAAAATACTCAACCATCTTGAAAACAGCAAAAAAACACACCCATAATCTCAAGGCCGTCTGAAAACTTCCCTCACTTTTCAGACGGCCTTCCCACTAAATACTGCGGAAACAAAACACTATGGCAAAAGCCCCCAAAACCATCTACCAATGTTCCGAATGCGGCGGTACTTCCCCGAAATGGCAGGGTAAATGCCCGCATTGCGGCGAGTGGAACACGCTTCAGGAAAGCCTGGCCGCGCCCGAGCCGAAAAACGCCCGCTTCCAATCTTGGGCGGCGGACACTTCGACCGTCCAATCCCTCTCCGCCGTTACCGCCACCGAAGTGCCGCGCAACC
>ERZ772920.690-NODE-690-length-18685-cov-10.898551_pt1 | contig 18685 bp, 19 predicted proteins | sample MGYA00511469_ERZ772920 | MGnify/ENA primary metagenome ERZ772920 (study PRJEB29015, sample SAMEA2738069) | human oral metagenome | biome: human oral; feature: human-associated habitat; material: saliva | place: China | collected 2216 ... | reverse complement strand
CGAGTTCATCCAGCGACGCGGGAATACAAAAGGGTTTCGTGTCGCGGTACGTGATGCGCCCACTCATGACAATCCCCTCTCGTGAATGCGATCTGACGGCCTGCGCGCGTGTCTAGTTTAGCGCGCGATGGGCGGTGGGGTGGTAGCCCAGTGGGCTACCACCCCACCGTGTTGTTATGGGAGGGTTGGGCCGCTGATGAGGAGCGCGAGACCGAGAACGATGAGGGTGAGTGTGTTTGTTCCGATTACCCGGCGCGGTCCTCGTGTGGTCATGATGCGTATGCAGCCGACGATGATGAGTAGGGCGCCGGTGACGCTTGTGAGTGACCTGTATGCGCTGTCGCCGGGGTTGTGGGAGGCGAGGTAGGTTGCGCCGGCGTAGATCGCTGCAGCTACTGCGAGGAAGATACAGATTCCGACGACCTGATAGATCATGGTGGGAAGACGCCGTTGCGCCGCAGATTCCAAACTGTCATCAGAGTGCATCGCTGGCAGCGTGGTGATCGAGTATCCGGTGAGGGCGATGACGATGCCGCACGCGATGTGAAAGAGAATGACGCTGTTCATTGATGTGTCCTTTCAGGGGTTGAGTGAGTCGTCAGGCTTCGGCGTCGGGGGTACGTCCTGAGGTCTTGGGGAGGCGGACGGGGTCAGGGAAGCCAGCCTTGGTAAGGTCGGGTTTCGACCAGCCGATTGTGGTGGCGGTTTTAAACGCGACACGGTAGTTCGCGATGGCGTCGCCGAGCGCGGTGTGTGCACTGCCGAGTGCACGAAGCGCTGCTTCCCTGTCTTCATCTATTTTGAGGAGCTTGTCGACCGGATTCATGGCCGTGTGCCTTTCGTTGGTGGGGCCACCGGACGTGGCCCCTTGTGTTTGATCCGTGTTGGTGTGCACGCACACGCTGTGCGCGGGCGACAGGAAGCTTCCGCAAGCGGAACGGATGAGCAGCGTGGAGCGGCAGTCGTGCCCCCTCCCTTGGGGGCACGACCCCACCCCAACCAAACCGAAACGACATGAGCACATCGGGCCCGTGTTGTCTCCCAGCGACTTGTTTGTTCACTCGCGCGATGCGAGGACAACGAATGCGCCATCAAAGCCCACGAAGCCGCGCGGAAAGCACGCAAAGATCGGCACGAAAGAGCGCGGAGCGTGAGCGTCGAGAGCCCGGACGAACCGCATTCGCGGTCCGCCCGGAACGAAAAAACTGGGCTGAGTTTTCGGGGGCGAACGTCAAGGCCGTGTCCGTGCGCCGTCATGCGCGGTCTTCGTTGTATCCCACTACCTGAGATTCGCGTAGCAAGCTGTATAATACCGATGTCGGTATTAAGCTTTTGGCGCGACGCATATGGCGTCGCGTGGCACACTGGAGGTGTGGTCCGGTGGATCGCTGCGCTGGCGTGACAAACGTGTGAGGAGGGCGGGTCAGATGAGTAGTGAAGCAGTGTCGCATTCTCGGACGGCTCGCAGGGCGCGGCGGTCGGTGCGAGGGGTTCAGCGGTCTCGGTTGCTTGTGTCGTTGACGTCGTCGGAGCGCGCTCTCATTGAGGAGGGCGCTCGCCTCCGTGGCGTGTCGATGTCGAGGTTTGTGGTGGAGGCAGCGCTTCACCCGGTCACTACCTCGGAAGAGGTCGCTGGGGTGCCTCATGTGGAAGAGTTGATTGAGCTGCTTCGCGCCTATCGGCGGCAGCTTGAGGGCGCGATGACGAACCTCAATCAGATCGCGCACCATGCGAACACGGTGCACGAGGTGCCCGAGGATTTTGCGTCAGTCGTGGCGGGCGTGGCCGACACGATCGAAGACATTAACGGCCGCCTCGACGGGGTTCGGCGATGATTCCCAACATCGTCACCGGCGGCGACACCGACGGGCTCATGCGCTACCTTGCGGGGCCAGGGCGCGCCAATGAACACACGAATCCGCACGTGATCACGGGCTCGCGCGACATCGTGCGCAAGTGGGGTGACTGGGAAACGATCAGCCTCTCGCAGGCCAGCGAAATCGCAACGCGCTTGGACGCGTACATGCACGAGACAGGCACCTTCCCCACAGGCAAGACGCGCCGCTTCAATCCAGCCACCGGGCAGGTGGAGTGGACTGGCGAGATCGAGGCCAACCATGTCTGGCACTGCTCGCTCTCCCTATCACCAGAAGAAGCAGCTCTCGGGGACGAGGTCTGGGGGCACATCGCCTCGGACTTCATGAGTGAGATGGGCTTTACCGGCACCGATGGAAAAGCGCCATGCCGGTGGGTCGCGATCCATCACGGGAGCGCGAAAAACGGCGGGGACCACATCCACATCGCGGCCACCATCGTGCGTGAGGATGGCACCAAGTGGAGTGGGTGGTACGACCAGCGGCGAGCTCAGAAGGCATGCAACGTGCTCGAGCACCGATACGGACTCCTCGTTGTAGAGTCACGCGAGCACAGTCGCGGCTCGAGGTGCGACAGCGCGGCCGCACAAAACGCCGCGAAGCACGCGGGCGCCTCGCGCACGGACCGCGCGATCCTTGAGGAGCGCCTGCGCGCAGCTGCAACCGCGGCAACGAGTGAAGCTGACTTCGTGCGCCTGGCGCGCCGCCTCGGGGTGCGTCTGCACCCCCGGTTCGCGAGCGGGCGCACCGACATCGTGGTCGGATATTCCGCCGCGCTCCGCACCGAAAAAGGCAGCCAACAGACCCGGTGGTGGGGCGGCGGCAGGATCGCCCGCGACCTGACGCTGACACAGCTGCGCACGCGCTGGCAGGACACTCCAACGAGCGCCCTCGAGGCCGTCGAAGCCTGGAAGGGCCACTACCACCCGAAGCGGGCACCCTACGATGGGCCGCTATGGGAGGACCGCATCCGCGCCCTCGGGCACTTCCGCGCGCACCTCGAGCAGTTGTCCCCCACGGATCGCGTGGGGCTCGCAAACGCTTCCGCCGACATCGCGGGACTCCTGCACGCCCAGGCGATCACAGCTCGTACATCGGGCGGACGGGACATGCTCGAGCGTGCGGCCGTCCAGGTGGGCAGGTGCGCGCAGCTCAAAACTCGGCCAACCAACAAGCGCCTGGTCGACGTCGGCGCACGCATGGCCTCAGACCTGGCACTGTCGATCGCCGCCGCGTCAAGCCCCCACATGGCGGCCGTCGCCCTCGCACACGCGACCGTCGATCTCGTACAGGCGATCGCGGATCTTCATGAGGCTGCAGGCCAAGCAGCAACTGCCGCTGCAATCGAGCGCGACGCGCGCGCCATGTATGAGCGCGCCAACACCTACCCGCGGTTCGACGTCGACGCATTCGCCTCGAGCTATGAGCGACTCGAAAACAGCCCCGCGCCCGCACAGCGCGAGGCTTTACCGCCTCCTCCCCCGCCGCCGGCACCCAGGGAGGACAGCGCGATCGCCCGCGACGCCCAGACCCTCGCCAACACGTCGGTTGACGATGACCTTTACCGTGTTCGCGCCGTATTAGACGCGGCCGGCATGCCGCTCGCGTCTTCTCGGCCTCGCGGTGCGCGATCGGGTATTCCACGCGACGTTCTGGGCGGCCAGCCGCGCACGTTCAAGCCCGCAGCAATAAGCACGAATGAGGCCCAGCGCCTCGCAGCCGAAGCCGCCCAGCGGGCACAACAGCACAAGAACAACGGCCCAACCAGGTAGTTCGCCGTCGTGCGTGCACGCGCCCACGATGAGTGGAGAGGTGCCCAACATGGGTGTCTCCGTACCGCAAAATTGGAGGGACTCGTATGAACGCGATCGACGCCGGCCGCAATGAGCTTGCACGCCTTGGACTACACCCGGGTGCGCGGCATCATGTCGCTGATTCGACTCCGGTCCAGGACGAGGATACTACGATTTTTTACGACTACTGGACATACGGCAAGCCAACCGTCATCAAGACGAGCAAAACCGGCCGTCCCCTTGAAGTAACCATATACATGTCCGCAACCGATGGTGAGGAGCAGGCAATCCCCATCGTCGGTGAGACGGCGTGTCACGAGTATCTTCGCCAGGCTGTTGTCTGGAAAAGCGAGGACGCAGATCGCACTCGCCAGGACGCTGCACACGCGCACATCATGGCGCGGATCACGGAGTTAGCCGAGGACAACCCCGCCCTCACTGCGTGGGCGCTCGCACAAGCTCCCGTCGTCGACATCAACACCGAAGACCTCACCCTCAGTCTCACCGATCTCGGCGGCGACCCCATGATCGACCTTCACACCTCTGGCATCGCTGGGGGTGGGTGGGCGCGCCTCCCCGGACATCATGCACTCGATGAACTCGACAAGCTCATCGCCAGTCCCGGTTTCTCCCGTCTCCCCCACATGATGGGAATACGGCGTGAGAGTCTTACGGCGTTTCTTACCGTTCTCTCTGACGACCTGGACGAGATTCACTACGACGCCATGCATGCGCCGGGAGTTCCCACCCTTGCCCAAGCTATCAAGGCGGCCAACAGAGCACAGCCCACCATCGAGGCAGGGCGACAGGAACTCGCCCGACTCGGGTTCACTGTGCCTAAACGAGATGTTAGAAGACTTCCAGAGGTGTTAGATGACGGCGTTCTCTTCAATGACTATGATTGTTTTGACTTGCCGTCAGAAATAGTTACAGATAATCACGGATGTGTTGTGGAGGTCCGCGCCGGCTACCCTCCGTCTCGCGTGAATAATGGTAAGTGGGAAGTGGAGCTCATCGAAGAGGCTTCTTGTCGAGAGTTCCTTCGATACGCTGCTAGATGGGATGCCTCTCGAAACGAGCGGTATCATATAATGTATCAGGGAGTATCTGATTTTATCCGCGATCAGGCACAGTGTGATTCCTTGAATGGTTGGGAGCGTACGATCAATCCGAGCATTGATGAATGCACAGTTGATACATTCTATGTCACATTAAATGATAAGAAGGGGCAAAAACTAATTACTATTGGTGAGTCTTCCTATGGAGGAGAGGTGATCTTATATGAAGGATCGGAGTGTCGCTTCTTCGACAGTCTCAATGAATTTATGGATTCAAACGAACTGATATATTCACTCGACTTAATCGACGCGTCTTATCGCGCAGAGATCGTGCCGGAGCGATTCGCCTCTTTCATCATTGACTTCTTTGAGGAGCTCGATGTCATCTATAGTCGTGCGATACAAGGTGATAAATGGAACTCCATGGGCATTATTTCTGAAGCTGCACAATTAGCTCAAAGTTCAGCAACTTCAGCTACTCGCCGTTCGTCTATTCCCCCTGAGATGCTCGGGAAGAGTGCTCCATATCTCGGAACTCAGGCGTTCAAGACGACACCAATGCGATGGGTCCCCACGCCCACCATTCATCAGACTGAAGGGCGATCACTGTGAATGCGCATGACCCATACGAGGACGTCCCTCCGAGCGACGTCGAGCCGCCCAGCGACCTCGAGGACGTGGCGCCCCCCGATCCCTCGAGGGGCGAGCCGCAGCTGTACTACAGGGACGTGCATGCGTTCGTCGACGAGTTTCTCACGCAGATCTACGATCGCCCTCTAGGGACCGGTCTCAACTGGTGCAGTGAGTGGTGGAAGCACACCGAGGCGGTCTTCTACCTGACCGCCTTGTGGCACTCATGGGAGGGCCTGCGGGCAACCGGCGAGCTCACGGCAATGGCAACGTGGATCGTGCAGTACCTAAACCCGATCATGGATAGACTCATGGCCGAGAACGGGCCGTTCAAGGGGTGCCAGCCCGATGAGCGACACCGCAAGGGCGAACACAAAGACGACTCGGCGCCCCATCCAGGGCGTGTGCTACCAACGACGCCACCACCGCCCGGGCTCGTCGACGAGCGCCGATAACGGACGCAGACATGGGGGTGGGGTAGCCATATTGGCTACCCCACCCCCATCGTTCGATCTATCGGTGCAGTGTGTGCACGTCCTCGAGGGGTGCAGCCGACGCTCGGCCGACCGGCACATTCACCGGTATCGCCAGCATGTCCTGTGCGGGCGCAGACTGTGCCTGCGATGCGACTGTGAACGCGTGCACCCCCTCGGCGTCGATGCCGACGTCGAGCAGACGCTGTGCCCAGGCTTGACGAGCCTGCGGGGTATCCCACGCTATCGCGGTAGCGGTGTTGTCGGTCAGCTCAGGCGAATCCAGTGCCTGAACAGACACTGGGGTATCCGGCGCGGTGGCGAGCATCTGTGTCGCCGTATAGATGTCCCCGCGGTCAGGCGCGGGCTTAGGCGCGGCCAATGAGTCCGACATACGAATTTCCTCGAGGATTTCCTCGAGGGATTTCTGGAGTTTTTCCCCGTCGACGAGGGGGGCGGCCGCGGCCATTTCTGCCACGGACATGACCGTCATGTCAACGAACTCTTCCTTACGCTGGTCTCGGAATGATTGTGGGTTGCGGGATTCATCGCGAGCTCGTGCCTCAGCAGCCTGTCGGGCACGGGCCTCGGTTTCCAGGCGCCGATGTGCCTCCGCCGCGACTGCTCGAGCATCCTCGTCGATGTGCGCGAAACGCTCGGCTAAGCCGACTGCTCGAGCTCGTTCTGTGGCGTTGATCGTGGGGTCATCCCACCAGCCGTCGCGGCGTGCCGCACGATAGATCGGTGCTGCGAGACGGCGCTGCTGTTCGGTTACTGTGCGCAGGGCGCGTGCGTGCTCGAGGGAGGCGCGCGCGGCCGCGCGGCGAGCGTCCGCCTCACGCGCAGCTAGTGCTCGAGCAATCATGATTGCTGCGCGCATCAGTTGCGCTGCTTGCCTGGATAGGTGTTGCTCGATCTGGTCACTCATGGTTTTTTCCTATCGTTTCTTGGTTTCCCAGTAGGGCACGGTGCGCACGTAGACGGCGGGTGCCCCTGATGCAAACACCCACGCGCGGTTGGGGGGCATGGCCATAAGCTCCGACACCGGGGCAATCGGACGCTGAGCTGCCCCTACAGACACGCTCCTCGAGGTCCCCTGCCGACTTGAGGACGTCTGTACCTGATCGACATACTCCATGCCAATCAGGGTCGACAGGGATTGCAGGAATTTGTCTTCTGAGACGCCGCCGCCAAACGCCTTGACGTTGGCGGCGCTCCAGAGTTTGTTCATGCCAGCGTCGCCCCACACGCTCACCCCCTGGCTCCACGACTGGAGCAAGGTGTCTACAACGATGCCCCGGGAACCAAAATGGCTGTACAGGTCAGGCAGTTCGCGCCACCGGCAGACGTTCGCCGCCTCATCGAGGGCGACAAAGAGCGGGAGAGCGAGCCTGCCACCGGTCTGGGTTTTTGCGTGCTCGAGGGCGGCCTCAATGACCGCGACAGTCAGTGCCGTCACGATCGGGGATGCACTGCCACGGCCCTCCTGAGACAGGCAATACAGCGTATCGGTTGATGCCACAAAGTCGGTGGGGCGAAACTCCATCATGTCGTTCTCGCCGTCCTTCGCTGTCGGGGGTAGGACCCAGCGCAGGGCCGCGTCGTTGAGTAGGAAGTTCATCGTTTGGGAGGCGCCGCCATATACGCCGCCTCGGGTTTCTGCTGGAAGATTCATCATCCCGCGCAGTGACTGTGCGGTCATCATCTGCTCGGCGCGCTCAAGGATCCGCACCGGCTCATCATCGAGAGGCCTCGTCAGCCACTCGTGCACCGTGCGAATGTCTCGGCCACCGAGGGCGGCCGCCAATACAAGCGCAGCGACCAGGTCTTTCGATGCCCCATCGAAGTATGCATCCTTGGTGGCACCTGGATCGCGCTGCGCATCGATGAAGACCTCCGCCAGCGAAATGGCATCAACGGGGGTTTTTACCCCCGCCAGAATGTTCCACCACCACGATTGGTCTTCACCCGCAATCCCTTGGGGATCAAATACCCAGGTTCGGCCGAATCTGCTTCGTTCCAGGCGTGTCACGTCGACGATGTCGCGTTTGTTCGAGGTCGCGAGGACTGCGCCGGGCGCTACGAGAATCCGCGGGACCAGCCACGCTGTGGTTTTACCTGTCCTAGGGCCTGCAATCATCAGGCACACGAACTCCCAGGAGGAATACAGCACCGCTCCGCCTGCGACCATGCGCCCGATCGGCAAACCTGGAGAATCGGCCACGACACCCAGCCGGGATGCCTGCGATGCCACCGCACGTTCCCCCAGTACAGCCACCTCGCGCCGTGCGGCAGCCTTGCGAGCGACTTGATCTCCGCGTTTATGCCGACGCGGACCGTGGCGCCGCCACCGGGTGATGGCGACCAGGCATGCGAAGCCGGTCAGGAGAATAAGGAGAGCGAGAACGGCTACCGCGCGTGGCTGCTGGCCCCGAATAATCCCGCCTGTCAGTTTCAGAAGATTCGATGGTAACTCGATCCCCGTCCACCAGGTGTACAGGGCACGCGCACCATACAGGCATGCGCCACCGACCCCGAGCGTGATGAGAAGAAGCCAGATGCCTCGTCCGCTATCACTCATGGAATCCCACATGGGTCACCACCTCTTGTTCGTGTTCGACAGCTCGTATTCCACCGGCGTGAAATCAAGCTGAAATGGGTACGCCGGGGCGTCCGACGTTTTAAGAAGGAACTTCCCGCGGCCGATAGGAGCCGCACTTCCCCCTGTAATCGGGTCATACTCCCCAGGGGCGTTCCACGACGACACGAGTGCTTCCTCACGTCGTGAGAACGCCATGACAGATCTGAGCTCGCGCACCTCTTTGGGGGGAACACCGCCGATGAACAACATTTTCGAGCGCTCAATAAACCCTTGGGCCTTCTGTCGATCAGCCACAGACGGTAGAGCCTGAAAATCGGCCACGGAGTGGGTGATCATAATTTGTCCGACACCCACAGTCCTGTTGAGGCGGGTGAGCGAATCGACGCGCTCGACCATGCCAGGAGAAGACCGTAGAATGCGCCAGAGTTCATCCATGATGAGCTGATAGCGCTGCCGGGCAATCAGCCCCGTGTCGGCGAGAACCTGGGTGACCTCGACGGTGGCAAAACCGTATGACCAGCATGACAGCAGGACCGCTGCTTGCAGGTCCTCGTCGGCGTACATGAGCGAGGAGACGTCGAAAACAACGGAAGCATCCATGCGCATGGATACGGTTTTCTTCGCTGCGAACAGTGAGCCAAAACGCCCCATGAGCAGTGCCTGGAGTGATGCCTCGAGGTCATTGGTCAACCGCTCATACTCTCCAGGTTTTCCTTTATCGAGGGCGGCCGCATGAAGCGGCTCAGGCCCCTCTTGGACGACCCGCAGAACATCGGCGAGAGTCGGCGTGCCAGCCTGCGTATGCTCGATGACACGGATAGCGGCATCAACAATCGTCTCCTCACGATCGGTGGGCGCCTGCCGTCGAATAATCTGAATCAGCGAGCACACGAGCTGTTTTTTGCGCTCGTGAGCCGCTTCCGTCACTTCCTGGGCCTCGCGGACGTGCCCGGCTGCCCGCAGCATCTCCGCCGCTTCGTCGGCATTACCACCGTCCAATGGGTTCAGGCCTGTCTTCCCATGTCCAATCGCGATGATTTGTCCGCCCAGCGCGTCGATGACATCGGCGTATTCGCCTTTGACGTCTCCGACAACCATGGAGTGGATACCGAATGCCTCGGCACCCAGCACCATCCTCCTAATCAGTGACGACTTTCCCAGGCCGTTCAGGCCTAGAACCATGGCAGATGGGGCAGAAATGAGTCCTCTTTGAAACCAGCTGATAGGGTCGGCGCACACTGCGCCGGTCCCGTCCGTCGCCCGCCCAAGTGGTACACCAACAGGTGGCGGAGTCCCACCTGCGACGAATGGATACAAGCCGCACACTTGGACGCTCGTGCCGCGATAATCGTGAATGACAGGCAGTGGCGTGACGCCGCCAGCGCCGGGGCGGTTGAGATCTGCGATCGTTATGTTCATGCTCATATCGACCACACCCTTTGCCATGAGGGGACGACGCCCAGGGGAAGGGCAAGTGCAAACGCCGAATCCTGCGCGCCGTATGTGGGCCGTATGCGCAACTTCGATGCGGACGCAAGCGACATGATGGCCGCAGCTGTATCGTCAAGGTCCTCCCCCGTCACAGTCGCTGTCACCAGGACTGTGAAGTCCACGAGACCCGCACCGCTGGCTTCCTCCTGCGCGTTTTTCCGCGCGATTGCTACCTCGCGCGCGGCGCGCGCCGTAACTTTCTTCGACATGCCAGCCGCCGCCGCGGCCGTCGTCATATCGCGCTCAACGATGTCAGCTGTCATGGCAGCATCAATAGGACGCAGCAACAGGGTGACGCGCTTACGCTCAACATCCCGCGAGATCGACAACAGCTTCGATAAAACACCCGACTGCACGACACCCGTCGGCGCCTTAGTCAACATCCAGGTGCGCGACAGGCCCGAATCATGACGGAACGAGTCAAAGGAGACACGGGCACCGACGGGACCAGCGTCCTCCCAGTCCAGGTCAATCTCCTGGCCAGCTGCTGTTGCTTCTTCGAAGAGCGGTTCGGATGCCGGGTCGTATGCAACCCGCACCAAGCGAGTCACATCTACGGCTGTGAGGAGGTGGGCAGGCCCCGTCCCGGCCGCCTCCAGCGAATGCGTCAAGTAGGGCAGGCGTGTCCCGATCTCACGGGCAACCTGGCCGGTTGACCGCTTCTTCACGCTCATACGCTTCGTGTCGAAGGTGAGGGTCACTGTGCAGCGCAGCTGCGCCGCCCCCGCGCGATACTGCGAGACAGCCTCGCGCACCACGCTCAGCGCGATCGCCGGAGCACTTGCGTCGAGGCGAGCGCTCACCTGCCGTTCAAGGGCGCCACCCGTATCGGGCACAGTCTCCACGCAGACACTGGCCTGGACAATACCTATCTCGCTTCCCAGGTCGGCGAGCCAGGCACCCCAGTGTGCCACCTGTTGGTCGATACGTTCCTGATCGACCAGTGCGATACCCGACGGAGCGACCCCCATAATGACACTCACGTGAGCGTTGCCGTGGTGAATGAGGGCAAACGGGCGATCGTACGAATCAACGTGCTCGCTGATGCGCGATCCCGAGAGCAGGCCAGGAATACGAGCGCGCCCACCCGGGACAACGCCGATCGGCCCGGACCTGTACTCAGTACGTCGAGCTCGACGACGCCGAGCAAACGACACACGCTCCATCCCTCTTTCCCAGATGCTCACGCCGTGAGCATCCCTGATTTCCATAGCCCCGAGGACCGACAGCCCGAACAGCAGCAGTACGGCTGCGTGCGCGAGACCAAGCGACCCATACACGAGGATCGACACGATAAGCAGTGCCAGCAGCGCCATCGTCTGGACGAAGCTCAGTTTGCCCAGGCCCGCCAACCTGGGGTGACGCCAGTTCCCATACGTACGGACCTTTGTCTCTGTTGCACCGATCGTGCTCATTCTTCTGTTCCTTCCGCACTAGTTTCAACCATGTCGCTGATGCCTTGTTGTGCCTGCGAAGCACCATCGGCAACGGCCTGCACAACGAGGACCGCGCCGCCAGTAGCCGCTCCAGCAGCTGTGCTGCCTGCAGCGGCACCACCGTCGGACGCCCCGGCAGCCGCTCCACCGGCTGCACCATTGCTTGCACCGGCGGCACCACTCGAACCCACCGCTCCGGCGTCGGGCGCAGCAGTAGCGCCTGACGGAGCAGCCCCTGATCCCCCTGGTGCACCTTCATGAGATGACGGCCCCGGTGGCGCATCTGCCGATACATGCCCCCTATGCACCACGTCGACCGCGCCCGACGCAACCGACGCTGCCCCCGCAGCCGCGCCGCCGACCCCACCCATCGAGGAAGCAATCATCGCTCCCGTGGGCATAAGCAGCCCCACGAGCGCAAACGGACACACGGCCGCGAAAACCATGAGCATTACGCCCACCAGGAAAGCTACAAAGCCTTCCAGACCACTCTCCGACGTCAGGAAAAGGATTGTTGTCGCATAAATGATCGACACTGCTAACTTGTAGAGCACAAGTCCTGAGAAGAAACCCAGGACCTTCCCCGCCCACGCACGCCCCCAGGACGTGCCAATCGTTGAAGCAATAATGGGCGCCAACCCCATGATCACCATAAGCAGCACCGACCGAATCCAGATCATCGCCATCTGGACAACGTTGGCGAGGATCCCCGCCAGCGCGAGCAAGACAACAGGAACCGTGCCACCGGGAATTTGTGTACTCTCCCATAGGACTGGAATGATTTGCTTACCGAAAGTTTCGGCACTATCTTCCGTCACCGTATTCAAGAGCCAGATGGCTGTATCATCAAAAACACTGATGAGAGTTGATGCCAACGTAAGCCCAGCACCCGACACAACCACGACTGTGATGAGAGATTGGGCGACTTGGCGCAGTGATTCGCCACGACCATCGATAATGACTTTGATTCCAGCGAATATGAGGGACGCAATCATCACGGCAGCCAGGAGAAATCGCAGGTAATCCTGCAACTTATACGCTGGCGAAGACGTGATAAAGAGCGAGGGAACAGGTGCTTTCACCCACCATGTTCCCAGGTTGAGGATGATCTCTCCCAACGACGTTGTCGCCTCGTTAACAAGGCTTTCGAGAGCACCCATGCTAGTTCACGCTCCACGGGGTGATGCGTGTCTTCGCTTCATCCGTGAGCTCACCGATTCCCCAGGCGTCAGGGGTTTCGGGGTAGACGACTTTCCAGTCTTTCACCCACGTCATGCGCAGTGGAATGGTCAGCGTTTTCGGGTCATCTCCGAGGGTGAAGGTGTAGACGACAAGCACATTGTTCTCATCGCGTATTTCGTAGTAGTAGCCCGTGATATGGGCTTGCTGCATGGCGTAGACACCGGACTTAGATCGACTCGAGTCAAAAACCTTACCGGCGAGTGTGCCATCTGAATTGTCCGCAAGGTCCATCGCGATCGAATCGCGTCGTTCGGTATCCCAAGTTGAATGCAGGAGAAAGTTCGCACCAGCGGTAATAGCGCCCTCCACTGTGTGCGAATAGCAGTATGAAAGATTCGTTCGATCCATAGCGGCGAATGGTCCCGCCTTCGTGGCAACCTCGACCGACCGCCCTCCCTGGACAGTGCTCACATGGGTCGCGCGCGGCGTTTGCCCCAATGGCAGCATATTGACCTCGTCGACGTAACATGGCTGAGAAATGTAGTCCATTCCGAGCACTCCCTCCGTGGGTGTCGGGGAGGGCATGAGCGATGGCGACGCACTCGGTGACGGCGTGATCACCGTTGGCCTGCCGGTCGGCAGGCCTGACTGACTAGACGGCTGCTCACTGGAGCCACGCATTGCCAACCCCACACCCAGTCCAATCCCCATCGCCACAATGACAATGACAATCAGACCGGAGGCAATCACCCATGGAGATGCGAATGGACTCCGTTCCCTTTCCTCATCGCTCATCACATCGCTCCTTTAGACAAACTGCCTGATAATAATCGGTGCCGACACGACGATGAGAACACCGGCAATCGTCCACCCGACCTTTTCGACGGCTTCGCCACCAGCTCCAGGCCCCTGCCGGTTGTGAAGGGCAATCATGCCGCCCGCGATAATCAAGCCGAGGACTCCGCAGATAATGCCAATCCACATAGCATTGCCCAACAGATCACTGATCTGACTCACCAGTCCCTCAATGGCCTTCGGCGTCACGTTGGGAACAACCGACGTATCAGTCCCAAGTAGCGTGGCCAGTCGCGTCAGAATCATCAGAGTGTCCTTTCAGTCCACGCCGCCACGGTGGCGGCGATCTTGTTGATACGGCGCGAATGATCGGCATTCACGTCGCTTTCCTTGGCGAAGCGCCACTGCGCCTGCCACGGAACGAATGTGTATCGGGGGAATGCTCCCGACGTGATCTGGAGGTGTTCACGAAGCTCACGCGGGAGACGCCCAGGGGCATCAGCCCCCACAACGAGGCCGACGAGTTGCCCAGTGAGAGCTCCCGACGCCCATTCGATGCCGACGTCTTGCGCGGCGCGCAGCCCCGCCGCAGTTGAGCGGCAACAGACCACGATTCTCAGCGCTCGCGATGGGTTGACATGCTGCGGCCAGGCCGCACCAGCATCACCGGCACCAAGCAGATGCGCCCAGGTCGAGGTTCCTGCGCCGCCGTGGGCACCCACGATCCACAGAAGGGGCGCGCCGTCGACGGTGGAGCGCCGGATGTGGCGCCGAACAGTGAGCCCGTCGACACCCGGGGCCCACGGGCGCGCCGCGACCACAACTGACGGGGGCGGAATCGGCACTGGCGAGCCTTGAGGGGCCTGCCACGATCCGCGCGCAGGTGAGGTCAGACCCAGATCCAGATAAGACGTCATGTGCACTCCTCTCTCTACGCCCTATCCGTCAGCACGTACACGCACACCGACGTACACGCCGACAACCAGCCAAGATGGCATCATTAATACAGACCGTTTGACACCTCCTGGAGCACCCCTCATGAACCACGACTCCCAACCTGAACATCTCCAATACTGGGCCGTCACCTTCGACGGCCGTCCTCCCGGCGCCGGCGGCCAGCTCAACACCGCAGGCTGGCCCTCAACCGACCGCGCCTACGCGATCGCGCAAGCCATCGACAAAGCGATGCGCCAAGGCATCGACATGTCACGCATGCGCGTCTTCCAGCGCCTCGAGATCACCATCAAGAGCGAGTGGGTCGAAGCCGACGCCACCATCGACGACCAAGAACTCATTGACGACATCATCAACGACATTCGCGACATCGACGGCTATACATTTCCCGACAAACCATAAAAGGCCCGGAAATCCAACGGAAACGTAGCTACCTGACATTTTCGTCAGGCACCCCAAGGCACCCGTGTGATCTACGCAATAAGCAACGTCTTGCGCCACGCGGCTGCGACGACAGCGGCCTGTTCAGCCAGCGATTTCTGATCGGCATCAAGAGCGTTCAACACCGTCCCGCGCCGTGACCCAACCAGGAGTGTCATCCACGCGCGGGCAGCTGTAGGACTCACCCCAAGAGAGGCTAACGTGGCGTCGCGCGCGGCCATCGTATGAGCATTCCCGACCGAGACATGAGCAGCGATCTGCGCGACACGCACACTGCCCGCCCACGCGAGCGTCGACGGCATACCCGCCTCACGCAACGCGTCAATCACGCGCACGAAAGGCCCCGTCAACTCATCAATCCCCACATATAGCTCCCCCGCCTCACCAGCGAGGGGCGACCCCCCTTCGGGCACAACCCCCGTAGTGGTCACAGCACTGCGGTCCTCCAGGCTCGCCAGCGACTCCTCCGCAACTGCGCACTCCACGGCCCGCGACCACACTGCCCACGGGCGGCGGGCGCGAATCATCGACGCGGCGGACGCGCGCGCCTCCAGCCACGCCAACGTCAAGACATCAGCCAAAGCATCAGACACCGTCTCCCCCTCGAACCGCGCCTGGCGAACCGCGAGGCGCCCAAATTGCTTGGGGCCATGCTCCAGTAACGTCACAGCTAACCGGCTCGCCCCCTGCCCAACCCAGCCTGCCTGGCATGCCTCAACAAGGACCGCGCGCAGCCCCTCATTGTCATCCGGGTCAACCGCGCCTCCAGTGAAGACATCGACGACGACACCCAGGCTCTGCATCCGATCGCGGGTTCGCTCCACGGCACCTGCGGGGTCACGGACCAGCTGGAATCGTGACGACGCACGATGCCCCGCCTCTCGCCGTTCCTCACGCACGATCAGCGCACGATCCTCTAGCTCCGCTAGACCACGCCACACCGTCCGGCGAGATCGGTCTGTCGTCTCAGCCAACCAGCTGATCTCCACGATCGCGGCCCCCCCGATCATCCGCCAAGGAGGCCAGCTCACGCAAACACGCGCGGGCCGAAGCCCCCAAACCTCGCTGAGCTCGCGCCCACGCAGGCCAAGACAAAACCACATCCACCATCTCTCAGGCCACCTCCCCGTCCACATGTTCAGCAATCACACGACCCGCGATCCGTTCACCCGAAGCTGCGAGCACCTCCAGCAGCGCCGACGGTGACGGCTTCCCCCCTTGGGGGTTCTCCCGATGCCAGGCATCCGCGAGAGCCTGACGAACAGCTAGCTCCACCCTCGCGCACCGAGCGGGCGACAACCCAGGAGCCAACCGAGCCACGAGATCATGAATGCGCATATGCAACAACGACGGAGCCGTCTGCGCTTCACGAGCAGTAGCCACGGCCGCGCGCTCACTCGCCAGGCGCTCACGCTCACGCGACGCAGCCGCAGCCTGAGCCCGAGGAGACTCCCCCACAGCCACCAGACGACGAAGCCGCGAAGCCACAAGACCCGACATCCGAGCAACACGATCAGGCAACGGCGAATCCAGCAACCGCTGGATCTCCCCCGGCGCCCACCCGGCATCCAACCGTTCACGCAGCAAACCAACCACGAGACCAAGACCCCGCGCGTCCATCACACGCATCGACTCAGGTACGCACGCCGCCAAAATCGCTAAATCAGCTTCAGAGGAACTTTCAGTACCCTGATCGCTTTCTGACCCCTTAAGGCCCCTAGTGGGCTCCTGAGAGCACCTACGACCTTCTGGGGGCGCTGACGTCGCCACCGGCGACGCAGCCTCCCCCTCGACAACCGCCTCATCGGCACAGCCGTTGCCCAACCGAACCGAACCTTCAACCACAGGGGGTGGGGGGGTTAGGTTAGGGGTTTGAATATTGGGGGTTTGGTGTATAGAAGCAACCGGCACCACAGTGCCGGTTGCAACCGGCACCACGGTGCCGCTTGGGTCCCCAACCGGCATTTCGCGCCGGTTGCTTTGATTGCAACGAAAAGTCCGGTTATCCACAGGCTCCGACTCAGAACCTTCAACCCAACCGGCATTTCGTGCCGGTTGCTTTGATTGCAACGAAAAGTCACACCCGATGTTGAGGCGATAGACATTCGTCTTCCGGCCCTGCGAAGTCGCACGCCGCGACACCGACAAGAGCCCCGCTGCCTCCAATGACCGAATCTGGTTGCGCACAGCCCTGTCCTTCAGGCGCGCCTTACGTCCAATCTCTGCCTGGGAAGGCCAGCACACGCCCTCATCGTTCGCTGCATCAGCGAGCGCAAGCAAAACAAGTGTCTGGGACTGATCCAGCTCCATCAAGCCCCACGCCCACGTCATGGCCAAGATTGACACAACCAGTCACCTTCCCGCCCTACCCAAGCCTGGCAGTGGAACATCCGATATCGACGACTCGTGATCAGGGTCGACAGTCGTGTACATCGCCTCGATGTCCGCAGGATCAAACAGAATTCGCCGCGACGGCGTCACCACATGCCGCACGCGACCTGATTTCGCCCATCGTCGCAGGGTGTCCGGAGAAACGCCCACAAGCTTGGCGGCTTCGCCAGCACTGATAAGCTGTTGCATTTTTTGCAGTGTCATATCGTATATGATGCATCAATACGATGTTACCGTCAAGAGATGTCATTGCAGTTTCTGCAGTGTTTGTGTACTATTGCAGCATGACGACAACGAAGGTTCAGCACGGACTAGCGCCCGACGAAGCGATCGGCATGACAATCAATCAACATTTGTTTGCACGCAAGATGTCTGGCAATAGTTTTGGGCCAGTTATCGGGGTTTCCGGAGCCACAGTGAGTCGCAAGCTGCGAGGAAACGTCGGCTGGTCGGTGACAGAACTACTAACTGCCGCCAGCTTCTTTGGCATCGAGCCCGCGGATCTCATGCCCACCCCCGACGGGAACGGCGGCTGGATCCCGGCGCCTTTCAAACCCGCCAGGCGGCGTCGAGACGCCGACACATCGGTGCCCCAAGTCGGGCTTGAACCGACGACCCACGGATTATGAGTCCGCTGCTCTGACCGACTGAGCTATTGGGGCGTGGCTATCTTAGCGGAGGAAGGCGGCACTCTTCCACCGGCTCCCTCTCCTTGATCTGTCGGTCACGCTACAGCGACATAGGACCTTAGTCATGCCTATGGTGATTTGACAAGGTCACAGCCAGCTATTGTAAGGAGATGGCATGAACGTCGCGGAACAGATCGTGGCTCAGCTCGTCGACGCGGGAGTCCACCGGATCTACGGCATCGTCGGCGATTCGCTCAACCCGATCGTGGATGCCGTGCGCAAGACCGGCGGCTCGGCGAAGGGCGGCATCGACTGGATCCACGTGCGCCACGAGGAGGCGGCGGCGTTCGCGGCTTCGGCTGAGGCTCAGCTTACGGGCAAGCTCGCCGTGTGTGCGGGTTCGTGCGGCCCGGGCAACCTGCACCTCATCAACGGCCTGTACGACGCAAACCGCACGGGCGCACCCGTCCTGGCCATTGCCTCGCACATCCCGAGCGTCCAGATTGGTTCCACCTACTTCCAGGAGACGCACCCGGATCGCGTCTTCGAGGAGTGCTCGGTCTACAACGAGCTCATCTCCTCCGCGGCCCAGTCCCCGCGCACCGTGAACTCCGCGATCCGCCACGCGGTCGGCCTGGGAGGCGTCGCGGTCATCACGCTGCCCGGAGACATCACCGACCTCAAGGCCGTTGAGCACGTTCCCACCTATGCGCCCGCGCGCCCGGCGACGCTGACCCCGAACCCGGCGGACATCGACGAGGCCGCGGCGCTCCTCAACAAGGCGGACAAGGTCGCGATTTTCGCCGGCGCGGGCGTTGAGGGCGCCCACGACGAGGTCATCGCCCTGGCCGACGCGCTCAAGGCCCCGATCGGCCACTCGCTGCGCGGCAAGCACTTCATCCAGTACGACAACCCCTTCGACGTGGGCATGACGGG
>ERZ772920.689-NODE-689-length-18692-cov-2.463862_pt1 | contig 18692 bp, 14 predicted proteins | sample MGYA00511469_ERZ772920 | MGnify/ENA primary metagenome ERZ772920 (study PRJEB29015, sample SAMEA2738069) | human oral metagenome | biome: human oral; feature: human-associated habitat; material: saliva | place: China | collected 2216 ... | reverse complement strand
CTTGAGCGCCTGTTCTAGCGTAATGGTTTTGACGGTTTTACCTTTTGGTAGAGGAATGAAGATTGGTTTTTCGCCACTTTCCTTTTCATTTTCACCGAGCTGCAAGAAACCGCCATTTTTACCGATTTTGGCATAGATTTTTTTGCCAGTCTTCGGGTCAGTGCCGAGTTCAGTGGCTGAATTATAGCGGTTGGCCATGGCAGAGGCGCCAATAGCTTCAGAGAATGGGCCATAAAAATCACGGAGCATCTTTAAGCGAGTGAGCTTTTTCTCAGCGATAAGGTCAAGCTTTTCTTCGATGCCGGCGGTAAAATCGTAGTCGACGATGTCTTTGAAATTTTCGCAGAGGAAATTTGAGACTAATTCACCGACTGGGGTTGGCATTAATTTGCCCTTAGTGGAACCAGTTTTTTCTGAAATGGTTTGTTCAGAAATTTGATTCGACTCATCGAGAGTGAGTTGCAAAATATCGCGTGGCTCACCTTCGGATTCGCCCTTAACCACATAATTTCTTATCTGAATAGCGTTGATAATGGAGGCATAAGTGCTTGGGCGACCGATACCGAGCTCTTCGAGTTTTTTGACTAGTGAGCCTTCAGTGTAGCGGGCGGGTGGCTTGGAAAAAGTTTGCTTAGCGAGTAAAATGTGACGCTTTACGGGGTCACCAATCTGGAGATTTGGCAAAGTAGTGTCTTTACTTTTACCGTAGACTTTTAGGAAGCCGTCGAAAATCACCATTTCCCCAGTAGCTTTAAATAGCTCGTTTGGCACAGTGTCGGCCTCGAGATAGAGACTAGTTTTAGCTACCACGGCATTCTTCATCTGGGAAGCTAAGGTGCGACTTCGGATTAATTGATATAATTTCTTTTCGTATTCGTTTTTGCCGGCCACTGCCACGTCGATATGGGTTGGACGAATAGATTCGTGAGCCTCTTGGGCGCTGGCATTTTTGGTATGGAAACGACGAACTTCGAGATAATTTTCCCCAAATTCGGCCTTAATGAGATTAGCAATCTCGGCGAGAGCCTGATTTGAGAGATTGAGGGAGTCGGTACGGTGATAAGTAATGTGGCCGGACTGATAGAGGCCCTGAGCGGCGGACATGGTAGTCTTAGAGCTAAAACCGAGACGGCTATTGGCTTCAATTTGGAGCGCAGCGGTAGTGAGCGGTACTGGGTTGGCTTTTTTAGCTTCAGTTTTTTCTAGATTTTGTACTTTAAAATTAGCATTTTTGAACTGTTCGAGAAAAAACTTAGCTTCTTCTTCGGTAGCGAAAGTAGTTTTATCGAGATTAGCTTCAAAAATTTCAGAGGAATCGAGATCGGAAATATTGGCAGCTTGGTCGCTGAACTTGCCGGTGACTTTAAAGCTGGATTTGGCGTTAAAACGTTCAATTTCCTGTTCGCGCTCGACGATGAGGCGGAGAGCTGGGGACTGGACGCGACCAGCGGATTTAGCCCCTGGCACTTTGGTACGCACGACGCCAGAGAGGTCGTAACCTACCAGCATGTCGAGGGTTTGGCGGGCCTGTTGGCTGGAAACCATATTCATATCGACAGTGCGGGGATTTTTGATGGCTTCTTGGAGAGCTGGTTTGGTGATTTCGTGAAAAGTAATACGATGGGTGGTTTTCGGTAATTTCAGAACCTCTAAGAGATGCCAAGAAATCGATTCTCCTTCGCGGTCTTCGTCGGTTGCAAGCCAAATTGTGTCGGCATCTTTACTAGCCTTTTTAAGTTCAGCGATGACTTTTTTATGGTCTGGGTCAATTTCGTAGGTTACAGCGAAATTATCGTGCACATCAACTTTGGTATCTTTACGAATATGGCCAACCGAGGCTAGAACCTTAAAATCATTACCGAGATATTTTTCAATAGTCTTGGCTTTGGCAGGAGACTCGACGATGAGGAGATTTTTAGACATATACTTATATATTATCACGCTTGTCAACTAGAAAAAATTTTTCGGATTTTTAATTGGGCGAATTTTTATAGGGATAAATTAGAGATGAATTTTAGAAAAATTTGCAAAAAAGCCAAAAAATCTTGGAAAAAGGACTTGTTAAGTCAAAATGTTTATGTTAAAGTTTAGGTGTGTGAAGGTTTTCTGGCAGTATAGAAAGGAAATATACTGTGAGAATAAAAAATAAAAACCATAAAAAAATTAAAATTGCGACAACATTAATGGTTTTATCTGGTGCGGCGTTATCACCAATGCTGTTTGATTTGCCAACACCAGTATCGGCAGTGCAACAATCTGCCTCAACAACAATTAGCGTTGTGATTGATCCTGTGATTTCAATTACTACGCCAAGCTCAATTGATATTAATATTACGCCTACTCCTACCGGTGCGTTTAATACGGGAACTGGCACGGTGAATGTCTCTACCAATAATGGTAAGGGCTACACTACCTATGTCACTTCCAAGACGACGGATACGGATTTGTCTCAACCAGCTGCCTCTGGTGTAGCCGACAAAATCCCTTCAATCAGTCAGTCAAATTCGACGATTTCTGGTACGGGCTGGGGCTGGTCTGCTGATGGCACCACTTTTAACCCAGTGAAACAAACTGGTACTGTGGATGCTTCGACGATTTTTGCTAAAACTACTTCGGCAGCTACCTCTGGTAGTGCTAAGACGATTACGGTCGGTGCAAGTGCCACTACCTCTATCCCAGTAGGTGCTTATTCGAATACATTGCTCTTTACAGCAGTTGCGAACCAATAACACTTTCTTTTCGATTCCCTGCGGTCGACGGGCTTCAGGGGTCGAAGGGATTATTAAAGAATCTTGTTTTAAAAACTGCGTGGAGATGCTTTAGGGACCGCCTTTTTTAGGTGGTCTTTTTTTGGTTTTTGATTTTCTGGTTGATTTCTGATTGGATTCTGGTGAGTTTTAACTTAGATCTTAAAAATTTAAGCATCAAAAAACCCCAAGTAAGGGTGGGCATCACTTGGGGTTATTAGACCCTACAACGCATCTCTATTGATTCCGGGAGAGCCCCGGAGCGTGACCCACCTCACTCTATTGGGGCCCGCCGGTTATAGGGGTTGCTATGTTCTTAAAAATTGACTTTCAAGTGGAGGTAATACTTATACTTACAACCGATAAAAGAAAAATTGTAAGCCGAAAGTCTTTTAAGAACACGCAACTTCTGTTATATTAGTAACAGAAATTATGATTTATTTAGGTGCGGTTTAGAGATCGTGCCTTTTTCTGGCTCCAACCCCTAACTGACTCGTATTATAGCATTATAAATAAAAATAGTCAATACATAAAATGTAAAAAATATTAAAATCAAGTACAAAATTGGAGGTTTTTGTGCAAGTCAAATCTATTTCCCCTCTAGAAGATGGGTTTTTGCGTAAATTAGAATTCATTGCGCTTAAGCCTAAAATATTGTATTATTATGGAAAATCGCCTGGTGAGATGGTAGATTTTGAGATTAAGGGGAAGAAAAATATTTCAGAAAAAGTCTCGAGGTCGGCTTATGTGCGACCGAAGACCGTAGCGGTGGTGGGTTCCAGAAAATACACTAAATACGGTGAAGAATGGGCATATAAGATTGCTTATGAACTAGCGAGGCGTGGGGTGGTGATCGTGAGCGGGTTGGCTTACGGAATTGATTCGATTGCGCATCGGGCGGCGTTAGATGCCGGTGGTTTGACGGTGGCGGTGTTAGGGACGCCAATCGACAAGATTTACCCAGCTCGGCATACTGGTTTGGCGCGGGAGATTGTGGACCATGGTGGTATGGTGCTATCGGAATATCCGCCACAAGAAATTTTGGCAAAAGACGAGAAGTTGTCACGTATGTTGAATAGCCAGTTAGGGATGCGTGCGGCTTTTCTAAAACGTAATCGATTGATTGCGGGGTTGGCCGATTTAGTAGTGGTAGTCGAAGGTGGCGTAAAATCTGGCTCACTAAATACGGCGCATCATGCCATGGAGCAGGGCGTGATTGTTTATGCGGTACCGGGAGATGTAAGTCGTAGTAATTCCCTGGGTTGTAATCGATTATTGGGGCGTGGTGCGGTAGCTTTTACTGAGGTGGACGAATTATTGGATGAGTTAGGGCTAAAAATTCGTAAGCCGAAGGAGGGTTTAAAACAGATTAAGGAAATGTGCAATACAGAGAATGAGGCCTTGATGGTTTCAGCGATGCTTGGAGGGACGAAAATGGGAGAAGAAATTCTGGCACAGATGCGACAGAAGAAGGATTTTTCGGTCTCAGATTTTAGTGTGACAATTTTTAATCTTCAGATGAAAGGGTTAGTGAAACCGTTGGGTAATAATGAGTGGATGTTATGTGTGTAGAAAAATTTCAATTACCGAAGACGATTACTTGGATTGATACGATGAATATTTTTGCGCGGATGGAGAAGATGCGGCGTTTACATACGATGGCGGTGGCGAAACGCTTTGAATTGAATTTGACCGAAGTAAAAATTATGAGCTATCTCAAGAATAATCAGATTGAACGGAATCTGAACGAAATTTTAGAGTGTAGTCTGATTGGTGAGACTAGCCTATGCCGGGCAATTAATCATTTAGAACAGCGTGAATTTATCAAGAAGGCGCTAAATCCGCAAAATCGGCGATATTTGCAGTTAGATTTTTTCGGGGAGGGGAGATTTGTGGCGAGCTATATCGAAATGGAGCAGAAAAAGTTTATCAGTGAAATTTTTGAGGGGTTTACCAGAGAGGAACGTGTGTTGTTCGGACGCATGCTTTGGAAAATAAACTTTAATATTCAGCGTAGAATTCAGAAAAGTCTGGCAACGAAAAATAAGTCATAAATCTAGATAAATTCTTGAAGTGGTACGGTGGGTGGTTCTGGTTCCACCACTAAGGATATTATCGGGGTGTTATTCTTGGATAAAATCGTCAATGCGTTTTGCGATATCGGTGAGGATTTCTGGGAGTTTTTTGCGCTCTTCTGGCGTGAAGCGGCCAAGGACGAAATCGACGTCACCCATCTTTTTGCGCAAATCGTTATTGGCGGTGCCGAGACGGAGACGCTTAAAATCAGTGGTAGAAAGCGCGCGGATAGTAGATTTGAGGCCATTATTGCCACCATCGGTTCCCTTTTCGCGATAACGCAGGGTACCAAAATCGAGATTAAAATCATCACATAAAATCAGGAGGTTAGAAAGTGGAATTTTATAATAGTTCATGAATTCCTGAATACTAGAACCGACGTCATTATAGTAGGTTTGAGGTTCAATAAAGATAGTTTGACCGGATTTTTGCCACTTGGCGTGGAATTTTTCGGATTTTTCAAACTCAAGCCCGTGGGTTTTAAAATAAAAATCGAGAGCCAAAAAGCCAAAGTTATGGCGAGTAAGGTTGTATTCATTTCCAGGGTTTCCGAGTCCGACAATAAGTTTCATGGAAATATTATAGCAAATCTTTTGGTTGAATTTTTATGGCAAGAAAACTGCTACAAAGTTTTAGGGATAAAAGAATCCATTATGTAGATATTTGGACTATGAAAAAGCCGCCACGGGTGGTGACGGCTTCGAAAAGATTAAGAAATAGTTTTGATGAAATGAACATTACGTAGCTAGATTAATCCTCAATATAATCATTGTCGCTCTCCCAGTCTAGTCCAAGAGGTTTCAAATTATCGAGGATCTGTCCAATGATGGAGCTTCTGACAATGTCATTTTCATCCATAAAAATCTGAGCTGCGCGAGGAATACCCTTTAAGGCTCGGCGCGCATAAAGAATGCCATTGTGATGCTTGTTGACACCTTTAGCATAAGGGTGAGGTTGACTTTCGTCGCCGGTGAAGATCATTTTAGATCCTTCTCCGATACGAGTCATAGCAGACAACATCTGCTCATTGGTCATATCTTGAGCTTCGTCGACAATAATAAAATCATTCTGAAAACTCTTTCCTTTGATATAGAAAATCGGAATAGAGCGGAAGGATTTTTGATAGGACAGATTAGCTTTGTCTTCTAGACGCTGCTGCTTGACACGAGGTTGAGGGCTAGATGATTTTTCAGAATACTTATTCTTACTTTTATTCTTCTCTTCATGTTTCCTCTTTTTGCTAGTTCGGCAAGTAAAAGTCTCTTTTTTGTCGATCATAGTATACTCGTCATTATCTTCATAGATCCAATTTTTATCATGAATATAAGATTGATGCGTGATTTCTTCATGCGGCTGATCGATTAGAGTACTATTATTGCAGGGGTCGTCATCGTAAATTTCATGATAAATTAACAATGCATTGATAATATTGGCAGACTTGATAGACATTTTTTCTTCCAAGTCTCCTGGCAAAGTACCAACGCCATCATCACCACGAACTTCTGAAGCAACAACGGAAACGATATTGTAGTCACCTTTTTGAACTTGCTTCATTCCTTCAATGGCGGCAATAAAAGTTTTTCCGGTACCAGGACAGCCAGAAACTAGAATCATATCAATATTCTTATTATAGATAGAGTCTAAATACATGGCTTGACCAGGTGTTTTGGCTTTCAGGAAGGGCTTCTGTTTGCTGCTTAGGTAGTTATTAAGGTGGACGATTTTATCTTCATCTCCACTAACATCTAAGCGGCCGATATTCCAAAATTCACCCTTACTTTTCCCGTAGATTTCGTCATCGATGCTATCTTCGCAACTGAATTCAATGAATTCGTTAGGAGCCAAGGTAGGCTCATCTGGCATACGTTCTTCCCATTCTTCTAAGGGGATGAAGCCACCTTTTTGGACGAAGTGACTATAGAGGTCGGGTGGAATGATACATTTGCGTCGGCCGGTGAACTTAAACTTGGAATCGGTTTCTAGTGGTAAGGATTTAATGTTATGTGCCAAAGCGCAGACACGCATTTCCTTATCGTTGGTCACTAAACGAATCTTTTTATTCAGAGCATCTAATTCGTTCTTAGCCTGTTTAGCCTTTACTAAGTAACAGGATAGATCGAGAGTCTGCAAGAAGATTTGCTCATCCATATTGACTGGTTCAAAATCCCAAGAAACCACGGCAGATTCGGTGCTTTTAATAATCATGAAAGCACGGCTGCAGTTATTGAAGGCAATTTGATTACCAATTTCAAGATTAGGATCGCGACCAAGTTTGGAAGATTCATCGGCTAGAACCGATTGAACGAGCTCGTCGATACGGCTTAAAACCTTACCGGCGATAAAGCTGCGTTCAGAAGATTCGCTTCTGAAGCTTTTTAATTCATGGAGCACAGTGTCAGGTATAACGATACATGAGTTTTTCAGGTCGATATTTTTAATAGCTAATTTCTTAAATCCGTTTTTGGTGGGAATAATATCTGGGTTATCAATAATGATATTAGTATCGATAACATAATATTTTTCCTTGGGTTCAGTGGAAATGTAAGCCACAGGTTCTGCACTTGAGATGCTTCCAGAGGTCTTCTCCTTAAGACTTGTTTGAGCACTGAGTATACTTTTAATTTCACTCATAACTATCTCCTTTTTAAGGTACAAGAAATACGTTTTAGGTATTTCTGTAGGGTGTGGCTTGGATTTTTGAGGTCCAAGAATAGAGGTGCGTCCTCTATTAGGCTAATTATTACATATTTTTCTAAAAATTCAAGAGAAAATGGGGGGGCAGTGATGAAATCTGGATGTGTATTTTTGAGGATAGATTAAGATGAAGTATTAAGATAATTGACGATATAGTTTGAGCAATTTTTCGATTTGATGAGATTGAAGATAAGTCTTTTCGCTGGCGGCCAGATTTTGGCTGAGCTTTTGAATAATTTCTGGTTGGTGATAAATTTCGAGTAAAAGTTCTGCCATGGCGCGAGGTGCTGGTGATTTGGCGCAGAGGCCACCGTGATTTGGTACGATTTCGGACATGTCGGGATCGGCATAAATAACCGGCAGATTGCAAGCGGCAGCTTCTAAAATGGTAAGACCTTGGGTGTCGAACTGGTAGGAATTAATAATGGAAAGATGTTGGTCTTTGGTATATTTTTGGAGGATTTCGTGGTGTGGGATGGTGCCGAGAATCTTAATAGATGCTTCATCGAAGTGTTTTTTGCAAAATTTTCGTACTTTTGACATCTGATTGCCATCGCCAATAATAGTAAAGACGAAGCGAAAATTTGGTTCAAGTTCCTGAGTGATTTTGAGTGCTTCTAGAAATGGTAAAATACGCTTTTCCTTAGAGAGGCGAGAAAACCAGAGAATGCGTAGAGGCTCGTGATTTTGGTAGGTGCGGATTTGGGGGGTGAAATCTGCAATTTCTTGGTCATTAATACCATTCGAAATGACGGAAATTGGGCGGGTGACACCAAAAAGTTGAAGCTTTTTGGCAAAATGAGCGGAGGGGGTAATTACCTGGTCGGCCAAATTGGCTTGGCGAGTCATCATTTGCCACATTTCACGACGAGCGATAGTAGGGGCGAGGTTTTTAATCTCGGTGTTCTGATAATTGAGGTCTGGTGATTTCTTTGGCTCTGGATTTAGATAATTGAGGCCGAGCGATTTTTTTAGCTCTGGATTTTGATAATCTGGCCTAGAGGATTTTTTCGAGATTGATTTTAGGGTAGTATAATGAATTAGATTAATCCCAGCAGCAGCTAGGGTCTTAAAAGGGTGCGGTACATTAATAGCGATGGCCATATCTTCGCGACCATGCATGGTTTGAACGGCTTTAATGTGATATTTTTTAGCCAAAATCAGACCAGCCATACTGGTGGTAGCCTCATAATGAATGTGAAAAAGATCAAAGGATTCGGTGAGGTTGGGGTATTTTTGCTCGATGAAGTGTACGACCTCTTTGGTCCATTTGGAAAAAGGAGCGCCATTGACTAGGAACTTGGCGGTAGGCACAAGAATGATATTCGGATCGCAATCAGCACCAAATTGGGATAAAGGATTTTTGAAATCTTGCTGAGTGCCCGGACAAAAAATGGTAACTTGGTGGCCAAGTGATTCTAACGCGGTTTTTTGAGCGCGAATTGAGGATGGAATTCCGCCAGGAATACCGAGAAAAACATCGGTAAAAATAGCAATGCGAAGCGCTTTCGTAGGCGCAGGATTTTTGAGGTTTTGATCCTTAAGATTTTGATATTTAAGGCTTTCCAGGTTCTTGGAGTGAGGATTTGACATTTTTGTTATTATCTCATATATGAGATATTTATTTAAAGTAAATCTTTAGTGCGATTGATGGATTTGCGTGGTCCATTTTTGCGGTCATTATGGAAGGAGAACTTCAGTGGAGTGCCGAGGAATGGGAATTTTTCACGAATGCAACGTTCGAGATAACGTTTGTAAGACCAGTGTAGTAGTTCCATTTCGCGACCATGAATGACAAACCATGGTGGGCAGGTGTCGGTCTGAGTAATGTATTGGAGTTTTGGATGGGTATTTTTCAAACCAGCTGGCGGGTGAGAAATTACGGCTTCGTTTAGAACTTTGTTTAACTCAGAAGTTTTTAGTTCGGTGTGGCGAGCCAGGTCGACTTCGGTAATGAGTTCAAATAGTTTAGTGACATTTTTGCCAGTTTCGGAGCTAGTAATAATCACTGGAGCGAAAGATAAGAAATTAAAATCGCGCTCAAGATTATCGAGAATATTATCGATTTGCGAAAGTTCAGTTGGTTTAGATTTGTCAGAAATTGTAGAAACTACAGGGATAGAATTATCAAGAAGATCAGATTTGGTGATGACCAAAATGACGCTTTTTCCAGCTTCAATAATTTGGCCAGCGAGAGATTGATCGAGCTTAGAATGTGACTCAGTGGAATCGACAAGTAGTAAACAGATGTCAGATTCTTCAATGGCGGAAAGAGTGCGAATGGCAGAAAATTTTTCAATACCAACTTCGCGTTTGCCTGGTTTACGAAGGCCGGCGGTGTCGAGAAATTCAATGGTTTGGCCTTTGAATTTAAGTTCGAGTCGATTAATATCACGCGTGGTTCCCTGCTTGGAGCTGGTGATGGCTTGTTGTTTTTGGCCGAGGCGATTGAAGAGGCTGGATTTACCAACATTTGGGCGGCCGATGAGAGCGACCTTAATGGCGGTTTCTGTTTTTTCATCCGAAGCAGTCTCATTGGTATTTGGGTAAGAATTTAATTCGCGATAAACACGAGATTTGAGATCCTTAATTCCCTGTCCGGTAGTGGCAGAAGTTTGATAGGTTTCGTCTGCTTTTATACCAAATTTGATATATTCGGCAAAAGGTAGGGATTCTTTGAGGTCTGATTTATTGAGCACCAAAAGGACTGGCTTGCGAGATTTAAGGGCCATGCGGGCAATATCTTTGTCGCGGAAATCTGGGTATTTGGTAGAATCGACAGTGAGTAAAATTAGATCCGCAGAGTCAATGGCATCCTCGATTTGATCCTGGATGGAAGCTTCGAAATCATCTTCAGGATTTTTCAAACCAGCAGTATCGATAAGAGTAAAAGCTTGGTCAATAGTTGCTACCACACTATCACGAGTGGTGCCAGCCTCACGCGCAACGATGGCAATATTTTTATGTGCCATGCGATTTAATAGACTGGATTTACCAGCATTGGTTTGGCCGATGAGGGCAACAATTGGAAGCTTTTTCATGCGTAATATTATAACATCGAAAATGGAAATAGTAAAGAAAAAGCTGAATCGAGTATATAAATATAAAGTTTATTGTTGCAATACATTGCTTTGAGAGAGTAGTCCATGCTGATGTTTTTTTGATTAGGACCGAAGGACGGTGCCCTGGTGCGCTGTTTGGTGAAATAGAGTTTTTGAAAGTAATTTTAATGCTAAGTTTTGCTGATTTTTTGCTGATTTTTGATTTTGCTTATGATAAAATAGAGGCATGCCAAAAATCACTTTCTCTCATAATTTTTTGTGGGTAAATTTTCGAAGGAATTTTACTTTTCTATTAGGACTTTGTTTGTCAATTTTTATTTTTAATTTTAATTCCGCTTCGGTTTTCGCTCTGTATGTGCCAACTATCTCAGCCTCGATAGATCAAGCTAATCCCCAGACTAATGGAAATCAAGTGATTAATTCTACAGATAAAACCACAGAAATTCCCTTAAATCTTACGGTAAATACAAATAACAAGACTGGCTATACGGCAATTTTGAATTCAGAGACTAATGAAACAGCGTTAGTGAACAATGACTCTACGAATGGTGCAAAGATTAATTCGATTTCTTCCGCTGGATTACTGGGCGACTTTTCTGATAATACTTGGGGTGTTAGGATTGGTACTAGCGCTAATTTTTTACCAATCCCAAAACTCACTTCCCCAATGAATGTTATACAGACAGCCGGAAAGACTAACGGTAATGAAACGAATAGTCTAAAAATTGGCATGAAACTAAGTGATAATCTTGAAAGTGGCAGATATGCAAATAAGCTAATATTTTCAATTCTAACCAATAATTATAATCGTATCGCCATCATGACTGAAGGAACGGATTTTAATACAAAATTAAAAGCCTTGGAAACTTCTGCGAATAAAATCGAGCACTTCAAAAAAAGCCCTATACCACCAGTTGTTTATATGAATACCGTTACCGTTGACGATGAAGAATCTGATTATGAAATTAAACTTTGGTTAGACCCGACAGATAAAACAGCTTATTATTATGCTGAAACTGAAAAAGTTTATTTGAACGCATATAGCGGCCAGATGTTCTATTCAAAACCTGATGAACAAAAAATAAAAAATATTTCAGAGATAAATCTCTCAAACTTCGATACCTCCAAGGTAACGAATATGGAAGGTATGTTTGCTGGCATGTCTAATCTCAGCACTCTTAATCTCTCCAATTTTGATACTTCTCAAGTGACGAGTATGGAAGGTATGTTTGGTAACATACCTAGTCTCATCAATCTTAATCTCTCTAATTTTAATACTTCCAAGGTAACGAATATGGATTCTATGTTTGTTGGTATGCATAGTCTTACTAATCTTGATCTCTCCAATTTTGATACCTCCCAGGTGACGAATATGTATTATATGTTTTCTGACATATCTAATCTTGCCACTCTTAACCTCTCTAGTTTCGACACCTCCAATGTGACAAATATGAGCTATATGTTTTCATACATGAATAATCTTACTACCCTTAATATCTCAAATTTTAATACCTCCAAGGTGACCGATATGGAAGGTATGTTTACTGACGTGTTTAAGCTCGCTTCACTTAGTATCTCTAATTTCGACACATCCAATGTGACAAATATGAGCTTTATGTTTGCTGATATGACTAATTTAATCTCATTGGATATTTCCAATTTTAATACTTCCAAGGTAACGGATATGAGCTCTATGTTTACTGGCATGTTTAGTCTCACCACGCTTAACCTTTCCCACTTTGATACCTCCCAGGTGACAGATATGGGTTTTATATTCGCCACAAACACTAGCCAATATGCTCCGCCTGATGATAAACTAGAAAAAATATATGTAAATAATGATTTTGATACGTCCGAATTAACAGATTATTCATATATATTTAAAAATCGTAAGACGCTTCGCGGTGGTAATGGTTCATATCTAGCCGATCCATCTTCGGCGGATAAAACTTGGCTCCGGGTGGATCGACCGGGCGTGCAGGGCTACTTTACGCGCAAATCTTAGTGTTTGAATAAATTATTTATACAGATGCTTAGTCTGATTTATTAGAAAATCCCCAATTTCACCGTAATGAATATGGTTATTTAACTCTTCAATATTGATTAATTCATAGTCAATTACGGAACCGTCTGGGTCATTTGTGAATTCACCGAGTTTTTCGAGTTCGGCATAGACGCGAAGTTGAAAACCTTCATTTCCCTGGTCGTCATAAACCCTTTGATAGCCGAGCGGAAACCAGGATTTGACGGCCATATTTAATTCTTCTTTCGCTTCGCGATTAATAGTTTGAAGAATAGACTCATGAGATTTTACTCCTCCACCCGGAAGATTATCTGAAGCATGCGCATATTTTACGATAGGGACTAGATTTTGAAAATTACCGATAATATAAACTTGTGACCAAGGTAAATTGGGGATTTTTTGTCCGATTAAACTATAAAAATCTGTGTGATATTCTACATTTTTATAGACGAATTCGCCATGAAGTGTCGGTGTTTGCATAATTTCATTATAAAACAAAAAAAGACATAAACGCCTTTTCTCAAAATGGTGATTCCGGCGGGGTTCGAACCCGCGATTTTCTGGATGAGAACCAGACGTCCTGGACCACTAGACGACGGAACCGTGAAATAATAATAACATTTTTTGGTTACAGTCGCAAGAGCTTAATTAGTCGCAGTCGAAGCTAGCGTCATTCCATTCACAGTCATCGATTGGATCAAAAAGATGTGGGTCGGTGTCGGAGCTAGTAGTGCGGTTGCGTAAACGAAATTCTTCGTCGGACATGTCGCCAAGGTCATTTTCGTCACCTTCGTCTTCGAGGTAATCGTCGTCGGATGGATCATTTTCTTCGTAATTTTGATAGTGGTCTGGCAAATCTTTTTGGAAGGCACCAGAGTCCCAGGAATCGTTTGTGGTGTCTGGATTATCTTTTTCGGAAACCCAGTTCATTTTACTGTTTGGTTCCCCCGCGTTTTGATAAAATTTTGCCATAATCGACTCCTTTTCTACTATTATGTCAGAGGTATGTGGACTTGTAAAGATGTATTAGGGGGTGAGGTTTTAAGCTTAAAAATGTGTCAAGTAAAAACCCGCTCACTAAAATTTTTGGAGTGAACGGGTTTTTATTTTTGATAGATTTAGTCGTGAGAGATTGCGGTATGAACACGGTTTAAACGAGCTAGAGTACGGTTTTTACCAAGCACACGCAAAGTTTGATGCAGTGCTGGGCTAAATGGCGCAAAGCTGACGGCAATGCGAATGAGGCTTAAATATTCAGCAGGTTTTTTGCCAGTAGCAGCGAGAAGCTCATTAAGCTTGGCTTGAAGATTGTCATCGGTCCAATTGTTTTCTTCGACCTCTGTTAATTTCTCGATAGTGAGGTGCAATAATTCGCGATATTCAGTTTCAGAAAGTTTCTTGAGGAATTTATTATTATAAATTAAATCAAGATCAATGTCTGGCTCTTCGAAGAAATAAGTAGTCATAGTACGTAAATCGGAAAGGGTTTTTAGACGATCATAGATAATACTGAGGACGGATTTTTTGTATTCGTCAGTTTCTTGGTCGGCGGATTCTGGCCAAAAATTAAGTGGCTTAAAAACTTGATAGCGAGAGAAATCTTCGGAACCAGAAGTAAGGCAGGTCTTGGCGTAAAGTGCATCAATTCCCTGTTCGTCGGCAATTTTGCGAATCCATTGACCATTCATCCAGAGAATCTTAGTCTCGTCGAAACGAGCGCCGGAGTTTTGGATGCGGGAAATTTCGAATTTTTCAATCATTTCATCGATTGAATAAATTTCTTGTTCAGTGCCGTCATTCCAACCAAGACAGGCGAGATAATTTAACATAGCTTCTGGCAGAAAACCATCGTCACGATATTCGGTGACGGATTTGGCGCCATCGCGTTTACCAAGTTTTTTATTGCCAGTAGGAGCGAGAATGTGTGGCATGGAAACAAAAAGATGGCGAGGAAGCTCTAAGGCGTCGTAAAGGGCCAGATAATTCGGCGTACTAGAGAGATACTCAACACCACGGGTGATGTAGGTAATCTTCATTAAGGTGTCGTCGACGATGTGAGCAAAATTATAGGTTGGAAGACCGTCTTTTTTGATCAAAATAATATCATCTAGCACTTCTGGGCCGGTTTGCATATCACCCATGACTTCGTCGTGCCACTCGTAGTGTTTTGGTGTGGTTTTGAAACGAATTGGTAGCCCTTCACGCCATTCTGGTGGGTTGGCTGGGCGATGATTACGGTAAAGATAAGGAATTTTTTGCTCGTTGTCGATTTTTTTATATTCTTCAATTTTTTCGGAAGGAGTATCGTCCGCATAGGCTAGACCTTTTTCAAGAAGTTTTTTAGCCCAAGCGAGATAAATATCCTTGCGTTCGGTTTGATAATAAGGCTCGTCTGGACCGCCCACCATTGGACCTTCGTCCCAGTTTAGTCCGAGCCATTTAAGGGTATCAAAAACTAGTTCGGCGGCACCTTCCACGAAGCGACTTTGGTCGGTATCTTCAATGCGTAAGATGAACTGACCATGATTTTGTCTAGCGATTAAATATGGATAGATAGCACTACGGACATTGCCGATGTGAATGTAGCCAGTAGGGCTGGGTGCAAAACGAGTTCTTATTTCCTTATTCATAATGGCCTAATTATATCACTACCATCAAGAGAAGAAAAATCCCAGCGTGGTTAGCTGAGATTCTGAGGAATTGAGTTTTTCGAAGTTTTGAAGTGTTTAATGTGATTTAGAGTGAAGTGATAATGTTTTTAAGTTGTTTTTTACTGAGACTTCCAGAGGTAGTATTAAGTTTATAGACAGTTCCGCCATTCACCCAAGCGGCGTTGGATTGGTACATGTAGATGGTGAGACCCTGTTCACGAATGGTGTCGTACTGTTCGCCCCAGGTTGGTTTGACGTAGTTATTTAATAAAGCGTTGCTGTCCCAAGGAAGTTTTTCTTGATCAAGGGTAAAGCGAGTTTTGTCTGGTCCGACAAATTCAAGAGAGAAAGTATTTTTATGGAAAGAAGCGCTACGGGCGGTAAAATCACGTGGCACAAAAGATGGATAAGAAGCGCCATTTTGAGCGGCAGCGACCTTGGCGCTAATATCTGGCATGCTGAATTTGAGAGTGGCATAGAGTACGCCCATGCAACAAATCGAGCTGGCGACAGCAAAGATGAGATGTTTCTTAGAAACTTTTGGTTTTTTAACCATGATTGGAGCAGATTTTGGCTTAGTCTCCTCTTTCATGGCAGACATTAGGGCCTTGGAATTTTGGCGGGATTTATTAGTAAGTTTTTTGGCGGAGAAATGTGAAATCGTATCAGCTTCGCGGCGACGTTCGGCAAGAGATTGCAGAGGTGCAACCGTGGAACGAGACTTAGCAGTAGCGCGCACTGGGCGAGCTGGGGTTGGTTGAGCTGCCGGGATGGCTGGCGCAACTTGAGTAACTGGTGCAGTGAATGGAGCAGACGTAACCGGTGCCTTTGGGGACGTAAAGCTTATCGGGGTGGATGTTGGTTCTGAGATATTGAGCGGACCTGGAATGGAAATAGGGGTAGGCTTGGCAACTGGGGTGGGTTTAGAGAGATTGAGTGCGTTAGAAACCGGAGCTGGTGTAGAGAAATTAAGTGGTGTAGTGACTGGGGCGGGTGCAGAAATATCTAACGGAGCAGAAATTTGGATGCGAGAAGTGGCCGGGCGAGATTTCGGGGCAGAAGTAGCTTGAGCGTTAGAAGTAGGGCGCATGGTTGCATTATTTTTGAGTGATTCGCGAAGTGAATCAAAAGAAATGGTCATTTTTTTCGTGGTGGCAGTAGGGGCTGGTGTGGCATATGAGGCTGGGGCTGAAGTACGAATATCTGAGACAGCAGAAAAATCATCAGAAAAGACAATTTTGCGAGGGGCTTTAACGAAGTGGCGATTAAGAGTGCCAGAGTTTCTGACAGTAATATGAGTGGCACGACTCTGAACGCGCTGGTTCGTTAAATTTCTTTCCATTTTTCCTCGCTTATTTTTGTTTAATTATAATAATAATACTTATGCAAATCAATAGTGATTATGTTTGATTTTTTATAGAGGTTGGTGTGTTATAATGTTGACAATATGGACTTTGATAAAGAAAAGCGAAATCAATTAATTCGCGTAGTTATAGTAGATGTAATTTCATTTTTTGCCGTGATTTTCATGGTATTTATTTTAGTGGCGGTAGTAAAAGGTTGGCGATTAAATCGTAAACTAGAGTTTGAACAATACGGCATGGTGCAGGCGGAATCTTTGCCTACAGGCGCCAAAGTGGTGGCGGATGGCCGCGAAATTGCGGAAACTAATATTTCAAAATTACTCTCGGCTGGTGAACATGAAATTGTTTTGAAAAAAGATGGCTATGATACTTGGAGTAAGAAAATTTCGATTACCGCCGGCAAGCTTTTACGCTTGAAATATCCACGTTTATTTAAACAATCGCGTGAGACGGAAACCTTGGCAACGGAAAAAGATTTGAGTTTTTTTGAAACGGCGACGAATCACCGGGCAATTCTCTATGGTCTAAAGGAATCACCGAAGTTTAAGTACGTGACGAATTTGGAAGGCGATACTACTACTTCAGAATTTGATGTGACAAACTATACGAGTTTTGTGTCGAACGGGAAATTTACTGGTAGCTTGAAGAAAATTATTTGGAATGAAAATAGTGAAAAAGCGGTGGTGAATCTAGTTTCGGGCGAGGCCTCAGAGTGGTTGTTGTTGAATTTTAAAGAAGCCGCGAAGAGCGTGAATTTAACTAAAGTAATCAGCGGTTATACGGATAAAGATATTGAAAAAATAGTCCAAGAAAAGAGACTTGAAGCTAAAGAAGCTGAAGCTTTTACTAAAGCTGAAAAGGCGAAGAATGGTTACGTGATTTCGGAAGTGCAAATTTCGGATGGACAAGCCACGCGTTTGATGATGCTGATCGACGGGAAAATTCGAGAAGTGAATTTGAATGAAAAAATTATCTACGAGACTATAGTGACAGATGTGGCGAAGTTTTCGATGTATGGTTCAGAACTTGCCTTTGTGAAGAAATTAAATGCAGATAAAAAGTTTGTAATCAGTATTTTTAAATTGAGGGATACGGGCGAAATTAAGATTGACGAAGTTGATGAATCGGTGGGGTTAAATCAGATTTTCGTGAACCTAACCGAATTTTATGGCGAAAAATATCTCAATACGGTAATCGGGCAAGATCTCCGGATTTACAATACGGATGATTATCCAAATCATGATAGTGAAAATACTAACTTGAATTTGGCTTTGGAAAAAACTTTGGAGGCGTCGCCGTCAGAATTTTATACTTCCGCAAATGGTGAATTCTTCATGGGGGTGAGTGGCAATAAGGTGATGTTGGTAAATTTGGAGCTGATGGAGCTTTTGCAATTCGAGCACCAGAATAATACGATCAGACAATTAGATTATTATCTGATGTTTGATGTGGTGGATGGCAAGATGCAAGTTTATGATTTTGACCACGACAATCAGCGTACGATTCTGGAAAAGGTGGCTGACGGATTCGACGCGGTGATTAATCATAATAACCGTTATCTCTACTATGTGGGGACGAATGATAGTGGCTTGCAAATTAAACGCGATAAGCTGTTCTAAGATTAAGTAAAAATAGACCTGGAGTCAGGTCTATTTTTTATGAAATGGGTGGGCTCTTTGGGTTTAATTAAATATAATGCTGATGCTAAAAATAGACCCGAGGGGATCTATTTTTTGGTTAGTCTCTAATGATTATTAGTGAGGAAGCCCCAGATTTTTTGAAAGAATGGCTTTTCGTTGGCTGGCAATTCGGAAGAGGTATTATTCCCTGGTAAAGCAGTGGTAGAATCAGTGTTAGTTGGAGTGGAAACGGCTTTTTCTTCGTAGGCCGGGCTAACTTGTTCGGCGGTCACTAGTAAACGGTAACGGTCGGATCCGAGTGGCGTACAGGTGATGAGGGTGAGAATCGGTTTACTAGTCGGGTAAACTAATGCGGCCACATCAGTTGGTTCAACGGTTTGTTTCTTCGTCACTTTATAAGTGTAACGAACCGAATTGTAATTGACGTAGATGAGG
>ERZ772920.685-NODE-685-length-18738-cov-5.818712_pt1 | contig 18738 bp, 17 predicted proteins | sample MGYA00511469_ERZ772920 | MGnify/ENA primary metagenome ERZ772920 (study PRJEB29015, sample SAMEA2738069) | human oral metagenome | biome: human oral; feature: human-associated habitat; material: saliva | place: China | collected 2216 ... | reverse complement strand
ATGCTAAAAGGGCACCTTTTACAATGCAAAAGGGCATCTTTTACCATGCAAAAGACGCCCTTTTGGAAAGTAAAAGAGCCTTGTTTAAAAACCCAATGTAATTTGTTCTTACAAAAAAGATTTATCCAATCATGATTAAGTAGGCGTAGATGGCAGTTTAAACACTGATATTTTATCTTATGTTTCCTGCCAGATATTAATCCGTTAAATACAGCTTTTCGTTGTGTAAAATACTTCGTTGATAGCCATGTATATTGCTTTCATCCAGAGTTATATATACAATCTGAGATTGACAGAACGTCAAGTAATTTCTATTATTTTGTATTTTTTTCAATTGTTTATAGCCAACTGTCATTACTTTTTTGTATCTTTGCACCAAGTAATTACGTGCCACTGTCCTTAGAATTCGTATATTAACAAGGTAAAATCACGTGTATCGTTTTTTAGAAACTTAAAAGAATAAAGTGTGGATTCTGCATATAACAGACTTATAGAGTTAGGTATTCGCCCTTCAATACAGCGAGTAGCCATTATGAAGTATCTCTTGACGCATCATACCCACCCAACAGTGGAGGATGTGTTCCTTGCATTGAAGAAACAGTTGCCGACAGTAAGCCGTACAACTGTTTATAATACGTTGCGCATGTTGTCCGAATATCATGCCGTATCAATGATAACCATTGATGATCATCGCGTTTGTTACGATGGTGTGACAGAGCCTCATGCTCACTTCTTTTGCAAGAGATGTGAGAAGGTTTATGACTTTGAAGCAATGGAAATGCCGAAGTACACAGGCAAAATTGGCGAGGGTTTCCGAATTGATGACACCCAGCTTTATTATAAAGGACTCTGTCCTAAGTGCTTAGCAGCTATGGAAGCTGTAGAGAAAGTCAGCTAATCAACTATAAGATAACTGCAAATTTAGATTATTTATATAGTTAAAGGAGGTATTTAAATTAAAGTGTTGTGTAATTAAGGTATTATTGTTATCTTTGCAAAAATGCATTCTTATGCCGCAAGAAAACAACATCTTTTTTACAACACCTGATAAGCCAAAATGGTTAAAGCTGATAGTTGACTCTTATCAGAGGTACAATTCCCAAGGGAATGGTATCCAAGTCTTCATTTCCTTTGGTACTGATATAGCGGTTAAGGACTTGATGCCAATGCATTTGGTTACTTTAGCGTGCCTTATACAATTTCTTTCAGATCATAATTGGCAGGCTAATTTATCACCAAACAATCCATCTGTTGATGATTATATTTATAATGAACTACGCTTCCGAGATTATTGGTTAGGGCAAAAGAATCATGTTGATACGGCAGATTCCTCTCATATTTTTAATCTATGGCGGATTGTTGATGGAGAAAAAGAGCTTTTTGCTGCGAGAGTTGAAGAATATTTAAGAAACAATTACTTCAAAAATAAGGATTTAAGTGCTATTAGTTTAAGCTTAAAGGAAGCTTTTTATAATGTATTTGATCATGCTTCGGCTGGTAATAATGCTTTTTCTTTGATTTTTTATGATAAAGATACGCATGTATTATACGCAGCAATATCAGATTTCGGGATTGGGATTGTCCGATCGGTAAAGAAGTATCTTCCTTCGATTATAGATGATAAGCAAGCCTTACTGAAAGCCATTGAGAACAATTTCACAGTTAAATCAGCAAAATGGAATAAAGGAAAGGGATTAGATAATATCTTATCAAGTACAGATTCCTCTAGGCTATGCAGTGGTCGTGCTCTCCTTTTATATAAGAAAAAGGATAAATATGATATGCAAGGGAATAAAAGAGTTTATGATATTGACTTTGATTTCCCTGGAACTCTGTTATATTTTGAAGTTGATATTTCCCAAATGGATGATGTGGAAATACTTGATTCGTTTGAGTTTTAGATGTTTTAATTAAATCAAGACGATTATGTGTACAGTGAATATGAAAGAAGTTTTAGCTTCACATAATAGTTTACCAGAGGCTGGAAACACTTTTTACAATACTATTGTAGGTGCAATTGCATCTGATGAGAAGGTTGTTGCAAATATGGAAGGAGTAAGTTCATTACCTTCTATGTTCTTAAACGTGTCAATCGGCAGAATCATTGATGAATATGATATGGCTACTTTAAAAAAACATATCATGTTTTTAAAGATAACAAAGCAGCAAGCAGATAGATTGAAAGATTATCTACTTCGCTATGATGAAACCCCAAAGGATGCATAATCCTTTGAACGTATAATCTTTGTTTATAGATAAAAATGTAATTATAATAAAGTTTTTTACTATAGATTTATAGCCGTATTCTGTTTCAAGAGATACGGCTTTTTCTTTTCTCATAACATCAGATATCGTTGGTAACAAATTCTTTTTGAAAGCTCTAATACTTACCATTGTTTTAAATATTTGATGTAAATAAATCGTAATTGGTCATACCTCTATTTTCACCCTACTATGTTACATTATCTTAAACGGATGCCTTTATCTTTCATACAACCAAAAAGTTTGGTAGTTTCAGTAGTTATTTGTATCTTTGCATACATTTAGAAAATCAGCAAAATAAGATAGAAAAATGGCTAAGAAATTCGCCGAACACAAGGGACTTGACCTTGTAAGCACAAATCAAGAAGTGTTGAAAGAGTGGGAGAAGAATGACATCTTCCACAAGAGTATTGACGAGCGAGAGGGTGAACCACAGTTCATCTTCTTTGAAGGACCTCCTTCTGCCAACGGACACCCTGGTATTCACCACGTTCTGGCACGCTCTATTAAAGATACTTTCAACCGCTACAAGACCATGCAAGGATTCCAGGTTCACCGTAAGGCGGGTTGGGATACGCACGGATTGCCTGTCGAACTGGGCGTAGAGAAGGAGTTGGGTATCACAAAGAAGGATATCGACAACCATAATTCAGATAAGTATATCTCCACAGAGGACTACAATCACAAGTGCAGAGAGAACGTAATGAAGTTCACTGCAGAGTGGAAACAGTTGACAGAGGAGATGGGTTACTTCGTAGACATGGAGCACCCATACATTACTTACGATAATAAGTACATCGAAACACTGTGGTGGCTCTTGAAACAGCTCTATAATAAGGGGATGCTTTACAAAGGGTACACCATTCAACCTTACTCTCCAGGTGCTGGAACAGGACTGTCAAGCCATGAATTGAACCAGCCTGGCTGCTATCGTGATGTGAAGGATACAACCGTAACAGCACAGTTTGCTATCCCATCTGCCGACTGGAAGACGCTGGCAGAGAAGGCAAAGCTGCCTAAGGAGACATGGGGTAAGCCTTGTTTCGTGGCATGGACCACAACACCTTGGACCCTTCCTTCAAACGTAGCATTGTGTGTTGGTCCGAAGATTGAGTATGATGTTGTTGAGACATATAACCCTTATGATGCTGAGAAACTGACTATCGTTATCGCTTCAAGCCGCGTTTTAGCCTATCTGAAGCCAGAAGGTGAGATAACAGACGGTGGTGAGCTGCCTGCTTATGAGCGTGGTGACAAGTATGTTCCTTATCGTGTCGTAGGCAAAGTGATGGGTACAGAGCTTGAAGGACTGCATTATCAGCAGCTCATGCCTTGGATTAAGCCTGTTGAAAAGGCTGGAGAGTTTGCTCCAAAGTTTGTAAATGACTATGCACAGGCTCATCCAGAGAAAGTATTCACAGGTGAAGACGGACGTGATAAGTTCGTTGAGATGGAGAGCGAAGCCTTCCGTATTATCCTTGGTGACTATGTAACGACTGAAGATGGTACGGGTATCGTGCACATTGCACCAACGTTTGGTGCCGATGATGCCAAGGTTGCCAAGGATGCTAACATCCCTGCACTCTATCTTATATCAAAGAAAGGCGAAACACGTCCGATGGTTGACCTGCAAGGTAAGTACTATCCAATAGACGAACTCGACAAGAATTTCGTCAAGGCGTGTGTTGATGAGAAGGCATATGGTCATCATGCAGGTGACTATGTGAAGAATTCTTATGATCCAAAGTTCAACCCTGATGGTGTATGGGATAAGAAAGCTTCAGAGAAAGCAGAGGACCTGAACATCATCATCTGTATGGAAATGAAGCAGGAAGGTTCTGCTTTCAACATTCAGAAGCACGTACATAACTATCCACACTGTTGGCGTACGGACAAGCCTATACTCTATTATCCACTCGATAGTTGGTTTATCAAGGATACAGAGAAGAAGGAACGGATGGTTGAACTCAATAAAACGATTCGTTGGCAGCCTGAATCAACAGGTACAGGACGCTTTGGTAACTGGCTTGAGAACCTTAATGACTGGAATCTTAGCCGTTCACGCTTCTGGGGAACACCATTGCCTATATGGCGAGATGAGAACCGTGGTGAGAAATGTATTGGTTCTGTAGAGGAGCTCTATGCAGAGATTGAGAAGGCTGTTGCCGCTGGTGTGATGGATAAGAACCCACTGAAGGAGGCTGGTTTCGTGGTTGGCGACTTCAGTCAGGAGAACTATGATAAGATTGATTTGCACCGTCCTTACGTTGATGATATCGTCCTTGTAAACGAAGAAGGTAAGCCAATGCATCGTGAAGCCGACCTTATCGACGTATGGTTTGATAGTGGTTCTATGCCATATGCACAGCTTCACTATCCATTTGAGGGTGAAATCAATGCCGAAGGACTGAAGAAGACGGGGCTGACAGAGGCTGAATACCGTGATCAGCTCGTACATTCTTCCTATAAAGGGGTAGCTGTTCCACCAGCATTCTTCCCTGCTGACTTCATCAATGAGGGTGTTGACCAGACACGTGGTTGGTTCTTTACACTCCATGCCATTGCTACAATGGTGTTCGACTCCGTTGCTTTCAAGAACGTTATATCATCTGGTCTTGTGCTGGATGCCAAGGGTAACAAGATGAGTAAGCACGTCGGCAATGTTACAGACCCATTTGAGATGCTGCATAAGTACGGTGCTGACCCAGTACGTTTCTATATGATGACGAACAGTGAACCATGGGATAACCTGAAGTTCGACCCAGAAGGGGTTGATGAATGTCGTCGTAAGTTCTTCGGTACATTATATAATACGTATAGCTTCTTCGCACTTTATGCCAATGTTGATGGTTACGATGCAGCTAAATGTGAACCTATTAAGGCTGATGCACCCGAGATTGACCGCTGGATCATCTCTAAACTCAACTCTCTTATCAAGGGTGTTACAGCTGAATTAGAGGACTTTGACCCAACACGTGCAGGACGTCTTATTGATGCTTTCGTTAACAATGACCTCAGTAACTGGTATGTTCGTCTGAACCGTAAACGCTTCTGGGGTAAGGAGATGAGCGCTGATAAGAAGAGTGCTTATGACACATTGTATACTTGTCTGATGACTGTTGCACGCCTCTTGGCACCGTTTGCACCTTTCTATGCTGACCAGTTGTATCAGGATCTGGGTGGTTCGAAGGAGAGTATTCACCTTGATCGTTGGCCAATAGCTGATGAATCAGTTATCGATAGCGACCTTGAAGCACGCATGGAAATGGCACAACGCATCACGTCTATGGTGCTTGCACTCCGTCGTAAGGTGAATATCAAGGTTCGCCAGCCATTAGCTCAGATCATGATTCCTGCTGTTGATGCTACACAAAAGAAGCATATAGAAGCTGTATCCGACCTTATCAAACACGAAGTGAACGTTAAAGACCTTACATTTGTTGAAGGTCAAGGTCTCTTAGTGAAGAAGGTGAAGTGTAATTTCCGCGTCATGGGTAAGAAGTTTGGTAAACTCATGAAGCAGGTTGCAGCACGTATGGATGCTCTGACACAGGATGAAATTGCAGCATTAGAGACCTCTGGAGTATTCAACTTCGAGCTTGATGGTCAGCCAATCACTGTTGAAGCGGCTGATGTAGACATCATTTCTGAAGATATTCCAGGCTGGTTGGTAAGCAACGAAGGTAACTTAACGGTTGCACTTGAGGTGGAACTGACTGATGAACTACGCCGTGAAGGTATGGCACGTGAGCTCATTAACCGTATACAGAACCTTCGTAAGGAGACAGGTTTGGAGATAACAGACCGTATTTCGGTAACTATCGAACCACGCAAGGAGGCTCAAGATGCTGTAGAATCATTCGGTGAACTGATTAAGACACAAGTTCTTGCGGATGAAATCACGCTAGCTGAGAATGCAGGAGCTGAGGTTGAGTTCGATGAATTCAAGCTTCATATCGATATAAAGAAGATATAAATATAAACAAGAATAGGGAGATTGACTCTTAACAAGAGTCGATCCTCCCTTTACATAAGAGCTATAAAAACTTGAAATAACCTAATTCAATTTAACTTATGGAAGCAAAAAAGCGTTATACCGATGAGGAACTCGAGGAGTTTCGCTCGATAGTAAATGATAAATTAGCCGTAGCTAAGTCGGATTATGAGGAGACAATGAAGGTTCTGATGAACAAGAATACGAATGATGTAGACGATACATCACCTACGTATAAGGCGTTGGAAGAGGGCAGTTCTAACCAAACAAAGGAGGAATTAGTCCAAATGGCACAACGTCAACAGAAGTTTATTCAGGCATTGCAGGCAGCTCTTGTGCGCATCAATAACAAGACATATGGTATCGATCGCATCACAGGTGAGCTCATTCCAAAGGAGCGTCTGCGCATCGTTCCACATGCAACACTGAGTGTTGCATCCAAAGAAGCAAACAAAAACCATTAATGTATAGCAATAAAAAGAAGAGCTTGACAGCCGCATCATTGATTGTTCTGCTGTTGATTATAGACCAGATCATCAAGGTGACTGTCAAGCTTCACATGAATTTAGGGGAGGCAATCCATGTCTTTGATTGGTTTCAGATAGAGTTTGTAGAGAACAATGGAATGGCATGGGGAATGGAACTCGGGAGTAAACTCTTCTTGAGTATCTTCCGAATTGTTGCCGTTGGCTTCCTTATATGGTACATATCTGACCGTATCAAACGTGGAGCGCGTATGGGATATATCATTGTTTTGTCAATGATATGTGCTGGTGCTGCTGGTAATATCTTTGATTCCTTGATTTACGGTCAGATCTTTACGGCATCGACACCTTATTATTTACCGGGTGCAACACCCTCTACATTGGTCTCATGGGGCGAAGGTTATGCTCCTATGATGATGGGAAAGGTTGTTGATATGTTCTATTTTCCACTGTTTCATGGTACCTTTCCCGATTGGTTTCCATTATGGGGTGGAGAGTCGTTCATATTCTTTTCACCCGTATTTAACTTCGCTGACTCTTGTATTTCAGTAGGTGTATTTGCCATATTACTTGCTTTCCGCAAGGATTTTAATGGTTGGACACCCGTTAAAGAGGCAAAGGTTGATTAAGAAAACAAATGAAAAGTAACTGCATAAAGTTCATTACTCTTAGCTGTCTGTTTACAGTTTTAATGTTATTTGTTGGCTGTAAACCATCTATCCCATCAGATATTATTCAGCCATCTGAGATGGAAGACATGCTTTATGACTACCATTTGTCGATGGCAATGGTCAATCAGACAGGCTTTTCTGACGTCAGACAGAAGGCTTTTAAGTTAGCAGTAATGAAGAAGTATGACGTGTCTGAAGAGAAGTTTGATGCCTCTCTCCTTTATTATATGCGGCATACTGATAAGTTACATGACATCTATGAGGACCTTGCAAAGCGTCTTGAGAATGAGGCTAGGGCACAAGGAGCGTCTGAAAGTGAGCTTTCTCAATACGGAGATATAACCTCTAAAGGTGATACAACGGATGTTTGGCGTGGTAATCGTACTCTGATCTTATCGCCTTATGCCCCAGTTGACCGTGAAGTCTTCGACATAAAGGCGGATACAGCTTATCATAAAGGCGACCGTCTTGTGCTCAGTTTCGATTCACAGTTTATTGTTCAGGAGGGGATGCGCAATGCTGTTGTTGTGCTATCTGTTACCTATGCCAATGATAGTATCAATACTCAATATCAACAAATATCGTCGGATTCACATCAGACACTGACCATTGACAGTGGTGACTCTCTCCGAATAAAACACATTCGGGGCTATTTCCTGATGCTGAAGGGCCAACAACCCACCACAACCTTCAAGCTTTTGATATTGAGGAACATCCATCTTGTGCGTATGCATGTGCGTAAAGGGGAGTCAACAACGCCCAATGACTCTGTGAATAACCAAGATCCAATCCGTACGATAGGTGGAGCACCAGTCACTCCGACGCCTGCACCACCTACTCCAGACGCTGCTCCACCAACGAGAACACCATCGGATGCCATGCGTGAGAGGGGTATTCCAAACCATCCATGACGATGAGGAGGATTGCTGCTAACGTTGTTCTTGCTCCTGAAGGGCGAACAGAACAAGGAGTTGTGACGATAGAGAATGGTGTTGTTAGTTCTATAATGCCCCTGAAAGAAGAGCTTCCTATGACGGAATGGTACGTCGGCACGATTGTCGTAAAGCCTGATTCTGAAGGTAAACGACGTGCTTATATGGATGGAAATCCTTTGGTATAGAACTTTGAAGACTACCTGACAGAGTATTATCTATGCCATGCACATCTCTAATATAAATGATATAATAGTGAGTTTGATAATAAGTTAATGAATTTTTTCTTAGGTTTTCTTTTATCAGCATTGTCCTTTGGCTCTCCAGTCCATGTCCCTGTACAGCTTGCAGGTAACTTTGGTGAACCTCGTCCGAACCATTTTCACGGTGGAATAGATGTGAAAACAGAGCGTGAAGTGAACCTCGGTGTCTATTCAATTGCCGATGGTTATGTTTCAGGAGCTATCGTTGAGAAGTTCGGTTATGGGCATGCTTTGATGGTAACACACCCCAATGGCTATACCAGTTATTACTTTCACTTGAATCGTTTCGCACCTCAGATAGAAGCAGCTGTGAAGAAATGGCAGTATGCACATCATCAGTTTGCAGCCGAAATACACTTCCGACCGGGTGAATTCCCTGTTGCGAAGGGGCAGTTTATAGCCTTAAGTGGTAATACCGGAGCATCCAAAGGACCACATATCCACTTAGAAATGCACAAAACAAAGAGCAATAATCTTTGTGATCCACTCAATTTTCTCAAGTCTTTTATCAAGGATAAGACAGCACCAGCAGTCTATTCTTTTAAGTCTTACCCACAACCTGGGGAGGGAGTGTTCCAACATTCCCCTGATTCTCGTATCTTTACGTTTGATAAGGGACGGTTCCAAGCATGGGGAAAGGTGGGCTTTGGCATAAGAGCCAATGACCATATGGATTCTGTTTATAATAATTATGGTGTGCGTTACACCCGCCTTTACTGCGACGGAAAGCTCGTTTTTGCTTCAGATGTGAACAATATCCCTGTCAGTTGTAACCGTATGGTGAACTCATGGGGCGACTATGACCATTTTCTTCATACGAAAATATGGTTTATGAAGTCATTCATTGAACCTGGAAACACGCTTCCCATCCTTCGGGCTGGTGCTGACAGAGGTATCATTAACTTCAATCAGCAACGTGATTATCACCTTCGTTATGTGGTTAGTGATGCCTTTGGCAATCAGACAGTGAAGGAATTCACGGTCCATGGTGAGCCACAAGCAATACCATCTGTGGCAAAACCAGAGGGAGGAGTTCCTCTTTATTGTAAGAAAGATAATCGTATCAATGCTGATGGTGTGCGATTGAACATTCAGAAAGGGCTTCTTGCTAAGGACGGATGGTTGCTGATGCGTACTGTTCCAATGGGCAATGCACTCTCTATGGGCTATAGTTTCTCGAAAGCTCCCTATCCTTTGTTCAATTATGCAGAGATAAACATCAAGGCAAAAGATGGTATCCGTAATCCCGAAAAGCTTTACATTGCAGCCCGAAATAGTGCTGCAGGAGGTGGCCCGTCAGCCTATTGTGGTGGCATTTATACCAATGGTTGGGTCAAAGGACGCTTCCGTGAACTGTCAGATATCTACTTCCTTACATCTGATGAGACGGCACCTTTGATTACAAAGATGAACCTTGACCCACGCCATCTGTTCTTTAAAATAACTGATTCGGGCAGTGGATTGAAAGCTTATCAGGCTTCTGTAGATGGAGAATTTATTCTTCTTGAGTTCGGAAAGAACAAGGAAGTATTCTTCTGCGACCTCACTGAGACACCTGTTCAGCGCACTGGTAAGGAGCGAACACTGAAGGTTTCAGCCGTAGACAACCGTGACAATCGTCGAGAATTTGTAACAAAGATAAAGTATTAACGTTAAAATCAAGATTATGAAGAAAACATTTATCACACTGTTTTTCCTGTCATTGATGTCGTATGCCAGTGCATGTACGAACTTCATTGCGACAAAAGGAGCAACAAAGGACGGTTCAGTCCTCGTTACTTACAATGCTGATGACTACGGTTTGTTTACAAATCTGTGTCATTATCCTGCCGGAACGCATGCAAAAGGTGACCGTCGGGAGATTATTGATTATGATACGCATGAGAGTCATGGCTTTATCCCTGAAGCACCAGTGACCTATAACGTCATTGGAAACATCAATGAGTATCAGGTAAGCATTGGTGAAACAACATACGGGGGTAGGGAAGAGATGGTTGATAAGACCGGAACGATTGACTATGGTTCACTGATGTACCTCGGATTGCAGCGCAGTAAGACTGCACGTGAGGCCATTAAGGTAATGACTTCATTGGTTGAGACCTATGGATATAACTCTGAAGGCGAGACATTTACTATTGCTGACCCTAATGAAGTATGGTTGCTTGAGATGCAAGGATGCGGTGGCGACAAGAAACAAAAGGTGGTTTGGGTTGCCGTTCGTATACCTGATGGTATGATTTCTGGCCATGCTAACCAGAGCCGTATCGGTCAGTTCTCAACCTATAATACTGAAGTCATAACGTCAAAGAACTGTATCAGCTTTGCACGTTCAAAGGGTTGGTTCACCGGAAAGGATAAGGATTTCAACTGGAAGATGGCATATGCTGAGCCAACCTTTGGTGGTCGGCGTTGGTGTGATGCTCGTGTATGGAGCTTCTTCAATCATTTCAAGGACATGTCACATTGGTTGCCATGGGCACTTGGCAAGGATCCGAAGGCTGAAGACATGCCTTTGTGGATTCAACCAGACAAGAAACTGGATGTAGCCATCATGGAAAACTGCATGCGCGACCACTATGAGGGAACAGCTTTAGCACTCGATAATGACATTGCACAGGGTATCTGGGATTGTCCTTATCGTCCAACACCACTGCAATATGAGGTGGATGGAAAGAAATACTTCAACGAACGACCAACTTCAACACAGCAGACAGGCTTCTCTTATGTAGCCCAATTGCGTTCATGGTTGCCTCGTGAGATCGGTGGTATACTGTGGTTTGGCAATGATGATGGGAATATGGTTGCTTACGTTCCTATCTATTGTAGCAATACTGTTCGTGCTGAGTGCTTCAATACACCTGGTGCTGACGCCGTTACCTTCTCTGATAAGAATGCTTTCTGGGTTTGCAACTGGGTAAGTAACATGGTTTATCCACGTTATTCACAGCTTTTCCCAGCCTTAAAGGAGGTTCGTGACTCTTTAGAGAACTCTTATTTCGCAGCACAAAAGGGTGTTGAAGAGAAGGCTTTGTCGCTTTATAACTCTGACAAGGCGGCTGCCGTGAAGTATCTTAACGACTATTCTGTTGAGAAGAGTGATGAGATGATAGCTCGTTGGCGTCAGTTGGCAACCTATCTCATTGTGAAATTCAATGATATGACTGTCAAACCAGAGAAAGACGGTCAGTTCCTTCGTACGAAGACGGGGCTTGGCGAACGTGTTAAACGTCCTGGTTACAGCAATTATTTCAAGCAACAGCTTGTTAAGCAGACGGGAGAAAGATTCCTCATGCCTACTAAGTAAGCTGACGGGTGAGACTGTTCTGCACGATCAGTCACCATAGTGGAGAAAGAACTTAATAAGTTCTTATTGTAAAAATCAAATCTCCTTTCAAATTTAATAGATGCCCTTTTGCATTGTAGAAGACGTACTTTTGCAACGCAAAAGGGCATCTTCTACTTTTGTATAAAAACTACCAAAAAGGCTGAATTCCATATGCGGAGTTCAGCCTTAAATTATATCTGATAACCAGCTTAAAGGTCAACAATGTTTTAATTTACTTTCCTGTCACTTTTAACATATTGTGTAATATGCTGATAATAAGTATGTTTTAATAGGTATATCACATGACAGTAGTGACAGCAAATCTAATATTGCTCCTCATAAGCTCTACTGAAGTTGTTCATTTCAGCAAAGAAACGAAGAAGATATGTGCTACAAAATATATTAAACTAAACAGACCTGTATCCTATTATCAAGAGAAATAACTTCTGATTAATGTTAGGAAGTTATCTATATTACCATAAGTTGTGATATTCCAATAGGCAAAACCGCTATATATAGCTGTCATTATACAGAATCTTAGCCAAGCTACCATATGCAACAACCGTTCTTCTTCAGTGCATAAATCCCTTATTAAGACATAGAGTTCTATTAGGAACATGATAATAAGTGCCACCCATAGCCCTATTTCCCATATACCTTTCATGAAGATTTCTGTATCTTTCAAGCCTGGGAATATCTTTTCTGCAAAGAAACTTGTTAGCAGAAGTACTACTGCAAAACTGTTTATGAAAACAAACAGTTTACTCTTATTTGTCTTATTAAACAATGTCCACTTGTCTATTGTTCTGATGTTTTTTCCTTTCTCCATAATCGAATAGAACTTGGTATTAAGTTGTTGGAATCTAATAATCTTTCCTTTGTTATACTTTCAAGGTTTGAACTTGTAGTTACTTTATGAATATCTAATGTAAGATGAGGGATGTTTTCTTCTTCGAGCGTATTATCAATCGGGCATAATATATAATCCATTCTTACCTGTTGATCAAATATTTCTTTTGTAGACAAGCTGTACTTACTTTCACAGTAATGATAGAAGGAGGGATTCTAGTAAGGTAAAGACAGATTGATTTATGCTTTTATCAAAATAAAAAGAGCCGCTGCCTCGTGATGAAGTAGCGGCTTTTCCGTTATGATGAGAGGATTAATTCTCCTTCTTTAATGTTACTTCTCAATAGCAGCTACGCCTGGAAGAACCTTACCTTCAATGGCTTCGAGCATTGCACCACCACCAGTTGAAACGTAAGAAACCTTATCAGCAAGACCGAACTTATTGACAGCAGCAACAGAGTCACCACCACCAACGAGTGAGTAAGCACCATTCTCCTGTGTAGCCTGTGCTACAGCCTTAGCGATTTCGCCAGTACCCTTTGCGAAGTTCTCGAACTCGAAGACACCAACAGGACCATTCCAAAGGATTGTCTTAGAGTCCATGATGATCTTCTTCCATGCTTCGATGCTCTCTTCAGATGCGTCCATACCTTCCCATTCATCAGGAATCTGATCGATTGGGAATACTTTACGCTCTGTATCGTTTGAGAAATCCTTACCACAAACAGTAGCAACTGACAGTGAAAGGTTTACACCCTTCTCCTTAGCAGCAGCAATTACGTTCAATGCCTCAGGCATCAAGTCATCCTCATGGAGTGACTTACCGATCTTACCACCCTGTGCTTTGATGAAAGTATAGCCCATACCACCACCGATGATGAGGTTATCAACCTTGTCAAGGAGGTTCTTAATAACACCAAGCTTTGAACTAACCTTTGATCCACCGATGATAGCTGTGAATGGATGTTTAGCATTCTTCAGCACATTCTCAATGGCTGTAACTTCCTTTTCCATAAGATAACCGAGCATCTTGTGGTCTGCATCGAAGTAATCAGCTATCACTGCAGTAGAAGCATGCTTACGGTGTGCAGTACCGAAAGCGTCATTTACATATACATCAGCGTATGAAGCGAGCTTCTTAGCGAACTCTTTCTGACGCTCTTTCATCTCCTTCTTTGCAGCATCATACTCTGGTGTGCCCTTCTCAACACCAACTGGCTTACCCTCTTCCTCAGGATAATAGCGAAGATTCTCAAGCAAAAGAGCCTCTCCACCCTTCAAGGCTGCAGCCTCAGCTTCAGCGTTTCCTGCGTCTTTAGCAAACTTTACGTCAACGCCAAGAGCCTTGCTTACGTTCTTAACAATCTGGCTGAGTGAGAGCTCTGGCTTCACTTTACCCTTTGGTTTGCCCATGTGACTCATCATAATGAGCGCACCACCGTCAGCAAGAATCTTCTTAAGAGTTGGCAATGCACCACGGATACGGGTATCATCGGTTACGTTACCATTCTCATCCAATGGCACATTGAAGTCTACGCGGACGATAGCCTTGTGTCCAGCGAAGTTGAAATCGTTAATTTTCATGTCTTGTTTATTATTTATTATGTAATAATTATCTTACCGCAAAAATACTAATTTTTAGCGGATTAGGGAAGTGTTATACTGTCTTTTTTGTAATTTTGTACTAAAATAGGCTACACTTGACAAGGTGACGCCTGGTCTTCTTTGTTATCGGGTGTAGTGTTAGAAATTTTAATAGGATTGAAATGAAGGATTCAGTTATTATCGTTAGTGGTGGACTCGACTCCATAACGTTGCTTTATGACAAGGCTTCAACGATAGCCTTAGCCATCTCTTTTGATTACGGACAGAACCATGGAGCAAAGGAATTGCCCTTTGCTGAGTATCATTGTCATAAGTTGGGCATCCCACATATCACCATTCCACTCTCTTTTATGCACCAGTATTTCAAGAGTTCGTTGCTGGATGGTGCTGCAGCAATACCCGAAGGACATTACGAAGAGGAGAATATGAAGTCGACCGTGGTACCTTTCCGAAACGGAATCATGCTGGCAATAGCAACGGGAATAGCGGAGAGTCATGAGCTGAAGAGGGTGTATATTGCCAATCATGGTGGTGATCACGTTATTTATCCAGACTGTCGACCGGAGTTTATCAGTGCTATGAATGGTGCAACAGAGGCTGGTACGTTTGTCAATGTACGGATTGAAGCTCCTTATACGAATATCACAAAGGCTGATATTGTGCGTCGTGGCGCTGCTTTAGGGATTGATTATAGCAAGACATGGAGCTGCTATAAGGGCTCTGATGTCCATTGTGGCAAGTGCGGAACATGTGTGGAACGCAAGGAGGCATTTGCTGACGCGGGTGTCAATGACCCTACTGTCTATGAGGAGTAATACGGTGTTGGATGGTGGAAGCATGTGCTTTCTCTTCTGAAATGTAAAACTTGAATGAGTGAAAATACGATCAAGCTGCAGTGAATCTACTGCAGCTTGATTTGTTTTGGATGGTATAAGAGTAGGTATAACAGTCTGATCAGCTTTCTGTTCTGATGGTATAAAAGCCAGCGTATATGCCTGATTTATTTTGTTTTTGTCCATATTCTTGCCTCTTATGAATAGCTTTCGAATGGTATTTAAGCATGTGTTGAAGCAATGAAGTGCGCATTAACGCCTGTTTAAAGTGTATTCCTTTCTGCGTTTATATGTGCTCTTTTGTTCTGGTCTATACCGTTTTGTGTCTTCTTTATGCCCTTGTTTTGTCTTTATAAGGCGTGTATGTATGCAGATTATCTAAGTGTGATAAAGTATTATCAGACTTAGATAATTAATTATCACGCTTAGATAATACTTTATCACGCTTAGATAATATGGTTTTACACGCACAAAAGCAACATGAAGTACAGAGGAATGCAAAAGAAAAGCAGAGAAAACGGTATGTAAAACACATACATCTCGTTTTCTCTGCTTATGTTTTTAGATAGTTGACGATGGAGTTTCTATCTTTTAATAGGGTATGTTTTAGAAATCGATAGTAACCCTACCGTTGATCTGTCTGCCTGTAAGATAGTTCGGAACGGCGTATTGTTGTCCTGCAATGTCGGTCACCCAGTAATATGAATTGACGTTATTGATTCCGAAAAGGTTCAGACAATCAATGCCCAACCATATGTTTTTGAAGATTGTGTTACGGCTTCCGTCACTGTTATCCAGCAGTCTGTAGCTCATACCTATGTCTGCTCTCTTGTATGCTGGAGCACGGAATGGGTTTGCTTCCAGCTCCTTGTGCGGTGCAGAGAATGGTAATCCGTCGGCATAAGCAAGCTTCAGAGACATCCGCCAACGTGTTGTTCCAGGGAAATAGTCGGTGAAGTAGAGGTTCAACGCATATCGTTGGTCGGTTGGAAGAGGGATAGTCTTGCCGTTCAACTTCATCCTTGTGTTCATGAAACTTAATGTTAACCATGAGTCAGCACCAGGGACAAACTCGCCAAAGAGCTTCAAATCGAGTCCGGCAGCATGGCCTGTAGCATTCTGATCGCCGTAATAAGTGACCTTCACATTGTCCACTGAATAAGGGATAAGGCGTGACATGGCTTTGTAATAAGCCTCGGCAGTGAACTTAAATGGGCGCCCGAGCATCTGGAAACGGTATGACATAGAGGCTATGGCATGGATAGATCGCTGCGCTTTTATCTTCTGATTGAGTGTAGCATAGGTGATTCCGTTTATCAAAGAGGTGTCTCTCAACTCCTTATAGAACGGAGCTTGATAGTAAAGACCACCTGCAATGCGGAAGCTAAGGTTACGGTTCCAGCCCGGAGTGATGGTCAGTGCTGCACGTGGAGACACCAGACTCTCGCCGTTAAAGCTCCAATGGGAGAAGCGAACACCGTAGTTCAGTGTGAAGAGAGTGGGTATGGAATCACGTGTCTGGAAGTTCCATGTGTCCTGAAGATACGTCTCGAAGCGTTTAGCATTCAGTTCGTTACGTGCACGAAGGGCGTAGATCATCTTCAGATCCTTACCCGTATGCGGTATGTTATAGCCTGCTGAATCACGATATTCGTACTCTGCAGAGTTCTCTGTAATCTTCTCCAACTTATACGTCAACGCACCTTCAATCTTGTGTTTGCCAGCTCTGTGCTGCATCATGAGCTTCAAGCTCTTCACGTTTGCATTGAGATAGTCTCGTGAATGTTGCATATATGTTCCTACACCAAGGTTCTCTGACGTCTCAGTCTGTGTGAGCCAATACTGTCCTTGTATGTCATATCGCTCCTGCTCACGGGTTGTGAACGCTGAAGCAAGCAGTGAAATGTCAGTTCGGGGAGTAAGATGTCGGGTGATAGCAAGCGATCCGAAGAAGGTTCGGAAGAGGTCTTTCTCCTGTCCATCGAAGTAAACTTTGAACTTCTTTACGTTCTGTAGCGTACCGAAGTTGGTCTCTCTGTCCTCTGGTTTGAAGTTATAATGATTGTCAGAGATATTTCCAATGAAGTCAATCTGCCATCGTTTGTTCGGCTGCCATGATAAATATGTCTGGTAATCAAGGAACGAAGGACGATATTCTCCCTCTGTTTGGAGTGATCCAAGGAGGTAACGATTGGTCTTATAGCGCACACCATTGGTCCAAGTAAGCTTCTTTGTAGCCAGTCCAAGGTAAGCACTGGCACCTAAGAGGGAGGCAGAAACGGATGCTTCTGTCTTCTTCGGACGTTTGTAAGTGATGTCCAAAGCAGAGCTCATCTTGTCCCCATACTTTGCTTCGAAGCCTCCTGTGGAGAATCCGATGCCGTCAACCATGTCAGGATTGATGACTGATAAGCCTTCTTGTTGCCCACTTCTGACGAGGAAAGGACGGAAAACTTCAACGTTATTGATGTATACGGAGTTCTCATCGAAGGTTCCTCCGCGAACATTATACTGTGATGAAAGCTCCGAATGGGTGGAAACGCCGGCTTGAGTCTGTACTAATTCTTCAACAGCATTGCCTGTTGCCGATGGACCTTGCTTCGTTTTCTTCACGTCAAGTTCCTCTGTCGTGCCGTGTTGTTTGGCTTTTCCCTCAACAACTACCTCTTGTAACTGACTGTCATCAGAGAGTTGTACGAGCAAAGTCTGCTTCCCTTTTGGCCAATGAAGTACCCTTGTCTTGGTCTTATATCCAACCATTGAGAAGCGAATCTTGACAGAGTCTTCACTCTGTAGCTGCATACTGAATTCGCCTTTGAGGTTGGTCATGGAGAGTTTTCCTTGTGAAACGACCATTACAGACGCCAGTTCGATGGGGTTACCGTCCTTGTCTGCTACTTTTCCTTGTAGTGTGAATGATTGTCCAAAGGCTATCTGACTGCTCACAAAGCACAGCAGTAGGAGTATATATTTGGGGAAATTCTTGCTTATCATGTACTTATAACGTTGCACTTATAGATATTATTGTGATATGAACACAGAAAGTAACACGTTCGTTTCCTTGCTGGAAAATGATGGAGTGGGGGTATTTGAATGGCTTGATAAAATACTTACAGAATACAATCTGTCTACATGTCTGTTTTACGAGGAAATGTTCTATTTCTCGATTTGTAATGTTCAGAGAATCAATAGGTTATAGAGGGCAAAGTAAAAGGGCATCTTTTGCATAGTAAAAGACGCCCTTTTGCATGGTAAAAGATGCCCTTTTGAAGTGCAAAAGGGCACCTTTTAGAATGTGAAAGACGCCCTTCTGCTTTTGATACCATGAATAAGTTTTACATAATCTGTGTTTCCCCTCAATTTAAGCATTACTTATTGGATGTTGCTTCTGTCTATAATTATCATCTTACGCTTGGTTTTTCATTTCATTGTTTCCCATCTGTGGAGATTGGTTTTCCTATTTGTAGCTCTATAGTCTCTCTTCTATTGGATATCAATCTCCTCATCTACGGTGTTACA
>ERZ772920.679-NODE-679-length-18845-cov-4.750133_pt1 | contig 18845 bp, 15 predicted proteins | sample MGYA00511469_ERZ772920 | MGnify/ENA primary metagenome ERZ772920 (study PRJEB29015, sample SAMEA2738069) | human oral metagenome | biome: human oral; feature: human-associated habitat; material: saliva | place: China | collected 2216 ... | reverse complement strand
ACGCACGTCGTCTGCTTCGTCGGGTTCCATGAGTTCGAGCAGCTTTTCACGCTGCACGTCGTCGAGCTCGATCAGAAGGTCGGCGGCGTCATCCGGTTCCATCTCTTCGAGCACCTGAGCAGCACGTTCGTCTGCTAGGTAGGAAAGAATTTGTACCTGGTCCTCTTCGGGCAGCTCTTGAAGCACGTCCGCCAGGCGCTCATCCTGCAGTTCCGCCGCGATTTCGACCATGCGTTTATCGTTCATCTCGTGGATCGCATCGGCAAGGTCGGCAGGTTTAGAATTTTCGTGGTTCGCCACGAAAGCGGTTGCGGCCTGCGGCTCCAGCTCGGTGGAGAGCATCGCCTGATCCCAGTCCACCACCAGGGTTTCTTTGGAGCGGCGGCGCCACCCGCTGGAACTGCTCACACGGGATACGAAGAGTTCGGTCACGCCCCAATCTCCGTTGCGGCGCTGTTCAATGGCGACGTCTTCGATCACGGCATCCCCGCTGCCGTCGAGCAGGCGCACACGGCGGTCGAAAAGTTCGCCCACAACCAGAGTCTCGGAGTTGCGCTGTTCAAAGCGGCGCAGATTCACGAGCCCGGTTGAAATAATTTGTGAGGCGTCGATGCTGCGCACACGGGTCATTGGCATGAAGACACGCTTTTTGCCGAGCACCTCAATAATGATGCCTACAACCACGGGTTCGCTGCCTTTGCGCAGGTGAGCACCAGCTGCCAGCGCCGCGCCAAAACCGCGCTTGAGTACGACCACATCACGCAGGCGACCGAGGCGATCACCGAAGGGGTCGAAGACATCAAGACCGAGCAGGCGGGCGATATAAATTTTGCTGGGGGCGCTGAATTTAGTATTGCTCACTCTATCTAGGGTACGCTGTGAACCCCGAATACGCACTTCACCAGTGCTTTAGGCACGCTGCGAGTCATGACCGGTGTGGGGCTGCAGGCCCTAACCGATGCGCAAAATTTTTCTATGCGTGGGGAACTAAGCCCATCGCAAATATCCCGCCGCCTGCAGGCCCTCTGCCGGTAAAATATAGGGCATGACTCAGATGCCTCCCAATATGCCCCCGTCTTCTTATTTAGCGTCTCGCCTGGCGCAGGCTAACGGGCAGCTTATGCCTCAGGGTGAACCCGTGGCAGCCTTCAGCCGCCGTGAAGAAGCCTTCGCCGCTTTTGATGTGCTTGCCGCCGCGAACTACCCTATCACTGCGCTTTACCTGGTGAACGAAGGACTCAAACAGGTCGAATACCCCACCCAGCAGGGGTACGGCCGTCCGCTTCTGGTCGCTCTTATTCAGGGTATTCTTGCGGGCCTGTTCTACTCAGCGCTGGTTTCTACTGCGGGCACGAACTTCTGGGCTGCCGCCTCATCCGCCGTGCCGATCGCCGTTGCGGTTTTCGTGGTCTGGAAAATTTTTGAGCTTCGCCGCGGCGGTTCCGGTCGCTACCCGATGCGCGGTGAGGCAGTCCCGGAACGCACCATAGTCTACGCCCTGAGTGATTATTCTTCGGAGGCGCGGCGCATCCTCTCGGCGAACCCGCTGTTTCAGAAGGCGGTAGCTTCGGCATCCTCGGGAACGCCGAGTGCAGGTACCGGCTTGCCCCATGCCGCCAGCCCCTATGTCTCTTATACACCAACGTCTGCCGGTGAATCTTCGCAGGCTCCGAGCACCCCGTCGACTGTGACGGATCAGCAAGGCGGCTACCCCGAAAACCGCGATAGCGCTGCCAAGAACCCGAATCCCGAGCAAGCGGATGCGGGCGGACAACAGGGTACAGCGGCACAGGAGATTCCGTGGCAAAGCCCAGCCGGTGGGGATTCCCAAGCGACACAAGTCGCTGCATCACAAACTGCCGCGCCGCAAACCCAGCCCAACGACTCTTCTGAGCAGTCTTCGCCCGCCGACGACGCCCGCGAACGCAAGCCTCAGGCACCAGCAGCACAGCGGTTCGGTCTGCGCATTGACGACCCTGAAGAATATGCCAAAACTATCCGGCAGGCTCCAACTCGTGAGACTCCTAAGCCCAAGGGAGTCAAGGAAGACTAGTTTCCAACGCCACAGAGGCATCTGACACAACAGAAAGTCCCCGCAGCCAGGACAGTACTGGCTGCGGGGACTTTCGTCTGCGAAACTAAGAGACTACTGGGCGAGCTTCGCCATCCACGCTTCAATCTCTTCAACCGTGCGGGGCAGTGCCGCCGAGAGGTTTACATTGCCGTCCTCGGTGCACAGCACGTCATCTTCCAAACGAATACCGATGCCGCGGTACTCCTTGGGAACAGACAAATCCTCATCCTTGAAGTACAGCGCGGGTTCAATCGTGAAGACCATGCCCGGCTCCAAAGTTGCGCCGGTGTACAGCTCCGCCTTCGCCTGCGCGCAGTCGTGCACATCCAAACCCAAATGGTGGCTGGTGCCGTGCGGCATCCACCGGCGATGCTGACCACCCTCAACCGTCAAAGAAACCTCAGCCGAAACAGGCAGCAGCCCCCACTCCTCCAGACGGTGAGCCAGCACCTCCATCGCGGCATCGTGAATCTCATGGAACTTACGACCCGGCACAGCGACCTTGAACGCCGCATCCGCAGCATCCAGCACCGCGTTATAGACCTTCGCCTGAACCTCGGTGAACTTGCCGTTCACCGGGAACGTGCGGGTTACATCGGCGGTGTACAGGGTATCGTCCTCAACACCGGCATCCAGCAGCAGCAGCTTGCCCTCATCCACGGTGCCGTTATTGCGAATCCAGTGCAGAATCGTCGCATTATTCCCGCAGGCTGCAATCGTGTCATAGCCCAGGTCGTTGCCGTCGGTACGTGCCACCGAGAAAAACGCTGTCTCCACCACGCGCTCACCACGATGATGCGCCACCGCCTTCGGAAGCTCACGCACGACCTCCTCAAAGCCCTTAACCGTCATATCGACCGAACGCTGCAGGTTCTCAACCTCGATTTCATCCTTAATCAGGCGGGCCTCAGAGAGCGCCACCGTCAGCTCAGAATCGAGCTTATCGGATTCCTCCAGCGCAACGCCCGTGTTATACCGGGAGGTATCAACCAGCGCATCAATGGAAGGATCAACCTCACGCACCAGTCGGATGCGCACCCCGCCCAACGCCTGAGCTCCGGCGTTCTTCGTAATCGCAACTTCAAGCTCCGAAAGGTCCTTCGTCCGCACACCGTAACGCTCCGAAAACTCCTTGAGCGTGGGGCGCGGACCAACCCAGAACTCGCCGTAGCGCGCATCCGCATAAAACTGCGTGGTATCACGGCCAGCCAACGGACGGAAATACAGGGTAACCTCATGGTTCGAGCCGTTATCACCGGTGCCCTCATCTACGGGCTCAAAAACCAGCACGGCGTCAGCCTCATGATCAACACCCAACCCGGTCTGGTGTGCAAACGCCGAATGCGGGCGGAAACGGTAATCGCAATCGTTCGAGCGAACCTTCAGCGGTCCTGCGGGCAGAACCAGACGCTCGCCCGGGAACTTTTGGGAAATCTTCTTACGACGTTGCGCCGCAAAATCGGCGACGCGTTCGCGGGTATAGCCATCATCGGCAGCGGGCTCCCAGTTTGATGCGATGAACTCCTGAAAAGCTGATGCTTTGGGGGTATCGCGGTGATCTGTTGTTGGAGCTCCGGTGCTCTTCTTCGTATTTTCAGTCATAGTTGTATTCTATCCCACGCGCCGCGAGAAATCGCCGGTATACCGCCGCTATTTTCCGCAGGAAATCGCCTTGAGCGAGGCGCTATCGCGGGTGAGGCGAACGTGGGGTGCGCTAGAGTTAGAACTATGACCGAACGTTACGATCTGCATATTCACTCCGCAATTTCCGATGGTACTCAGCCGCTTATCGAATTAATTCCGCTTATTCGTAAGGCGGGACTGACAGGATTCGCGCTTACCGACCATGACACCGCGTGCGGATGGTCGCAGGCGGCCGAGCTGGCGGGGGAGTACGGGCTGGATTTTCTGCCCGGTGCCGAGTTTTCGTGCCGGTACACGTACTGCGATGAGCAGGGGCGAAAGCGTACTAAGAGCGTGCATCTGCTGGCCTACGGGTATGACCCGCAATCCTCCGAGTTGGCGCAGCGAGTTGAGGAAATTCGGTGCTCGCGTGCGGGGCGGGCACGGCGCATCGTTGAGCTGCTATCCGCCGACTACCCGCTCACCTGGGAGCATGTGCAGGAACAGACGGGTGAAGAGAATGCATCGGTGGGGCGACCCCATATTGCGGATGCGCTGATTGCCGCCGGAATCGTCGCCAGCCGTGAGGAGGCGTTCGGTCGTATTCTTTATGCGGGCTCACCCTACTATGTGCCGCAAGAGAGCATGGACCCACTGGAGGCGACCCGGCTGGTGCGCGCGGCGGGCGGTGTGCCGGTGGTGGCGCATCCGATGAGTGAAAATCGTGGTCCTGCGTTGCCGCTTGAATACCTGGGGCAGATGGCGGATGCGGGCCTCGCCGGAGTCGAGGTCTATCACCGCGAAAACTCTGAGCCGAACCGTGCGCGTCTGCTGGAATTTGCGCGCGGTCGCGAGCTTTTGGTGACAGGTTCCAGCGACTATCACGGCGCGGGCAAACCAAACCAGCTGGGGGAGAATACCACTGCCCGCGAAACTGTTGAGGCGATCCGCGCCCAGATTCGCAGCTAAAGCTCACCGCCGAGCACTAGATTAATCACTGTAAGTCGTACACTTTGCCGCATATCGTACGGTTAAACCCTACGAAGATGCAGCAAAGTGTACGGCATACGCCGGGTCAGTCCGCTATGAAGACGCCGCCGTCTCCTTGACCTGCTTCCGCTTCTTCGTCAGCTCGTGGCGTTTGCGGTCTTTACGCAGTTTTTCGCGGGCCTGGATGCGCAGCTCGCGTTCCAAAATATCGGTCGAAGGATGCCGCACAAACTGGCTGTGCGCCCCGTCAATAGGCTTCACACGCTCCCGAATCTTCTCGCTCTGTTCCGCCAGTGCGCGCCGTGATGCCGCCGTGAGCGCATCCCGAGAGGTACCCCCGCGAACCCCCACGTGACGATGCGGAGTAAACAGCACCGCCGCACCGCGCGGCACACCGCGGTAGTCGGCAAACGATTCGGCATCCACGTTCAGGCGTTTCGCCATAACCTCAATCGCGGGCGGGTTCTGATCCACGCACACGAACCTGCGCCCCAATGCCGCCGCAGCCGCACCGGTGGTACCGGAACCAGCGAAGAAATCCAGCACCCAGTCGCCCGGGCGTGATGAAGCAGCAATCATCCGCTTGAGCAGACCCAGCGGCTTTTGCGTGGGGTACCCGGTCTTTTCCTTACCCGTGGGCGAAACGATCGTATGCCACCACACATCGGTGGGGAGTTTTCCGCGCGCCGCTTTCTCTTCGGTCACCAGACCGGGTGCCATATAGGGTTCACGGTCTACCGCATCCGCATTGAAGTAGTATTCCTGCGGGTTCTTGACATACATCAAGATATTGTCGTGCTTAGTGGGCCAGCGCTTTGTCGATTTTGCGCCGTAGTCGTAGGCCCAAATGATCTCGTTGATAAAACAATCGCGCCCAAAAATCATGTCGCACATGACCTTGGCGTAGTGAACTTCACGCCAATCGAGGTGCAGGTAGAGGGTGCCATCCTCTGTGAGCAGACGGTGAGCCTGCCTAATACGCGGCTCTAAGAACGCCCAGTAGTCCTCAAAAGCATCGTGATAACTCGCAAGGGTTTGCAGGGCACTCGTGTAGCTTTTGCCCTGAAATCCGGTACGATTACCGTTGCCTTTACCCTGTTCTTCGCCTTCTGCAGCGGGGGCGGTTTTGAGGGTACGCCGAGTTTGAGTTTTGCCGGTGTTAAACGGCGGATCAATGTAGATCACAGTGAACGAGGCACTTGGCAGCTCGCTCAGATACGCCAGATTATCGGCCTGAACCACCAGCGATGAACCATTCGGATCGAAAACTGGAACATCGCCGGTGCCCGACCGTTTGGGCACAGATGTATCGGCGGAGGATACTGCTTCGCTCACTCGCTATTTACTCCTCACCCGATGCGGTATCAGACTTTTTTCGACCCGCTTTCTTAGCTGCAGTCGAGTCTGCCTTGCCCTTATTCCCGGAACGGCGACGGCTGCGGCGGCGCGACAAGCCTTGAGAATCTGTTTTCTCAACCGAGCTATCCTTGGCAGAGCCGGATTTCTTAGCCGATTTTTTCTCGGCGGATTTCCCCGCGGTTTTCTCGGCGCGCGTCTCAACGGTTTCACCCTCAACGCGTCGGGTGCGGCGGCGCGGGCGGCGTTCACGTTTCGGTGCGGCATCCTTCGAGGGTGAATCCTCCCCGCGCTTTTCGGACTTTGCCTTGCGGGAACCGCCGCGGGAGCCGCGAGATTTAGAACTGCGCGAACGCGAGCCCCGAGAGGAACGGGAACCGCCCCGCGAAGAGCGCGAGTCGCCATAATCATCAAGGTGCTCCGCATCCAAACCTTCGAGGGTCTGCTCAGAACGCGGCAGGCGACCCTTGGTACCCGGCGGAATATCCAGGTCGTAGAACAGATGCTCAGAAGAAGAATAAGTTTCCACGGGGTCGGAAACGCCCAGATCGAGCGCATCGTTAATGAGGCGCCACCGGGCAATATCCTCCCAATCCACGAAGGTTACGGCGGTACCCTCATGACCCGCACGGCCGGTACGCCCGGTGCGGTGCAGATAGGTTTTCTCGTCTTCGGGCACGCGATGGTTAATCACATGGGTTACGTCTTCCACATCAATACCGCGGGCTGCAACATCGGTCGCCACCAGAATATCCACCTTGCCGTTGCGGAAAGCACGCAAAGCCTGCTCGCGAGCGCCCTGGTTGAGGTCGCCGTGCAGGGGAGCGGCGGCGAATCCGCGCGCGATAAGCTCATCGGCAACGCGCGCAGCATCGCGTTTGGTCTTTGTGAAGATCACGGTGCGTCCCCGCCCATGAGCACGCAGGATGCGGCCGAGCATTTCGTCCTTATCCATATGGTGCACGCGGTAAACCACCTGACGAATCGAGGCCTTGGTCTTGGCGTGATCTTCCGGGTCTGCCGCGCTAATATGCATGGGCTTAGTCATGTATTTGCGCGCCATCGTGATCACCGGGCCAGGCATTGTCGCGGAGAACAGCATGGTCTGGCGGTCGGTGGGTAGGTATCCCATAATTTTTTCGACGGAAGGTAAAAAGCCTAGGTCGAGCATCTCATCGGCCTCATCTAACACCACCGTCTTAACCTGGGTGAGGGTGAGCGCACCGTGCTGGTACAGGTCGATCAGACGTCCGGGAGTGCCGACCACAACTTCCAGTCCCTTGGTGAGTTGCTCGACCTGAGGCTCGTAGGGAACACCGCCGTACAGGGTTGCCACGCGGGCATTGCGCAGTTTAGAGGCTACCGCTAAATCGTTACCCACCTGAATTGCAAGCTCACGGGTGGGTACCAAGATAAGCGCCTGAGGCGCCCCCGGCTTCTGCAGTGAACCCCACTGATCGTCGTCACGGCCCACCACACGCTGAATCGTGGGGAGACCGAACCCGAGGGTTTTACCGGTACCGGTTTTTGCCTGCCCAATAATGTCATGCCCGGCGAGTGCGACCGGCAGGGTCATTTCCTGGATGGGGAAGGGGCTCACAATGCCCACAGCGGCGAGTGCATCGCTAATATCTTGGCGGACCCCAAAATCGGCAAAGGACTTGGGGGAAGACTGTGGTGTTGAGGAAGGCTGGGCCTCATCGGTCGTCGCGTTTTGAGCGTCGGTCATCTCATATCTTCCTGCCCTGATCGGGCGGTTTGCGCCGCACCCGTACCTGTGCGTGAGTGTGCACAGGTGTTATGCCGTGTAGCTGCCCGAGTACTGCGGGGAGCACTGTGTGTTCACAACGCCGGGCTGGCGCGAGGTGAAGGAAGCCGATCGCGGGAAATTCATGTTCCGAAGCCGAGCTCTTGAAGATGTACCTGCTGTAAAAGAACTCAGGCTCTCGGAAAGACGCGGTGTCTGGTATATCAAGAACGACCGGGCATCCACTTAACCCTTAAATCTTAACCCGTCTTGGCGTCAGATGCACCCTTACAGGTCGATATGTCGAGTATGCGTACTGCCATAGGAACGCTCGAAGCCCGCATTCATACGGTAAAACCGTGAAATGCGGGCTTCGTAAAAATTATTGGGTGTACCCCTGCTGTTAGGCGCCGACACCGAACCCAACGCGGCGCTTCTCTTCGGAGCCGAGCTCAACATAACCGATCTGCTCACCGGGTACGAGGGTGGTTGCTCCCTTATCGTCGGTGATTTCAAGGAGGGAACCGTTCGTAATGGCGTCGGCTACCTTGGTGCGGATAGTCTCTACGCTTTCCTTGGTTTCGAGCGTAACTTCGCGGCTAATGTGACGAATACCAATTTTGATTTCCATGATGACCCTTCAAGCCGTCAGCGGTGTTTTCTTCTGGATTTAGTGTACCGTGCCTGCCAGGCGGATGCCGTAAGGATGCGCGCATGATTCGCCTGTGGCTTAGGGCTGCGGTGGAATAAAGCGCAGCGTGCAGAAGATTATCCCGCAATTAGCGGTCGTCGATGGTGATTCCGTAGAGCGTTTCGAGCGCCGCAATGTAGTCGGAGGTTCGCCCCTGGGTTGCGAGCTGTTTCGCGCGTATCGTGGGGGTGTGCAAAAGGGACTTCACCATGCGGCGCATTGCGAGTTCGAGCTGCTCGGTGGCGGCTGTACAACCGAATTGGCTGCGTACCTTATCGAGCTCTTCGTCCAGCACCTCCATAGTATGAGAACGAAGCGCCACGATCGCCGAATCAATATTGCGGGTCTTTTGCCGTGCAGCAAAGGCCTGAGTCTCAGACTCGACGATGCGCTCGGCGGTAGCGACCGCCTCCTCAGTTTCTTCGGGGGCGGCCAAACGCACGGACTCTAAGGTAATAAGCTCCACCTGCGGCAGATCCGCAATAGCGGGGTCAAAATCTCGGGAGAGCGCCAAATCAAGGATCGTATGATGCCCCGGTGGAATTTCGGCGGGGGAGAGCGGGTCAGATCCGCCCGAGCAGCCAACAATCACATCCGCCTGTTCCATGGCCTTATACGTTTCGCCTTTGGGAACCGCGCGAACATCGCGTTTTGCGGCAAACTCCGGGGCGCGGCCCGAACGGGAGTTAACCCATATGTCTTCGCATCCGCGTTCACGCAGGGCTGCAATAGTAGCACCCGCGTAGGCACCCGTTCCGAAGACGAGAGCACGGCGGGTTTTCCAGTCTTTCTCAGCGACCGCATCCGCCAAATCCAGGGCGACCGAGACGATTGAGCGTCCCTGTGATCCGATAGTGGTGTGCTGCCCAACCTGACGGGCAGTGTGTGCCGCATGCTCGAAAAGCTGTACAAGCTCCCCGGGAACCGTCCCTTCTTCTTGGGCGGAGGCAAGGGCACGGCGCACCTGTCCGGCGATTTCGCGCTCGCCGACCACGGCGGACTCCAGCCCTGATGCCACTGTAAAGAGATGTTTGGCGGCCTCAAGGTTTTCGTAGATTTCAAAACTGCCCGCAATAAGCTCTGCATCGAGCTCAGATTTTTGCGCAATCTCGGCGTAGAGCATATCGCTAACGGGACCTAAATGCTCGGCCACTGAGAGCTGCACATAAATTTCGAGGCGGTTGCAGGTTGCCAGCACAATAGTGCCGGTAACGCCCAAGTTTTGCGCGGTTTCGGTACGAAAAAGCTCGGGTATGCCAGCTGCACCGTTGCTCAGTAGAGCGACGGTGGTGAGATCGATGATCCTGTGTGATGCAACAAATGAGTACGTAGCCACTAGACAATAATCATAAACACATTTTTAGTCGGTGAGTGTAACCTAACGTGAGCTGGCTCCCAATAGTGTGAGTTTGTGTGAAAAGGTCCCGAACTATACCCAACAAGGCCCAGCAAAGGACCGGTGTATAAAAACTTAGGGTAAATAAATTTTGAGATAGCTAAAACAGCTTTAAAAATAAGGTAACCCTACACCAAAATTTATAAAGGTTACGAAGCGGCACTTTATGACACCGTGTCATAAAAACAGGCGCGAAAACCTGTCAGACTAGAGGGTATGACCGAAATCCAGCAGCCCCAGCGAGCCGCCAATGGTGCAGATTCTCAGCAGTCGCGCTCTACAGTGGGTAACCACCCGAGAGATCGTCAGCGCGATTTGCTGACCGAGGCGCAGCTGTCGCGCCTGAGCGCATCTCACCCGCTGCGTGCCGCTCAAACCGCCGATTCTCCGATGCTGCGGGCGCTCACCGGGCGCGCGTCTGAGCATCGTCCGGTCTGGTTTATGCGCCAGGCGGGGCGTTCGCTGCCCGAGTACCGCAAGGCGCGCGAGGGAATTCCCATGCTGGATGCCTGTTTGACACCCGAACTTGCCGCCGAGATTACCGTGCAGCCGGTGCGCCGTCACAAAGTCGATGCCGGTATTTTCTTCTCGGATATCGTTATCCCCATGAAGCTTGCGGGCGTGAATGTCGATATTGTGCCCGGTCGCGGTCCCGTACTCGAACATCCCGTGCGCACGCTTGATGAAGTGCGTGCCCTGCCCGAACTGACCGATACGGCACTTGACCCTATTCGTGAGGCAGTCGCAGCAACCGTCGACATGCTCGGTTCCACCCCTCTTATTGGTTTTGCGGGTGCGCCTTTCACCGTTGCCGCCTATATGGTTGAGGGCGGCCCCTCCCGCGATCACCTGCGCCCCCGCACTATGATGCACGCTGATCCCGTTGCCTGGCGCGAGTTGGCACAGTGGGCCGCGCGCACCGCCGGGCAGTTTTTGCGGGCACAGATTGAGGCGGGTGCATCCGCCGTACAGCTTTTCGACTCCTGGGCTGGTTCGTTGGGTGAAGCAGACTACCGCCGGTATGTGCAGGAACACTCCACCACCGCCTTGAGTATGGTCGAAGAATTTGGGGTGCCGCGCATCCACTTTGGTACCGGAACCGCCGAGTTGCTGCCCGCCATGCATGAGGCCGGCGCCGATGTGATCGGGGTAGACTACCGCCTGCCCCTTGATGAGGCAAACCGCAGGCTCAACGGTGCGGTGCCGCTTCAAGGGAATATTGACCCCGCGCTTTTAGCTGCAGGGCGTGAGACTCTATATGCTCACGCGGATGAAGTGCTCGCCGCCGGGGCGAGCGCCCCCGCCCATATCGTGAACCTGGGGCACGGGGTACCGCCTACAACGGATCCGCAGGTGCTCACCGATCTAGTGACATATCTTCACGAACGCACTCGACGCCCATAAAACGGATACTCTTAAGAGAGGCAGTTAGAACCGAAACATTAACGGGGATGAATATGGTACATCAGCACAAGAATCATCATGCACCAAGCGCCATCGTAGTCGGCGGCGGCATTTCTGGGTTGTTGGCGGCGCGTCGTCTTACCGATGCCGGAGTGAACGTGACCGTCCTAGACCAGAATGATTATCTGGGAGGCGCTCTCGGCGCGCATAAGGTCGCCGGTTTGGTGCTAGATTCCGGTGCGGAATCCTATGCGACACGAACCCCAACCGTGACAAACCTCGTCAAAGAGCTTGGTCTAGGTGACCAGATTGTGCATCCTAACTCCCACGGTTCATGGTTGTATCTGCCTCAGGGTGCCCGAAAGACCCCGAGCACTGGAATTATGGGCATTCCCGGTGATCTTTCTGATAAATCTTTGGCCGGTGTGCTCGGTAAAAGCGGTTTGCGCCGCGCCCGTATGGATAAGGTTCTGCCTGCTTCGGTTGGAGCCAACGCAAAGACGCTGGGTGAACTAGTACGTGCCCGTATGGGTAAAAAAGTACTCGATAACTTGGTTGCGCCCGTGGTCTCCGGGGTGTACTCGACCCACCCGGATATGCTCGATATTGATGCCGTTATCCCCGGCTTACGCGAAGGGCTGAAAAAACATAAGTCCCTAGCTGCCGCTTCCGCCGCGATACGCGCTCAAGCACCCGCGGGCTCGCAGGTCGCCGGGCTTTCTGGGGGCATGCACCTGCTGATCGAACAGCTTATCGAGAAGATGCCCGCACCCGTGCGGTACATTCCCGAATGCGGTGTGATTGCGGTGGATCGTGACCCCATCACCAATGAATGGGTGGTGATTCGCCGCCGCAGCGACGGTGAGAAAGCTGCATCGGTGGGTGCCGATTATTTGGTGATTGCTACCGATGGTTCCACCGCTGCGCGTCTGCTCGGACCGCATATTAAGGGAAGTTCTCTGCCTAATATTGACCCTGGCCCCGAGGTCGCTCTCGTAACGCTCGTCGTCGATCAGCCCGCGCTTAACTCGAACCCGCGTGGTACGGGTCTGCTGGTTTCCGAAGCCGTGACAAACGTGCGCGCCAAAGCGCTCACCCATGCCACCGCTAAATGGGCGTGGGTAGCCGAAGAGGCGGGTAAGAACCGCCACGTGGTGCGGCTTTCCTACGGCCGCGGGGGAGAACAGAGTACCTTCTCCGACGTTTCTCTTGACGAAGACCAGCTGATCACCCTCGCCTTGCGCGACGCCTCGAAATTGCTCGATGTACCCATTACCGCCCAAAATCTTGTGGATGCAGATGTGGTTCGCTGGAACGGCGTGCTGCCTCTCTCAACGCCCGGGTACCGCGAGCGGGTGCAGCTTTTCCGCGAACGCGCGGCTGAACTCGATACTGTCTGCACGGTTGGTTCGTGGGCCGCAGGCTCCGGGCTCGCCGCTGTGGTGCGCGATACTCAGGAGCAGCTGGATCAATTCATTGCACATATAACACAAAAACGCGCCTCGAAGTGACGAAGATACTTGCGGCTGCCCGCGCAGTGCAGGCACCGTGTTAACCAAAGAAAGCAGAAGACAAAACCTCACGAGTGAGGAGCATAACCGCAGGCAGATTAAGGTCTGTCTGACCAAGGCTCGCAGGTGAATACGACGTATCCGGCGAATCTTGGGCGGTTTTCACCGAAAGGAAGAAAATGTCTCACGAAGAACATCAGAATGCGGCTCACGGCTCTCATGGAAGCGGGTACGGGGGCGCGCCTAAAGGATATACTGTGCAGCATTCCCCGGCCGATGAGAATAAACGCGGCCGTGAAGAAGGCGAAACCCTGCACTATACCCTATACACCGTCTTCGCCCGTGCCGGGCAGCGTGCCGAAAGCGCATCCTCGGCGGAAGCTATCGCAGAGTTCGAGCAGCTCATCGAAGAGCTCAAAGCGGACGGCGTAACGCTGCGCGGGCTCTACGATGTTTCCGCTATGCGCGATAACGCCGATGTTATGGTGTGGACCCACGGGCCGACCCCCGAAAAGCTGCAGGCAGCCGTGCGTAAGATCCGCCGTACCGCGCTCTTCAGCGCGACCACCATTGTCTGGTCGACTATGGGCGTGCACCGCGAGGCAGAATTCACCCGCAACCATGCACCCGCCTATGCGCGCCAGAAGGCACCCGAGGCATGGGTATGCGTGTACCCCTTCGTGCGTTCCTACGACTGGTACTACATGAATCCCGAACGCCGCGCCGAAATGCTCAAGAACCACGGCATGAAGGCTATCGACTTCCCGCAGGTGCTCGCGAACACCGTGGCAACCTTCGGTCTGAACGACTACGAATGGGTACTCGCCCTTGAGGCTCCCGAATTGGTCGATCTGGTCGATATGATGCGCCACTTCCGCAATACCGAGGCACGCCTGCATGTGCGTGAAGAAATTCCCTTCTACACCGGTCGTCGTGTCAATGCTGCCGATGTCGCCGAGGTGCTCGCGTGAGTGAGACCGTACGCGCAGGTTGTTGCGGAAACGTCCCGGATGATGTTTGCCCGAACGCTACAGATCCCGTTAATAGCGCCTCCAACGGGCCAGCAGTGCTCACCCCTGAGACGCTAAAGTCGTACCGGGGGGAGTGCGGTATTACACGCTCTCGCACCGCCGTGCCCGCCCCCTACGACCTGGTGATTCTTTCTTCCTTCGGCGGACCCGAAGGTCAGGAAGACGTGATTCCCTTCCTACGCAACGTTACGGCGGGGCGCGGCATACCCGATGAACGTCTGGAGGAAGTCGCCACACACTACCGCGCAAACGGTGGTATCTCGCCCATTAACGACCAGAATCGTGCGCTTTTGGTGGCACTTCGAGAAGCCATGCAGGAACACGGACCGCATATTCCGATTGTGTGGGCAAACCGCAATTGGAAACCCTATGTGGCCGACGTAGTACAGCAGGCTTATGAGGAAGGGCACCGCAATATTCTGGTGCTCGCCACCAGTGCCTACCCCGGGTACTCCAGCTGCCGCCAATACCGCGAAGACTACGGCGTAGCGCTGGAGAAACTCGGTCTTCAAGACCGCATGCGCATCGATAAGATTCGCCAATTTTTCGATGCCCCCGGGTTTGTTGAGGCCTTTACTGAGGGCTTAGAGAATGGGCTGAAACAGGTTCGCAGTACCGTGGCGGAGCGCATTGCTGAGGGAACGGCGGCCGCCGGGAATGGGCGCATTCGCATTATGTTCTGCACCCATTCGGTGCCGACCTCTGCCGCTAATGAGGCGGGCCCGCGCGGAGTCGACTACGAGGGCGGTTCTGCCTACGTAGAGAAACACCTGCAGGTGGCGCGCGCTATTCTTGCAAAGATCCGTGAACAGGACGAGAGCCTTTTGGACAGTACCGACTGGGAGCTCGTCTATCAGTCGCGTTCCGGCTCACCCTCCACCCCCTGGCTAGAGCCCGATATTAACGACGCCATCGACAAAATCGCTGGTGACGTAGACGGCATCGTTATGGTTCCACTGGGATTCGTCTCTGACCATATGGAAGTCCTCTGGGACCTCGATACCGAGGCGATGGAGACCTGCCGCAACCACGGTATCGTGGCGGTGCGCACCCCCACTCCCGGCGTGCACCCCGCCTATGTGGAATCGCTGCGCCGCCTGATTGTCGAGCGTATGGCCGAGCCCGCAGAATCCGATCACGACAGGCGTGAAAGCGTTTTCGGCGAGTCCATATCCGGCGAACTCGGTTGGTTCGACGAATGCGACCCTGACTGCTGTAAACCCCTGCGCGGTCAGGAAAAGCCTGTAATTGCGGAGTATACCCCTAAGAAAACCTGTGCCTGCTGTCATGAGCGCGTATAAGCGCTGCCGTATGTGCGGGTTCATCCCAACCGTATTGATGAGTCCGCACATACGTTACCCATGAAACCTGAGGAGAACCATGAGCGACCCCTATATTCTCGGCACCCGAGGCTCAGCCTTGGCGCTCACCCAGAGCACCCTTGCCGCCGAACACATCGTTCAGGTGTTCAACACTCACTCCCGCGAACACGGCGCCGAACGCACCCTATCCTTTGACATCACCACCGTCAAAACTGACGGGGATGTGCTCACCGGGCCGCTCGCAACCCTCGGCGGCACCGGAGTCTTCGCCGCCGCACTGCGCCAGCGCCTTCTCGACGGCGATACCCCCGACGGAGTCGATGTTGCGGTGCACTCGCTCAAAGACTTACCTGCCGAACCGTGCCCCGGGCTCGTCATCGCGGCAATTCTTGAACGCGAAGACCCGCGCGATGCCCTGGTAGCGCGCGATAACCTCACCCTCGATACCCTGCCTACGGGCGCTCGCGTCGGTACCGGATCACCGCGTCGCGCCGCACAAGTACGTGCTCTGCGCCCCGACCTTGAAATCGTCGATATCCGCGGCAACGTGGGCACTCGCATAGCCCGCGTGAAAGGGCTCGAAGAACACGGAAACCGCCAAGTCGTCGTGCGTGACAGCACCGAAACCGACGAAGCCGCACACCGTGGAATCGGTACCGAAAACACCGGTGATTGCGATGCCGTTATCCTCGCCGTTTCGGGGCTCAAACGTCTCGGCAAAGAATCCGTTATTACCGAATACCTTGACCCCTCCCGCATGCTCCCGGCCCCCGGGCAGGGCGCGCTCGCTATTGAGGTGCGCGAAACAGAATTTGTTAACCCCGATACCGCGACTTTATTCGACCCTGAAATTTCCCAGCCTGTGCGCACCCTGGGGGAAGCGCTTATTGCTGCCGACCACTTTGAAACCCACCTTGAGGTCACCGCCGAACGTCGTCTTCTGCGCCGTCTTGAAGCCGGATGCGCCGCCCCCATTGGCGCCTATGCCACCGTCAAAGACGGCGACCTTGTGCTCACAGCAGTTGTCGCATCGCCTGACGGTACCGAAAGCTTGCGCCACACGTCCGCCACCGGTGAGCTTGATGTTCCCGGCGCTGAACGACTGGGTATTCGCGTTGCCGAAGACCTGCTTCAGATGGGCGCCGCAGCCCTTGCCGGTCTTGAGGTGAAATAGAGCGTGGCTCGTGTTCTGCTGACCCGCACGGCGGCTCAAGGCGCGCCTTTTGAGCGTGCTTTGAACGATTTGGCGGCGGAGCGAGGCATTCCGAAGATTCAGGTGGATTTTGCGCCCATGCAGCTGCCCCGTACAGTTGCGCCCGAGTATTCGCTGTTTTCCTTGGTGAGCTTAGCGGCGGAGGGAGCCTTCCTCTGGGCTACTTTCACGAGTGCGAATGCGGTGCGTTCCTGCGCCGAGCTTTTTGGCACCTCCTTTGCGTGGGCGCTGCGCGATGGCGGAACCCGGATCGCTTGTGTGGGGTCCGCAACGGCACGGGCGCTACGTGAGATCGGTTTGGAACCCCATTTCATGCCCGAAAAGCAGGATGCTCTGGGTATGCTCGCAGAATTTCCTACCGAGGGTGCCAACCCCGAGCTGGGCATCCCTGAGAGCCTGCGTAAACCGCAGAATACCCCGGAATCTGCCGCATTGGGCTGGGACGATATGCTTTCTGCGCAAGCGAGCGTGCTCGTCTTTGAAGGGGCAAACGCCCGCCCAACTCTGCGTGAAGGACTAGTGGGGTTGGGCTTCCGTGCCGTGCGTGCGGTGGTTTACGAGATGGTGCCGGCGACCGCCTCCGTACTTGAGGCGGGAGAGATTTCTTGTGTGAATGCGCGTGAGCTTATTGCCGGTACTGGCTCGAATTCCGCCGCAGTAGACGTTATTGTTGCCACCGCCCCTTCAAGGCTCAAAGAACTGGTGGGGGAGAACCCAAACCCTGAACGAACCCCGCCGGTGGCAGCCATCGGCAGCACGACCGCCCGCATGTGTGAGGATCTGGGGCTGCGCCATAGGACGGCTGCTTCTCCCACCCCGGAAGACTTAGCCATAGCTACAATACTGATGCTATATGGAGAAAAGTAGATACTTGGAATATCAAATAGGTTTGTATAGATGATAGTAAAAATGTAGCCTAGATTTAGCCCTAGATCCAGGACTCTATCAGTTAAAAATTTAGAGATATTTTATTTCCGTGAATAAACTGATGGCATATTATATCCTATATGCATACTATCTTGATGATATACTTGAATCCGAGAAGTTTTATATATTTCTAGGAGTTGCTGTGCTGTCGGGTATCAAATACCTGCTGAAAAATTCTGAATCTTATCCATGGGTACTTTGGGTCGCTGGTATTCTTCTTTTGGTAATCTACATGATATATAACTGGAGTGCAGCAATTGTGCCTCTTATAGCTACAATTATATTTGCGGTTGAACGAGGCATAGGAGCCTATATATCTTCACGTAAGAAAAAACAAGATAGTGAGGTTGCGCAGGATCGAGTTTATCTTGTTGCAAGGACAGTATCTCAACTTACATCAGGGGAGATCACTCATAAAGCAGCTTATGAAAAAATTTTGAATGATTACTCAACTCAAATTTTTGGAAAGGGTATAAGGGCAGGCTTCTATGTTGCTGACGGTGGTGAAGAGGGCAACCCGCGATATCTAAGTCGTGTTGCTGAATACATAGGATACGGACATGGGATGACGGAGCGTATACCTCCTAAGGACCATACTCAAGACGAGTACACACGTCACGTAGGACAAGCAGAGGAGATGCTTGCACGTCTTGCTAAAGGGCATCCATACATTAGACCGGATGTACGTAAGGACGATGGAAGTAAGTTTGCTCGTTATACGGAGGACGAGTTAGCTAATCTACCTTACCGAAGCTTTATGAGTTACCCCGTGAAGCGCACGAACTCAGCTATAACCGAAGATGATGGATATTCTGAAGGAGGTCTGGTAAGCTGGGATTCTAGTGTTCCTGGTTTTTTCGCTGTGGGAAAAACAGATATGTGGGGACTTCATATATCGCAGGTGTTGGAGACCTTGTTTAATGTTCCTGTAGTTAGTCAGACCAAGATGAAAACACCAAGACCATCTAACTTGGAGCCTGAACAGCTAGTACAGGACATAGGTAAGGGAAAAACTCTTCGGGACGAAAATACACAGGACTAGGAAAGGAAGAACTCATGACTAGCGTTACTGACGTTGCCAAGTTCTTGCTTGATGAGAGTGCACGAACTGGCGTACCTGAGATGTCAACTATGAAACTGCAGAAAATCTGCTACTTTGCGCAGGGATGGCACTTGGCCGTCAATGATGGAAAACCGCTCTTTGAAGAAGATTTCCATTCTTGGAAATATGGTCCTGTAAGCCAGGAGTTATATGAGCTTCACCGTGGAATGCCATCAGTTACTACGGATTCTGCTCGATTCGTCGACCTTAAATCAGACCTTACGGAATATCAAAAGAGTTTTTTGAAAAATATCTTTAAAACATATATGCCGTATACAGGTTTGCAATTAGGGGATATTTCTCATACTCATAAAGCTTGGATAGAAGCTGGTGAGGGGAAACTCCACGATGCCCAAGAGAATTTGATGCATAAAAGCTCAATCCAACGTGATTTTGTCAATATCATGCGCGGCGTGGAATAAATGAAATGCTTAAGTGGCTCTGGAGGATAAAACCCA
>ERZ772920.671-NODE-671-length-18965-cov-3.760656_pt1 | contig 18965 bp, 15 predicted proteins | sample MGYA00511469_ERZ772920 | MGnify/ENA primary metagenome ERZ772920 (study PRJEB29015, sample SAMEA2738069) | human oral metagenome | biome: human oral; feature: human-associated habitat; material: saliva | place: China | collected 2216 ... | reverse complement strand
TCAAACTTAAAATGAAATAGAAATGGAAAAGGAAACTATGATGAGCGACAAAGACTTTTTAAGGTATTTGGGTATGGAAGATGAAACTGAGGACGAATCTACTTTACAAGAGGAGACTGCGGTTCCTGAAACAGAAAGACCAACTATCGAACAGAACACAGAGAATACCATGTACTCCGAACCTGCACGGAACACAGGGAATGCAACTGTTCAAAGGCGTATCAGTGCCAAGATGAGAAAGGAAACGCTCGAAGCCTACAAGCAAGCCTACCTTGTCCCGACAAAACTGAGCAACCGAAAGGCGGTCTATCTGAGCAGGGAGACACAGGAGCGTGCCGACTTCATTGTGCGTAGGTTAGGCGACAGGGGCAGCAACCTTTCAAGCTTTGTTGAGAACATCGTGCGTCAGCATCTGGAGGAATATGGTGAGGACATAGAGAAATGGAGAAGACTGTAAGCCGCAAGAAAAGGTAGACGGTTTTCTGGAAAAGGGTCTACCTTTTCTTCTTCGGCTTAGTTCTCTATGAGAATGCCACGAATGCAGTTAGTCATAGAATGCACGGCATTCGTTTTTAGGCTATAAAACGTTTTAAGCGTAAATGGTTTGTTCGGTAGCATTGCAAGACGTCAGTTTGTACCCACAAACTGCTCTTGCTCCCCTCGTCAGACTGTCGGGGAGATTAGACCGTAATCACTCCGTTCTCATCGGTCAGTGTTCAAGAATTAAGAGACAAATGAATCATCTATAATGATTAACTTTCAAGGAAACTTATATGAACAAATATAAAGGAAAAGCTGCCCGATGGCAGCAACGGGATAAGAAAGAACAGAGGATGAACAAGACAGAGTTCATCAAAGTAAGATGTACCTTAGAGGAAAAGCAACGTATCAAATCAAAGGCGGAAAATACAGGGCGGAGGTTCTCCGACTACTGCCGTGAGATACTCCTTAACGGCGAGATAATAGCCGTCCCCAAGATGACCGACAACGAGAGGGAAGCCATAGCCATACTTCAGCATGCAGGAAAGTTCTATGGGCAGGTTTCCAATCTTATCAAGGTTAAGGATGAAAGGTGGGTACTCATCACAAAGAACCTATCACTATGTGCCAAAGAGGCATTTAAGCGATTTTACGACCCCCATTTTTATGTGAACGATGAGATATATAAGGTCTTAAATCTAACAAGAGATGATAGGAAAATGTAAGGCGATAGCGCATGGCAGCACGGCTCTGGACTATATCTTCAGAGAGGGCAAGCTCGGCTATCGGCTTGCCTTCCACAATCTTTGCAGCAGGGAGCCAAAGACAATCTATGAGGAAATGAAAGTGGTCAGTGACTACAACAGCCGTTGCAGGAACAAGTTTCTCCGCATTGAAATCGGTATCGCACCACAAGACGAAAGAAAGCTACCTGTGTCAGAACTTATGCGGATAGCCCATTTGTTTGCCAAACGAATAGGACTTGACAACCACCAATGGGTGGCGGTAACGCACAAGGACACCGACAACAGACATATTCACATTATTGCCAACCGCATCAGCCTGTATGGAGAAGTCTATGATACCACCTTTGTAAGCAACAGGGCTGCAAGGGTGGCAGAGGAAATCAGCAGGGAGAAAGGCTTGACCATCGCAAAGGAGGTCAAGGCGAAAAAGCAGCATCAGGAGCCAAAAGCCAGTCCAATAAGAGAGCAGACAAAACAGCAAGTACAACAAATCTGCTATGTCCTGCTTGACAAGTACAAAGGTATAGGTATTACCGGGCATTCCATGTTCCTTTAAGAGTTGAACAAGAACGGCATTACCATAGAGCGTATGAAGAACAAGCAGAACAAGGTCTATGGTTTGAAGTTCTCATACGGAGAACATACATTCAAGGCATCCGAAATCGGCAGAGAGTTCGGCTACCGTTCTTTGCAAAAGAATTTTGAACCAACTAACAAGGAAGAGTCAAGAAAACCACATCAAACAGTACAAGAGTCAACAGACAAGAACAAATATCCCGATACAGGTTATCAACTCATACCTCCAAGCCGCTCCTCAATTTCACGAGACAATGACACACCACAAGTACAGAATCCCATTGGTGCGGTGGCAGACACCATCGTTAGCGCAGCCGATGAAGTTGTGGAAGAGTTAGGCGATTTGATTACACCAAGTACACAAGGCAATGACTTAACCGAAGCTGCATGGCAGCGCAAACTCAGATACCAAGCTAACAGAAAGAAGAAACGTGGAAGGGGAATATAAACATAGCAGCATACAAAAAGTGCAGAATAAAGAATATCTTATTAAAAACGCTTGTTATTCGTTAACAAAGTATTATCTTTGCAGACAGAATAACAAGCGTTCTTTGTTAGGCAGAAAACAGCGGAACCAAGTAGTTCGCTCGTTTCCAAATCGTTACCCGTTTAGTTGCACAAATAACGTAACTTCTTTATTTTCAATTAGATACATTTTAATAATTATCTTTACGTGTAAAATGACGCAAATCACATCACAAAATGAACAAAAAGAGAAAACAATTAGGCAGAAACGATATACAAAAATGATTTTTTTGGGCAACCGAAACCTTATTAATGTATCCTCAAAGTGTTAAAAAACAGACAATAATCCTTACACAAAAAACCGATTTTTCCATGCTATCCATAACACATTGCACCCCATTTCAAGAGCTGATTTATAACAGGAAAGCCTTTGATAGCAAGGACTTTTCACCCAATATTGCACCAAAAGCAGATGAAAAGCAATAGATAGCATAATAAAAGCCTCATGGTTTAATCATTTAAATCACATCAAATCAGCCCGAAATCTCAAAAAAAATAATTTGTGAAATCTTTCTCTTTAATTATCAACATGCAACTGATTGATTTTGAAAACCTTTCATTTTATCTTTATAAACAAGTTTTCCAAAACAGAAATTTTATAGAGAAAATAAGTTGATTTGAATTTCCTTTTGTCGAATTTAAAGGCTAATTTTGCAACAACAAATTTATAGTTACACTTAAAAATGGAAACGAACAAAACCTATTCTTTTGAAGAAGCCTTCCAAACTTCTTTGAAATACTTCGACGGAGACGAGCTTGCTGCGCGCGTATGGGTAAATAAATACGCTATGAAAGATAGCTATGGGAACATCTATGAGCGTAGTCCTGAGGACATGCATAGGCGTATTGCCAAGGAGATTACACGTGTAGAAGCGAAGTATAAGAACCCAATGAGCGAGCAAGAAGTATTCGAATTACTCGATCATTTCCGTTACATTGTGCCGGCAGGAAGCCCAATGACGGGCATAGGTAATAACCAACAAGTAGCCAGTTTGAGTAATTGTTTCGTCATAGGACTTGATGGTAAGGCCGACAGCTATGGCGCAATAATGCGTATTGACGAAGAACAAGTTCAGTTAATGAAGCGTCGTGGTGGCGTGGGGCATGACTTAAGTCACATCCGTCCGAAAGGAAGTCCGGTGAATAACTCGGCACTTACCTCGACAGGTTTAGTGCCTTTCATGGAACGTTACAGTAATTCTACACGCGAAGTTGCCCAAGATGGTCGCCGCGGAGCATTGATGTTATCAGTTAGTATCAAGCATCCTGATAGCGAAGCCTTTATTGATGCCAAGATGGAAGAGGGCAAAGTAACAGGTGCAAACGTATCGGTGAAGCTTGATGATGACTTTATGAATGCTGCCATCAACGACAAAACTTATGTTCAACAGTGGCCAATTGATGCAGAAAAGCCCAAGGTTCAGAAAGAGATTGAAGCCCGAAAACTATGGGAAAAGATAGTACATAACGCATGGAAAAGCGCAGAACCTGGTGTGTTATTTTGGGATACAATCATCAAAGAGAGTATTCCTGACTGCTATGCAGATTTAGGTTTCCGCACAGTTAGTACGAATCCATGTGGCGAAATCCCACTATGTCCTTATGATTCTTGCCGTCTTTTAAGTATCAATCTCTATAGTTATGTAGAGAAACCCTTTACAAAAGAGGCACGCTTTGATTTCGAAAAGTTTAAGAAACACGTTCAGTTTGCTCAGCGAATCATGGATGATATTGTTGACTTGGAAATGGAAAAGATCAACCTTATCATTGAAAAGATCAAACAAGACCCTGAAAATAATGAGGTGAAAGATGCCGAATATCACCTTTGGGAGAAGATAAAACGTAAGAGCGGAATGGGGCGTCGTACAGGCGTTGGCATCACTGCAGAAGGTGATATGCTTGCCGCTTTGGGATTACGCTATGGTACTCAGGAGGCAACCGACTTCTCTGTATTGGTTCATAAGACGCTGGCCTTGAATGCATATCGTTCATCTGTGACGATGGCTAAAGAGAGAGGAGCATTTGAAATCTATGATGCGAAGCGCGAAAGCAATAATCCTTTTGTGCTAAGAATTAAGGAAGCAGACCCTGAACTCTATGCAGATATGCAGCAATATGGGCGTCGCAACATCGCTTGTTTAACCATTGCACCGACTGGAACGACTTCATTGATGACGCAAACCACCAGTGGTATTGAGCCCGTTTTTATGCCAGTGTACAAAAGAAGACGTAAAGTTAACCCGAATGATGCCGATGTTCACGTTGACTTTGTAGACGAAGTAGGTGACAGTTTCGAGGAGTATATCGTCTATCACCGTAAGTTTTTGAAGTGGATGCAAGTCAATGGATATGACACAGAGAAGCGTTATAGCCAGGAAGAGATAGATAATCTTGTTGCAAAGTCACCTTATTATAAAGCTACAGCCAATGATGTTGACTGGTTGATGAAGGTTAAAATGCAAGGCGCTATACAGAAATGGGTCGACCATAGCATTTCAGTGACCGTCAATTTGCCTAATGATGTGGACGAAACTCTTGTGAATCGTCTCTATGTTGAAGCCTGGAAGAGTGGTTGTAAAGGCTGTACCATCTACCGAGATGGTAGTCGTGCCGGCGTAATGATATCCGTTTCAAAGAAAGATAAGAAGAAAGGCACACACGCAGAAGGTGCAGAAGTGCGCGAGGAAGAACCCAAAGAGAAAGATTGTAAGCAACCCGAAGTGACGGAAGTACGCCCAAAAGAGCTCGAATGTGATGTCGTTCGATTCCAAAACAACAAAGAAAAGTGGGTGGCATTCGTAGGCTTACTCAATGGCTATCCTTATGAAATATTCACTGGTTTGCAGGACGATGAGGAAGGAATTGTATTGCCTAAGAACATCACTAAAGGCAAAATCATCAAGTCAACGCTTGAAGATGGCACGCATCGCTATGACTTTCAGTTCGAGAATAAACGCGGATATAAGACTACAGTAGAAGGATTGAGCGAAAAGTTTAACCCAGAATACTGGAACTATGCTAAGTTAATATCGGGCGTTTTGCGTTATCGCATGCCAATAGATCACGTGATGAAGCTCGTAAGTTCTTTGCAATTGAAAGATGAAAGCATTAATACTTGGAAGAATGGAGTAGAGCGTGCTTTGAAGAAATACATCGTTGATGGAACCAAAGCGAATGGACAGAAGTGCCCAGTATGCGGACATGAGTCACTCGTTTACCAGGAAGGATGCCTCATTTGCACGAATTGTGGCGCCAGTCGATGCGGTTAACATCGCGTGAAGAGAATTGAATCATGATGAAAATCAGAAATAGTTATATATTTCTTAACGGCCTGCGGTTTCATGCTTTCCATGGTGTGATGCCGCAGGAACGTTTAACTGGGAATGATTATCGAATCGATTTAAAGATCAACTACCCGTTGGATGATGCTGTTGTTACAGACGAAGTAGAAGACACTTTGAACTATGCAACGGTTTATCAACTAACAAAACAGGAGATGGAAAAACCGAGTAAGCTCGTTGAAAACGTTGCTTATAGGATTGCAAAAAGCCTCATTGACCACTTCCCTACTATCAAAGAAGTCTACATTAAAGTAGCCAAGTGTAACCCACCAATGGGAGCTGACACAGCAGGTGCAGGCGTAGAACTACACATAATAAACGAAAAAACTGAATGAAACTCAAGGTTTTATGACATTTTTTCATTAACTTTGTCACCCGATATAATGGTTTTATGCGTAGAAAGAAAGTATTCTTCCTGATAACTATGTTATTGTTTGCCGTACAACTCACGGCGGCAAACCGTAAGTTTACACTCGTAATAGATGCCGGACACGGTGGAACTGACCACGGTGCACCTGGTGCTTACTCCAAAGAAAAAGACTTAACACTCAAGTATGCGCTTGCTTTTGGGAAATATGTAGAAGACAATTGTCCCGATGTTAGAGTGATATATACACGCAAAACCGATGTTTTCGTGACCTTAGCTGGCCGTGCTGACATCGCAAATAAAGCCAATGCAGACCTCTTTTTATCGTTCCATATCAATGCCGTTACAGGCTCTCGAGCTGCTCGTGGCTTTCAAAGTTGGACATTAGGTCGTGGAGAACACTCAGGGGATCGAGGCATAAAAGCCAACCTTGATGTAGCAAAACGCGAGAACTCTGTAATGTACTTAGAGAAAGATTACAAAACCGTTTATAAAGGTTTTGATACAAACTCGGCGGAAAGCGATATCATGTATGAGTTTATTGCGGATAAAAACAGAGAGAAAAGTGTTGAACTTTCCCGCCTACTTCAACAGTATGTGTGTGCCTCAACGGGTCGATCTAATGGCGGATCTCACCAAAACAATCTCGCCGTTTTACGCTTAACATCAATGCCAAGCTGTCTTTTGGAGTTGGGATTCATATCTACTCCCGATGAAGAAGACTTCTTAAATAATGATTCTTCAGTAGCCTTGTATGTGAAAGGTGTATTTAATGCCTTCATGAAATACAGGCAACGCTACGATAACGACTTTAGCGTTCCGTTCAAACCCGTAAAAGAAGAGGTTACTATTCCACAGATTGTACCTACAGACTACCAAGGTTCGACTACGGAAAAGCCGGCAAAACGCAAGAAGCAACAACGTGTAGAAGTCAAGTCGGAAGAGGCAAACAACAACACTGATAAAGTTGAACAGCCACGCAAAGAAACTGCAATCGCTGTACCAAATAAGCAAGAAAAGGATAAGCCTGTATTCAAAATACAACTCTTTACCAGTCCAACTATCTTGAAAAATGACGATAAATACTTCAAAGGTTTGACGAATATTGAGTCGTATAAAGAAGGTATTTACAAATACACTTACGGCGCTTCAACTAATTATAACGAGATTTTCAGACTACGAAAACAAATACTTGACAAGTTCCCCGATGCCTTTATTGTCGCTTTTAAGAATGGAAACAAAATGGATATCAACGCAGCTATCAAGGAATTTAAGCAGAGAAGATAACAGCATTTCGTAGAAATAACAGCATCTCTCAATTGAAAAGATAACGCTATTCAACGCATAAAGTAAAAAAGTTAAGATTAAAATATGAAACTAACAAAGGAAATCAAGATTGCACTGGTAGCCATAGTAGGTATCCTTGTGCTCTTTTTTGGACTCGAGTTCCTAAAGGGAATGTCGCTATTCTCTAACGATAATACTTATTATGTGTCGTTTAAGGACATCAGTGGACTATCTTCTTCCAACCCCATCTATGCCGATGGATACAAAGTTGGCGTTGTAAAGCATATCCAATATGACTATGATCGTGGCGGAGATATACTCGTTCAGATTGATGTTAACAAGGATCTTCGCATACCAAAAGGTAGTTCTGCCGAGATAGAAAGCGACATTATGGGCAACGTTAAGATGAATTTGCTCTTGGCAAATAACCCTCGTGAGCGTGTAAATCCAGGCGAAACTATCATTGGTGCAAAGAATAATGGTCTCATGGGTAAAGTCGCAGGACTCCTTCCTTCAGTAGAAGTGATGCTGCCAAAGCTTGATAGTATTCTTACGAATCTCAATGCTTTACTCGCCGATCCGGCTTTAGCGAACTCATTACACAATATAGAAGGCATCACAAACAACCTCAATACATCGAGTAAACAGCTAAATGTTCTCATGGCAAATCTTAACAAAAATGTTCCTCAAATGATGCATAAGGCGAATAGTACGCTATCAAACACCGACCGACTTACAGCCAATTTAGCTCGTCTTGACGTGGCAAATACACTCGCACAAGTAGACCAAACAATCGCCAATCTCAAAGGATTTACAAACCAACTCAATAGTCGTGAGGGTTCATTGGGACTGCTTATGCACGATGCATCCTTGTATAACAACCTCAACAAAACCATGCAGTCAGCCGACTCTTTGTTGATTAACGTGCGTCAACATCCAAAGCGTTACGTTCACTTCTCACTCTTTGGAAGGAAAGATAAATAAAAGATTGCAGATTAAATAAAAAGCATCTAAATTATAAACACAAATGTTTCACGGCTTCTGATAATACTCAGGAGCCGTTTTATTATGCCATTTTTTGTCGCCTTTAATCACGTTTCACATCATAAGATAAAGCTACTTAGAAAACGATATAACACATTTAGAATCAGAATCTTATAATCTTGCAAACGTAAAAAGCATTGAATCATCCCGCGAAACCTATAACTTCGCATATATGAATGAGTTAACCAAGCTTATCAAAAAACATTCATGAGATAGATTTGCCTATCTGATATTCTTTTATTAACTTTGCAGTCACGACGCAATAAAAGGTCGAAAGACATACATTATTATATATACTAAATCACAAATGAAAGTGAGTCCTGATAGCAGTTGGGGCAAAGCAGTTGCGCTCATCAAGCAAAACGTTACGCAACAGCAGTTTGAAACATGGTTCAAACCTATCGTTTTTGAACATTACGACAAGGAAAAGAAGACCATCTTAGTTCAAGTTCCCAGCTTGTTTGTTTATGAGTACTTGGAAGAAAACTTCTTAGCATTGCTCAAAACGGTTCTCTATCGCACGTTTGGCGAGGGAGCTCAGCTCACGTATCGTGTCGTAACGGATAAAGAACACAAACTAACTCAGGACTTAGAAGCCGATGGTGACGACGCAGAACCAAGCAAAAAACAGCAAGAAACAAAGCTTTCTCCGTCGTCAAAAGACGATACTCAGGTCGCAGATATAGACACTCAACTCGATCCTCACCTTAATTTCAAGAACTATGTTGAGGGAACCAGCAACAAACTTGCACGCAGTTTAGGACTCTCTATCGCTGAACATCCGGCACAACCGCAGTTCAATCCTATGTTCATCTATGGCCCATCGGGATGTGGAAAAACGCATCTCATCAATGCCATTGGCCTTCGTTGTAAACAGCTTTACCCTGAAAAGCGCGTACTTTACATAAGCGCGAGGCTCTTTCAAACGCAATTTGTCGACGCCAACTTCCATGGATCAATCAACGATTTCATTCGATTCTATCAAACAATCGACATGCTTATTGTTGACGATATACAGGAATGGGTCAATGCAACGAAAACACAAGACACCTTCTTTCACATCTTTAATCACCTCTTCCGCAACGGAAAACGAATGCTATTGGCCAGCGACAGACCGCCTGTTGACTTAAAAGGCATGAACGAACGACTCTTAACACGATTCTCTTGCGGTTTGATTGCCGAACTTGAAAAGCCAAATGTCGAACTATGTACAGACATTTTAAAGAGTAAAATACGTCGAGACGGCCTGCATATTCCCGATGAAGTAATTCAGTTTATCGCTTCAACTGCTAACGGAAGTGTGCGTGATCTTGAAGGCGTTATCAACTCGTTGCTGGCTTATAGCGTTGTATATAACAGCGATATTGACATGCGTTTGGCTGAAAGAGTTATCAAACGGGCCGTTAAAATCGATGATAACCCGCTCACAGTTGACGAGATTCTCGACACGGTTTGCAATCATTTCAGTGTCACACAGACTGCCGTGAATAGCAAAAGTCGTAAGCGTGACCTTGTCACAGCACGCCAAGTAACGATGTATTTGGCTCAGAAATACACAAAAATGCCGGCTGCTCGCATCGGAAGATTAGTCGGAAACCGCGATCATTCCACGGTAATTCATAGCTGCACGCAAGTAGAAAACCGATTGAAAATAGACAATACATTCAAAGAAGAGATTAATTCCATAGAGACTTCTTTTAAACTTAAGGCGTAAAAATCAGGCATTTCAAAACAGAAAGGCATTGAATCATCACGCTGAAATCCCTTGTCTTCAATAGTCTTATTTATATAAATCAGAAGAAACTCTGGCTTCTTTAGCCTGAGTTTCTTTGGTTATCATATCGTGAAATAAAATTAATTGTATCATGAAATATATGATTCAAAAACACAACTCGTAGCGAGTCGCTCCACTACCGAATGCAAACGCTCTTGCAATTAGACTCATTTTATGCGATGAAATGATGCAAATTACACGATGAAATGACGCATTTCGCTATGTGAAATGACGCAGTTTAGGCGGCGATTAAAGTTCAACGCTGAAAGTATTGCACTTTAACCACTCTGGGGTGGCTATGCTTTCCTTCATCAATCACTATCAAATCATGGGATAAGACGAAAGAAAAGGTAACACCATTTGAAATCTTTTGCAGCACGTTTTCATTCAATTATATTATTACTCCCTATCAAATGAAGGAGCAAGTTGATGAGAATGTTCGGCTGCTTTGCCTTCAAATGTAAGATAAACCATATAAAAGCCATCGGTATGGAAAGTGACTTCGTTGCCTGAAGCCTCATTCAATGTGCCCTGCCAAAGTGCATCATACGCATAAGACTGCCACAAAAGGCCCTCACTTTCGAGTCGTTTGCAACCGAAATTAAAGATACTTATCTGCTGGTGGGCAAAGGTTTTGAAACAACTTTCGCCACAAGTGGGAATAAAATATCCATGGTCTGTAATCATGATGGGTTGCAAATGAAAAGATGAATAATAGCGCATCATGAGCGAAATATTGCCCAACGTATGGTCTTCTCGCTTGCCTGTACATCCCAAATAAGCTACCTTTGCACCCTCTTTGAACGCAGAAAGCGACATCAAATAACGTGTGGCCTTCGTCAAATCATTATCATCCTGTTCTGCAACATGAATGAAATGAAGACGTGATTTCAAACTATCGGGAAGACTGTCTCCATCACCTATCACCGTCATTCGATGTGCCTCTACCCCATCATTCACAAGAGATTGTGCCGCTCCATCACATACAATGAGATGCGAAGCATGCTGAATGAGCCTATGACAAGCCTTGTTTTGAGGGTAAGAACCATTAGCAACAATGACGGCATCAAAGCGACTTTGTCCGTCGATAAGAGGGTAACTATTCATATTGTTGATGCATTATACGTTTCCATTTGCAATAACCTGCGACGGCAATCACTACATACAAGCCATAAAGTCCAGCCTTAAAGGGTATTCCTTTGATGATATAGAGATAGCAACTAATAACATCTACGACAATCCAAAAGCCCCATTGCTCGATATATTTACGTGCAAGAGCCCACAAACCGACAAAACTCAGCGCATTGGTAAAGGCATCTAACAACGGAACGGATGAGTTAGTGTAGGTTCGTAACACCCAATAGGTGGCCCCCCAAGCCACAAAGAAAAACACAATTGTAGGTAGATAGAGCCGCCGATGCATGTGCGTGATGGGGAGTTCTTGACCTTCTTGTTGTCCATGTTTACGCCCAAAGCGCCACACTATGAAGCCATACAGGGCGGCAAATGTATAATATACTGCCATGCCGGCATCCCCATAGAGGCCATGAGTGTAGTAAAGCCAAACGTCAAGTAATGGCATGAGGATGCCAACCGCCCAGAGATAAATGCTTGCCCGATATTCTAACACGATATAGATAAGGCCTAAGAACGTAGTCAGAATATCGAGCCAATGGAGTGATAAGAATGCTGTCATCTTAGAAAGTGATGCTTAAATGCGCCAGAAAGTTAAGGGGTGCCTGCGGAGAATAGGCCGACCAAGTCGATGTTTCCTTGCCGTTGTCATCATAACCTGCGCTGGCATAGCCGTTAGTGAAATACTTTTCGGAGAACAGGTTGTATATCGTTGCGCCAATAGTAATGGCTTTTACTGACCTCATCTTAAACGTATAACTGAGGTTTAAGTTTGAGATGAAGTAGCCATCAAGCATAAGATGGCGGTTGTTATCATTCGTCATATACTGCTCTCCGATATATTGGCTTTGCAAAGATGCTTCAAAACCATGACTGTTAAACGTGAAAATGTTGTTGAAAATGAGGTCAGGGGAGAAGCTAAGGTGGGTAGTTCCGAAGTTGAGAGGCTTCTTGTTATCACTCTTTACCATCCAGTCTTTCGCGCGATTACGGCTGAAAGTGGCGTTCATATCCCATCGGAAGCAGTCAAAAGGCTTCCAAGCGCTTTGTAATTCGATGCCTTCGCGATAGGAACTTCCTACATTTCGGTGAATCATCTCACCGATAGCATTTCGCTCTCCCGTTAAAACGAACTGGTCTTTATAGGCCATGTAGTAGAGGTTTAGGCCTGCACTGAACCTCATAGCTTGGTATTTATAACCCAATTCCCAATCGTTCATGCGCTCAGCACGTGGCTTTGGGTCGGGATTTCCCTCGAAATCGTTGCGCACAGGCTCACGATGTGAGAGCGACCAAGAGCCATATAGCGCATGGTTAGCATTGATTTGCCAGAAAAGTCCAGCCTTTGGATTGAGGAATTTGTAGCGTTCGTCGTAACGCCAACCTATAGAAGGCGACGCCGTATATTTGTCTTCAGGATTCTCTATGCGGTAAGTGATATAACGATATTGTAGATCTGCATAGGCATTCAGCCCCTTAATAAGCTCATAATTGACCTTTCCGTAGATGCTGTTTTCATTCTTTTCAGCCTTGTTTCGATAGTATTCATTGTCAGGATAATTAGTAACAACAGGATTGATGACGCTGATGAGTGTTCCGAAATGGCGTCCGTTGTAATGGTTTATGGCTCCACCGAGCGATGCTTCAAGTCGATTTTGCTTATAATTTAAGGCATATACGCCACCAAAGAAGTCATTTCGCATATTCTTTCGACGGATAAGATCAGACTTCAAGCCTGTAGTTGTGAGTCCATATTTGGCAAGTTTCTGATCTACCATATATTGTTCGTAATATCCAAAGCCTGCCGTGTAGTGCAAAGCAGCACTGAAACTAAAGTGGTTTCCAAGCAATTGGTTCCAAATTAACTGGTAGTTTTGCTGATGATAATTGTCAGTTTGATTGCTGTAGTAACGTGTAATTCCCTTGTCATCTACGTATTCTCCGCTCGGGTTATAACGCCTTCCGTGTTGTTTCATCTGCTCTTTTGTGGCGTAATCCCATGCCATATACGTCTTCTCTATACCGTTAAAGGTCAGCAATTTGATAAGCGTATTGTCGGAAGTATAAGCACCTTGCATGAAATATGAATTAAGTTGGCTTGTGGCGCGGTCTATATAACCATTACTTCCGATATTAGAAAGGCGACCATCAAAGCTCCAATGGCCAGCCAAAAGACCAGAACCGAAGCGTAAACTCTCTTTATGCGTGCCGTAACTGCCTGCAGAGGCGTTGAGATTCAAGTAAGATTGCAACGAAGGAGCATCCGTTTGCATGTTTATTGTGGCTCCAAACGCGGCACTACCATTGGTAGATGTGCCGACACCTCGCTGTATTTGAATGTCTTTAACGCTTGACATGAAGTCGCCCATATTAACAAAGAACACTTGAGAACTCTCTGCATCATTCAATGGAATGCCGTTAGCAGTGAAGTTGATACGGCTTGGATCTGTGCCTCTTACCTTCAAAGAAGTGTATCCAATGCCGTTACCTGCGTCGCTGGTCGTAGTGATACTCGGTGTAAGAGCAAGCAAAAAAGGTATGTCTTGACCATAATTTAACTTCTTGATTTGATTCTTGTCAAGAGATGAGTAGGCCATAGGAGTATGCTTTCCGGCACGAGTTGAAGTGACGGTCACATCATGTAGTTCATACGTTTTCAGCGTATCTACAGTTTCGTTTGTGGCATAACACTGCATGGTAGCTATGGAAGCAAGCATCAGCATGTGTAGTTTTCTGTTCATATTTAAGTGTTTTTAAAGAATAATTTATATCCAACAACAATAAACATACAGGCGAACAGCATGCATAAATGTATCATTACATCTTACAAAAGAACTCGTGGAATAATCTCATCCCTGCGTCGGCATTATCCGTTTCAGGTTCCATGGGTTTGTTCTCAGCATCCGCAAACGCGGTAGCACCCCGTATGTCACGTCTTCATTTGACTATAGAAGACGTGTGCAAAGATACATTTTTGAATTTAAATACACAAATTTTATGTCACAATTTGTTTATAATTGTGCAAAAAATAATATTACTTCTCAAAGCATAGGCCATCAATTCAGCCTTAAAAATAATTGAAATATAGTTTAGATTTCAGTGCGATATTGACGTGGGGAGACTCCCGTGTGACGCTTAAAGAACTTACAAAAGCTACTCAATGAAGGGAAATTGAACTCATTGGCAAGTTGAGTTAGTGTCTTATTTGAATAGCGTAACTCCACTTGTATAGCCGAAACTGTGGCCCGATCAATCCAAGTCTTCGCCGTTTCTCCCGTTTCTCGCTTAACAACCATACTGAGATGATGACTTGACATGCAAAGCGTTGACGCATAATAGGTCAGTTCATGCTCCGTATTTGCTTTCTGATTAACTAACTGAATGAATGCTTCCGACTGCTGTTTCCCTAAGGACCAGTTCTTCTGTGGAGCCACAAAGTATTGGTCATAAAGCATTTGTGCGAAGTTAAGTACAGCCACAAAGAGAGTATTTAAGGCTTTATTCTTGTCGCCATACGATAGCTTTGACAAGCTCATTAGCGTGTTAAGGTAGTCTTGAAAGACTTTACGCTCGTTGTCAGAAAGGTGTAGTTTGAAGCAAAGACCAGGGTTTCTAAAGAGTGGAGGCATATCCAAGCCGAAGAGTTGACGTAGATATTCCTCGGTCAAAGCAAAGCCTCCAAAGCGTGTATCGGGTGTAAACGAATCATCTTCTACAACACTTCCCCAGTTGATAAATATCAAATCACCTACCTCACAAGGGTAAGATCGCGAGTTAACTACAGGGCAACAAGCTCCTTGTTTGACTATAGCCATGCGCATACAATCCATTCTTACGGGTGCATTTTCAGCGATAATAGCTTGAAAGAAAGGGCTACTATTCGTGAAAGCTGTGTAATCTGAGGTAACAACATAATCCCCTTGAGCGGGATATTTCGTTGCTTGTAGTTGGTCAGTAAGTTCCTTCAGTGAGGCAATCGAAGGCATCTTGTTCGGGTTGTCTTTCATAATTGGTGGTCGAAATGATTGTTGTAAAGGTACGAAAAAATTCAATACAGAAGATTATTTTACTTGATTTTAACATAAAAAAGACTCTACTAATATTCTATTTTATCCCAAATTGGGAGGTAAAATACCCCAACTCGGCTCTATTTTCATGCATTTATACGAAAAAGGAAACATTACATACGATTTTGACAACGGCAGTTTAAGGAATTGTTAGTACTTTTACACCTGCAAAATCAACTTTAGAGGATGCACGACTAATTAAATTTTTATACTCATATAAGTCCAAATGATAATTAAGTATCACTTAAGGTGAAATTATAGTGGTAGCTATAAATGGGAAAAGATCCATCGAGATGATGGGTCTTTTTTTTGTTTTCATGAGCCTGAATGAAACTAAACCCAAGCTTGTATGTATCTAAACCTAAGTTCGTAGATATCTAAACCTAAGTCCGAATGAAGCAAATCTAAAGCTCGAACAAATCAAATCACGACACAAACTGACTTTACACCTTATATATATAGAAGCCTTGCAACAAACCAAATAGGTCATTGCAAGGCTTCTTTTGCTTTATTTCCACTTATCTCAACACAGCGATTATGCAATCGTTACAAACGAAACGCTACACGACAAACCTGCTGAGACAAGGAAATCTCTTTTATTTTGTGCAGTTACAAGGCGTCCATGGTTTCAACTCCTTAAAGAAATCATGTCCTTTATCGTCTACAAGTATGAAGGCAGGGAAGTCTTCTACGCGAATCTTCCATACTGCTTCCATTCCCAATTCCGGATATTCCACACACTCAATGCTCTTGATGCTGCTCTGAGAAAGCACCGCAGCAACGCCTCCAATGGTACCCAAATAGAAGCCACCATGCTTTTTACATGCATCGGTTACAACCTGAGTGCGGTTTCCTTTGGCTATCATCACGAGCGAACCACCATGCTCTTGGAACTCATCTACATAGGGATCCATGCGGTTTGCAGTAGTAGGCCCCATAGAACCACAGGCATATCCTTCTGGAGTTTTAGCCGGACCAGCATACAAAACAGGGTAATCCTTGATGTATTGAGGTAGATCTTCGCCCGCATCTAAACGCGCTTTGAGTTTTGCATGGGCTATATCTCTTGCAACAATAATAGTTCCTTTGAGGTTAACTCGAGTGCTTACAGGATACTTTGTGAGTTCCGCACGCACGGCATCCATGCCTTTATCCAAGTCAATCTCAATGCCCTTAGCTCCTTCTCCAGGCTTTCTATACTCCTCAGGGATAAGTTCTGACGGGTTCATATCCATCTTTTCAAGCCATATTCCCTCTGCATTGATCTTCGCTTTGATGTTTCTGTCGGCCGAACAACTAACTCCCATGCCGATAGGACAACTTGCTCCATGACGTGGAAGACGTATAACACGGATGTCATGTGCAAAGGCTTTGCCACCAAACTGAGCGCCAAGACCAATCTTATGAGCCTCTTCAAGAAGCTTATTCTCAAGATCTATGTCTCTGAAAGCACGCCCTGTTTCGTCTCCTGTGGTAGGAAGATTGTCGTAATATTTAATAGATCCCAGCTTAACTGTAAGCAGATTCTTCTCTGCTGAAGTACCACCCACAACGAAACAAATATGATATGGTGGGCAAGCTGCAGTGCCAAGACTCTTCATTTTCTCTACCAAGAACGGCAAAAGTGTACCTTCATTCTGGATAGTTGCTTTCGTCATAGGATAGAAGTAGGTTTTATTTGCAGAGCCACCACCCTTTGCTACCATCACAAAACGATACTCGTCACCTTCTGTTGCCTCTATATCTATCTGCGCCGGAAGGTTACATTTCGTGTTAACTTCGTCATACATGTTCAAAGGTGCATTCTGAGAGTAACGCAGATTGTCTTCAGTGAACGTGTTATATACACCTTTTGATAAGGCCTCTTCATCCTCAAAGCCAGTCCAAATCTGCTGACCTTTCTCGCCATGGATAATCGCTGTACCCGTGTCTTGACAGAAAGGAAGAACACCTTTGACTGCAGTCTCAGCATTACGAAGGAATTGTAACGCTACATACTTATCGTTTTCAGAAGCTTCCGGGTCACGAAGTATGGCGGCAACTTGCTCATTGTGCGCCCTACGTAGACTGAATTCTACATCGTGAAACGCTTGTTGTGCAAGATAAGTTAAGGCTTCCTTTGACACCTTCACAATCTGTTTGCCTTCAAATTCGCTTGTGGTCACACCTTCTTTCGTCAGAAAACGATACTCAGTATCATCCTTTCCAACTTGAAACATCGGTGCATACTTGAATTCAACTTTGTTTGCCATAATGTTTTTTGTTTATATATTGTTTCGAATTTCCAATTGAATAACCTCTGCAAAGGTATAAAAAAACTATGTAACGCATAGCGAATTTCACCTTTTTCACACTCTAAATCGGTCTTATTTTAATGCATCGTTTCTACCCCTTTAATGCCTATTAAACACGAAATGACTATATCTATCATTCAATTACCAATATAACAACGAAACAAAATGACGCAGATTAGTCAGTGATTTGAGGCATTTCACCGCACAAAATGCCTCAAAACACCTGCTCATTTGCGGCATTTTATCACACCAAAGCAAGGCCTTTGCATAACTAACTCATTGACAACGCACTAAAAAAGAAAGCGTATGACATCACAACTTGATTTGATGTTGCTAATATCGAATATTTTATGTAACTTTGTTTCCATTGACATCAGCTAATAAAATAATTATGGATACACTGCAAAACAGAAGGACTATCAGGAAATATTCAGCCAAAGAGGTTAGTGATTCACTGCTAAACCGATTATTGGAAACGGCTGAACGCACACCCACTATGGGCAATTTGCAACTTTATAGTGTTGTAGTGACGCGTCAACAAGAGGGAAAAGAGCGTTTGGCTCCAGCCCATTTCCATCAGAAAATGGTAACAGAGGCGCCTGTAGTACTAACGATTTGTGCCGACTTCAGACGTACTTCACTCTGGGCAGAGCATCGAAAAGCAACACCGGGCTATGCAAATTATCTCTCGTTTATGAACGCAGCAACAGATGCTTTGCTTTACACGCAGACCTTATGTAACCTTGCCGAAGCCGAAGGTTTAGGCACTTGTTTTCTTGGAACGACACTTTACACACCACAAATGATTATCGATGCGCTCCAGCTTCCACGCTTGGTATTCCCTGTTGCCACTATAACCATGGGATGGCCTGACGAAAATCCGGAGTTAACAGACCGTCTTCCACTGCATGGAATCGTGCATCAAGAGTGCTATAAAGACTATAATGCAGACGCGATTGATGACATTTATCACGACAAAGAGGTGCTATCCGAGAACCAAAATTTCGTGAAAATAAACCATAAAGAGACGTTGGCGCAGGTGTATACTGATATCCGTTACACGAAAAAAGATAACGAATCGATGAGTAAAGGCTTCTTAGAAGCGTTGCGGAGGCAGGGGTTTTTGGAAGTTGACGAGTAGACAAGTTGACGGGTTGACAAGTTATTTGCAAGGCGAAACACAACTCGTTTACTCGTCAATTATTATTAGAGACGACTGCAGAACAAGGATTTTGGGGAGTTAACGAGTAGACAAGTTAACGGGTTGACAAGTTGTTTGCAAGGCGAAACACAACTCGTTTACTCGTCAATTATTATTAGAGACGACTGC
>ERZ772920.664-NODE-664-length-19073-cov-4.566095_pt1 | contig 19073 bp, 17 predicted proteins | sample MGYA00511469_ERZ772920 | MGnify/ENA primary metagenome ERZ772920 (study PRJEB29015, sample SAMEA2738069) | human oral metagenome | biome: human oral; feature: human-associated habitat; material: saliva | place: China | collected 2216 ... | reverse complement strand
GGATCGCGTCGAGCAGCTTGGTCTTACCGTGGTCGACGTGGCCCATGACGGTGACGACCGGGGGACGCGGCTGCATATTCTCTGCATCGTCCAGTTCTTCGGCTTCGAGGTCGATGTCGAAGGACTCGAGCAGTTCACGATCCTCATCTTCAGGCGAAACAACCTTGACGTCGTAGCCGAGCTCTGCGCCCAGTGCTTCGAAGGTGTCCTGATCCAGCGACTGCGTGGCGGTTGCCATCTCTCCCAGGTGGAAGAGAACGGTCACCAGCGCTGCGGGATTGACGTTAATCTTCTCAGCAAAGTCGGCAAGAGAGGCACCCTGACGGATGCGGATCTGCTGACCATCGCCGCGAGGAATCGAAACGCCGCCAATGACGGGTGCGTTCTGCTGTTCAAACTCTTGACGCTTTGCGCGCTTCGACTTACGTCCGCGCGAGCTCTTGCCGCCACCGCGACCGAATGCGCCCGGCGTTGCGCCGCGGCCGCCACCGCGACCACCGCGCGGCGGAGCGAAACCGCCACCGGCATTTGCTCCGGGAGCGCCCTGGCCGCCACCATTACCGCCACCCGGACGGGTGCCGCGGCCTCGGCCACCACGAGGACGTTCAGAAGAAGGTGCTGGGCCACCCGAGCGAGCGAAGTTCGCCTGTCCGGGCATCATTCCCGGGTTCGGACGCGGGCCGCCACCGGCAGGTGCGCCACTGCGCTGCGGACGAGGTCCACCCTGACGTGCTCCCTGAGCGCCACCGGGACGTGCCGGGCGTTCGCCCTGTGCGCCACGTGCAGGGCGGCTTCCACCGCGGCCACCCTGGCTGCCACCGGGACGGGGCATACCCTGGCTGGATGCGTAGGGGTTGTTTCCGGGGCGAGGGCCGCCGGGACGGGGTGCTCCGGGACGAGGCGCACCCGGCTTGGCTGCAGAGCCACCGGGACGCGGGGCGCGAGGAGCTCCGGGCTTCGGAGCACCAGCTGCAGGCTTGGGGGCTTCCTCGTGGCTTCCACGAGCTTGGCGCGGCGCGGGCTTGGGAGCGCGGGGTGCAGCTTCGGCCTTTTCGGCTGCGGCGGCCTTTGGTGCTGCCGCCTTGGGCGCACGAGGCCCAGGCTTGTGAGCAGAAGGCTTGGGAGCTTCAGCAGCTGCAGGAGCGTCGTCCTGAGCGGATGCTGCCGGGGCGGTTTCAGCGGTCTTGGCGGAAGCCTTCGCCTTGGGCTTGGGGGCCGCCTTCTTCGGGGCGCTCTTGGCGTCACCCGATGCTGAACCGGAAAGCTTTTCAAAGTGCTCGCGCGCTTCACGCGCTACGGGCGGTTCAAGTGCGGACGAAGAAGCTTTAACGTATTCGCCCTTGTCTCGCAGGTAGGCCAGCAATTCCTTGCTGGGGATTCCGAGCTCTTTGGCGAGCTCGTGGACACGCAGTTTTGCCACTTTTCTCCTTGTTCGGGAACGTCCCCGAACGGAGACGTATCACTGATATTGCAGGCAGCTCATCGCTGGGTACTCATCGGGTGCCCATGGGCTTTCAACCCGCTTTCGCTACTCGTTGTCCGGCGCCCTGTGCGCCGCAGACAGAATTTCCTTCCCCAGTTCAGCCCACTGCTCATCAGTCATTTCTACTGATCGACGCAGTGAACGCCCGACCGCCCGCTTGCGACGGGCGAGGTCTAGGCAGCGGGCCTCGGGATGAAACCACGCTCCCCGACCGGGAAGTTGACGACGGTGATCAACATGAAGATCTCCGTCAGAGGTCGCAACGACGCGGATGAGTTCCGCGCGTTGCGCGCGTAATCCACACCCCACACAGGTGCGAAGCATCAGAGTGGAGTCAGACACGCCTTTAAGCTTAGCCGAGTCAGTCCTCTTCCAAGCCATCGGATTGTGAGCGACTGATCACGTCATCCGGTGTAGACGAACGCGATGCCAGTCCTTCTTCGCCATTCTCGGTATCGGAATGGATGTCGATGTGGTAGTCGGTCAGACGTGCCGCAAGTCGAGCATTCTGCCCTTCCTTACCGATCGCCAGCGAAAGCTGGAAGTCGGGAACGATAGCGGTTGCAGTGCGCTGCTCCACGGAGTGAACGACAACGCGAGCCACGCGTGCCGGGGACAGCGAGTTTGCAACGAAACGTGCCGGATCTTCAGACCAGTCCACGATGTCGATCTTTTCGCCACCGAGTTCCGTCATCACCGCACGAACACGCGAGCCCATCGGGCCAATGCATGCGCCCTTGGCATTCACGCCTTCGCGAGTCGCAACCACGGCAATCTTCGAGCGGTGACCGGCCTCGCGGGCAATGGCCTTGATTCGGACCAGTCCCTGTTGAATTTCGGGAACCTCACGCTCAAAAAGCCCCTTGACCAAACCAGGGTGGGTGCGCGAAAGGGTAATACGAGCACCGCGGTCGGTACGCTCGACGGAAACGATCAGTGCACGCAGGCGGGTTCCGTGCGAGTAGTCCTCTCCGGGGACCTTCTCGGAATCGGGAAGAATGGCCTCGAAATCATCAGCCAACCTCACGGTGGTCATACGCGAGTCACGCGACTGCTGTACGACACCGGTCACGATCTGACCGGTCTTGCCGGCAAAGTCACCCAAAACACGCTGATCATCAGCATCGCGCAGGCGCTGCATAATGACGGAACGTGCTGTGGATTGTGCAATGCGGCCGAAGTTCTTGGGGGTGTCATCGAACTCGCCGATGGGGTTGCCCTCTTCGTCTTCTTCGGTGGCCATAACGGTCACGCGACCCGTGCGCTTATCGATCTCGATTCGAGCCTTTGCAATTGCGCCGGGGATGTTGTGGTACGCCTTCAGCAATGCCTCTTCGATGGCATCAACAAGGGTATTGAGCGATACCCCTTTCTCATGTTCGACCATTCGCAGGGCGGTCATATCGATTTCCATAGCGTCCCTCATTCCCACGAGCCGAAGTCGGCGCGCGAACGCGCCTTCTTGATCTCGTCATATGCAATTGTGTGGCTTTCAGCGCCAGTATCTACAGTAGCGCCTTTATCGTCGGCAGTGCTGACCCGTCCCACAAATTTGTCACCATTTCGCATCTTGACGCTGACCAATCCGCCAATTTGGCGCTTCCAATGGTCAGGTTTCTTCAATTCGCGTTCGAGACCCGGAGTGGAAACCTCCAGCATGTATGCGTCAGCAATCGGGTCAGCGGCATCCATAGTTTTGGAGATCGCGCGTGAGATATCCGCGAGCGCATCCGAGGACAGCCTTTCGCTTCCCAGGGGCTCTTCGACGGTGATTCGGCAGACCAGGGCGCCATTCTGCTTAAGAATAGTCACCGCATCAAGTTCGGCTCCGGCCCCGGTGACAATACCTTCAACCAGCGCACGGACTTGTTCTTCAATCTGTGTGGGTGCCACCTTCACTCCTTCACGCGACACGGTATTCTAGGCAATCGTACTCGTCTTTTGACCATGGGATGATGTTGTTGTGAAACACCCGAAACTCTTCACTGCGTTCGTCGCTGCCTGCGCTCTTTGCCTTGGAGCGTGTGGAATCCACGTGGAATCCCCCAGTAGCCTGCCCGCTTTGACCGGTTTCGCACTCTCCCGTGACACCTCTGCGCGTACCGAGGCCGCGGCCGCCGACCGCGCGCATTCCCTTGCTTCCCTTGCCACCCAGTGTGCCTCGTGTTCTTCCGCTCTCGAGGCCGTAGCGACAAGTTCCCGGGAACGCTTGGAATTCCTCGGAGGAGTATGGGAGCCCTGGAAGGGCCGCGAGGATGCCGCTTCACTCCCCCAACCCGAGCAGGTTGCTGAAGCTCCCTACACGGTGAAGGATTTCGTCTCCTGGCTGGTCATCTCGGCTCGTCGAGATCTTCAGACTGCGGCAAACCCGACCATGACCTCCAGCGAAGAGGCACGCCAGCTTGGCGCAGTCGCGCTGGGGCGCTACGCCTCGGCAGTGCAATTGGCTAATGCCTACGCGATCGACCTCGATGAGGGCGAGCACGATGTTGATGCGCTGGCCCAGCGCCTGATTGGCCAAAGCGGAAAGACGCCTTCGTGGATTGTTCGCACCGGCACCTCTTCGGATTTAGCGCTCCCCCAGCCTTCGCAGACGACTTCTGCTTTCGCGAACTCGGAACAGGCCGCTCAGACAACAGCCAATTGGGATTGCATCGCACAGACACTTCCGAAGTCCGCAGCGACAACCGAGGACTTCTCATCTGCAGAAACCATTGAAAATGCCCTCCTTGATCGGGCTTCACGTTCCTTGGAACGCGGAAGCAAAGACACGCGCCAGCTGCGCTGCTCGATGCCTGATCATTCCCCCGCTTCTCTTGCTCAAGCATCAATGCGTGCGGATATTAACCTCTTCGCTTCAGACTCCCAGGATGTGCGACTTTTCGGCGCTCGCGCCGCACTGGATGATGTTCGCCTGTGGACACAAGCTCCCGGGGTTTCGATTCCAGCGGTGGTGACACTGCAATGAGCGCAGAAAGTGAAAACACCACACTGAACTGGCAACCCCTTGTCCCCGCAGGGGACGCCAATTCGCCTCATATCGAACTCTCCGATTCTCGGATTCTGGTTTCGGGGCGTTTTGCTTTGATCCTGATCGAAGAGGATCACGTTGTTGATTCGGGAATGTGGTACGAAATTCAAAACGCTCGATGGAACGGTGAAAAGCAGGAACTTCGTGTGACCTGGGTTGATCCTTCCCGCGCTCCTTTGGTTCTGAAGTCCAGCGACTCGTCAATGCGTCCTTTTATGGAAGACCTTTCCGAGAAGGTGAACCGCACGCAGGTCGTTGTCCGTAATGTCACGGCTCCTTCTGGAACGGTGATCACCGGTCAGATCCGCAGACGCGAAGACGGTGAGTTGTTTTCTGTCATTTCGGCCAATGGCCCACTGGATGATGAAGGAATCGCAGTGGCTCATTCATTCGAACGTCAGCTGCGAGAAAGCGTTGGACTGGAGTAGCACCTGCTGCTCGAAGGCTATTGCGCGCGTTCGGTAAAGCGGCGACGCACTTCTTCTAGACGCATCAGCTCTCGGAAAGCTTGGGTGTACTGCGGATCGTCTTCGCTCAGGCGCTGAAGGTTCGCATTCGCATCGGCCAGCCTGCGCGTGACGTCCAAACGCACCATTGCCCCCATCGCTCCGCGACAGTATGCGCGAAGCTGATCCTCGCGATCCTGTGGCAGCGGGGCAACCGCAAGTTCCATCAATACCGCTGCAACTTCGGGAATCATCAGCTCGCGCACGTCATCAACGAAGGCACGAGTCGCAGCTTGAACGGCTTTCTCCCCTTTTCCGAAGTGCTCCTCGGCCTGTCGAAAAAGTTTGATGAAGGCGTCAAGACCGCCTGCGGCTCGGATCGCGTCGTGAACAGCACGGTAGGAGGGAACCGAGAACGCTTCTCCCCCAAGTTCTTCAAATCCCGAACCCACCACGTACATGGGGTATTGAACCAGTGCTTCCAAGGCCTGGCGTTCAATCTTTGACACGGGGTCTTCCGGACCGCGCCGTGCAGGCATGGGGGCCGAGGCCTCGGGAGCGGCTCCGCGTCCGTTCGGAGCGGGGCGTGAGTTCCCAGAGGAGCGCACCGCGCGCGCAACCTCGGAGATATCCATACCAATCCAGCCGGCAAGTGACCTGGTGTATTCGCGTTGGAGGGCGCGGTCACGGATGCGAGCGACCACGGGAGCCGCGGCACGAAGGGCTTTAACCCGTCCCTCCGCAGTCCTCAGGTCCAATTGACGCAGGACGGAACGAATGACGAACTCGAAAAGCGGAGTCCGAGAGTTCACCAGCTCCACAACCGCGCGCTCGCCTTGAGCCATGCGCAATTCGCAGGGGTCCATACCGTGAGGCTCGACGGCAACAAAGGTCTGCGCGGCAAAGTTTTGATCCATATCAAAAGCACGAAGCGCAGCTTTTTGACCAGCCGCATCACCATCGAAGGTGAAGATTACTTCACCACCGTGGGTCTTCCCATTACTTAGAACGACTCCAGCTGCACTATCGGCGGTATCTCCCAGCAGTCGGCGAACAATCTTGACGTGTTCTTCGCCAAAAGCGGTGCCGCAGGTTGCGACGGCGCAGCGAACTCCCGCGGCGTGGGCAGCCATGACATCGGTGTAGCCCTCAACAATGACGACCCTGCGTCCCTGAGTGATTTCTTTCTTAGCAAGATCCAAACCGTACAGGACTTGGGATTTGTGATAAATCGGCGTTTCAGGGGTGTTGAGGTACTTCGGGGATTCTTTGTCCTCGTCATTCAAACGACGGGCACCAAAACCAACGGTCGCGCCCGTAATATCGCGGATTGGCCACATCAGCCTTCCACGGAAACGGTCATAGAGCCCGCGGTTACCCCGAATCGCCAGACCGGCAGTTTCAATCTCTTGATCGGTGAAACCTTTCGAACGAAGCTGACGCGTCAGCGCGTCCCACGAGGTTGGAGAGTAGCCAATCCCAAAGTGACGGCACATCGCTTCATCAAAGCCCCTGCGTCCCAAAAATTGACGCCCAAGGTGAGCTTCGGGGGACGCGAGCCGCGCCTGATAAAACTCCTCAGCCACGCGGTGTGCATCAAGGAGACGCTGGCGACGCCCCGGCTCCTCGCGGCGAAGTGTTCCGCTTCCCGCGGCCTCGTAACGCAAAGTGATCCCCGCTTTGAGGGCCAAGGCTTCCACGGCCTCGGTAAAGGAAAGAGAATCAACTTTCTGGACAAAGCTGATGACGTCCCCGCCTTCGCCACAGCCAAAGCAGTGCCAAAAGCCCTGGGAGGGACGAACGTGGAACGAGGGCGTGCGTTCATCATGAAATGGGCACAATCCCTTCAAAGAATCAACACCCGCAGGGCGCAGTGCGACGCGCTCGCCGACGATTTCTTCAATGCGCGAGGCATCACGTACGGCGGCGATGTCTTCTTTGAGGATCAGGCCGGCCATGAGTTCAGTTTAGCGAGTGGACACTTCCTTAGCAGGGGCATGTGGATTGGCACCGGAGCTCTGTTTAAAGCTGCGAGGAGAGCATCCCGCACAGCTTCGCGTGCCAGCGTGAAGCTGAGATATCGGTCAACAAGGCGACTTGGTCGATAACGACCCGCAAGCGCTTCCCCTCGTCCGTGGTTGCGCGCCACTGAGCGGCGAAAGGAGGTTCAAGGTATTCGGGGCCTGCGTTGATAAGAGCATCAACCAAGTCATTGAGCAGCGTGCGCTGCTGATAGTACACAGGTTCACTTTCGCGCGGGCTCATGACATAGTGGACGGCCATGCCTTTGAGAACCTGGATTTCTGCCCGGGTTTGCGCCGGAACAACAAGCTCCGCGCGATAGCGGCCCAGGGGTTCGTCTCCTGCAATTTCACGTGTGGCCGCAACTGTCGCGTTACAGAATCGGCCGATCAGTTCGCTGGTGAGGTCTTTTAAGGCGGCCAAATCCGCATAGGAGCCACTGAAAGCACTAAGCCATTCGGGCATGGTCACCAGGCGCTCAAATGCCTGAATGAGATCGCCTTCAGAAACCGAGGTCCCGTACCACTTCATTGTCGAGTCAATGACACCCCGAGTGTGTGCATCGCTGCGCAAGTGCTCAAGATCCATCTTTCCGGTTGCAACCGCGTCTTCGACGTCGTGCACCGAGTACGCGATGTCATCGGAAAGATCCATGATTTGAGCTTCCAAGCAACGCGCCCCTGGAGTTACGCCTTGACGCATCCATTCAAAAGTTGGGCGATCATCGTCGTATACCGAATACTTCCTCAGGGATTTTTCCCGGTTCGGACCTTCGCCCTTCGCCCAGGGGTACTTGCAAATCGCATCAAGGGTTGCGCGCGTGAGATTCAGTCCAGCAGGGCCTTCCTCTGCGATGACCTTTGGCTCAAGGCGTGCAACGATTCGTAGTGTCTGAGCATTCCCTTCAAAGCCACCGATTTCAGCCGCAAGCTCGTTGAGCGCGCGTTCACCGTTGTGTCCAAATGGCGGATGGCCGAGGTCGTGGGACAGACATGCGGCATCGACAACATCGGGGTTGGCTCCCAGTTCCTTCCCCAGCTCGCGTCCCACCTGCGCAACCTCAAGGGAGTGAGTCAGGCGCGTGCGCACGAAATCGTCCGAGGTTGGCCCCAGGACCTGCGTTTTTTCACCCAAACGTCGCAGTGCTGAGGAATGCAGCACTCTGGCTCGATCGCGTTCGAAATCTGTACGCACAGAGGACTTTTGAGTCTCTGAAACATAACGGTCACGGTCTGCGGAGCTATACGGATACTGAGTGTGCACGTGATAAGCCTAACTGCTTCAACTACCCTTTCGATGCCCAAAACTGCAAGAATAGTGCTGTGAGTGCAACGAAGGGGACCCGGGTAGTAACGACGTTGGTTCATGCTGCCCGGAAAGGCACACACCCTTGGTGGCATTCACCTGCAATTTGCCGTATCCCCCAGCGCGTTGATCATGAGCTTGCTCAGCTGCTGAGCGAGGAAGCGATTCAGTTCGCTCGAGTGGGCGTAGATGCGCTACTCATTTCCCCGATTCCCCAAATGATCTGGGGAGTCAATCCGGAACTCGCTGCTCTTGTCAGGCGTTTCCATCGGGTCGGAGTCAAGATCATCGTCCATCTTCCTGGTTCAGCTGACTGGGATACACGCGATTTCAGTGGTCCTTACTCCGCTGACGAAACGGTGACGACTCTGCTTGGCCGCGTGCGAGCATGTGTAGATGCGGGCGTCGATGGCATTGATTTAGGGACGCTACCGCTCACGCACTATGGACCCAATTCGGCTGAGCGCCAAGAGTTCATGCATCTCTTGCGCGTGGTCATGGCCGAGGTGGCCAACACCGATACCTTGCCTATTCTGACCTCGAGTCTGCCCCACATGGACGACTCGGACTTGCAAGAGATTCTTCAAGATTCCTGGTTCCATCACCTGCGTAACGACACTTTTCTCGACATTGAGTGGAAGAACCCTCAGCTGTGCGATGCCATCGCCAACACTTTTGCCAACCGCGACCCCGTGGGGCACGTCGCCGCTTGGCCTGCGCTTCTCTACGATGACAGTGAGATTCATCGTGCGCGCACTCTTTTCGCGCTGGCCCTTCCGGGAGCTACCTATTTTAATTCGCCGCCAAAAGACGCCATTTCCCGTTCCTTTGTGCTGATGATCCAGCAAGCTTTGCGTACGCGCGAAGAGCACGGAATGGGAACGGGCTCTCTTGCCCATGTACGAGGCCTCTCCTGGGCTGGTCCGGATTGCTTAGTTTATATGAGCGCTCAGGTTTTGGTTGTTTTCAACACCTCGGACTCCACTGTCGTTGTGCCTTCAGAGCACCGACCGCTTGTCGCAACGGGAGTTTTACCCACTCAGCTCAACAGCGATACCCCGCTTGCGCCCGGGCAGTGTGCATGGTTTGAAACCGCACGCGTTCGACCTCGCGTTTTTGCCACGGAATAAGCACTGAACTGCCCGTACACTTAAATCACTGTTCCATCACACCTGGAGACCACGTGGACTTCATTAAGCGACTTCTCGCGATCTTTATCCAGGCCGCAGGCCAAAGTATGAAAGAGGAAATGGGGTCCTCGAAGGGACGCAAACGTTCCTCGTCGCGCTCATCCTCACGCTCCTCTTCCTCTTCGAGCACTTCGCGCACTGCACGCAGTTCTTCTTCCTCCGCCGCCCAGGCCTCGGGAAAGGGAAACAAAGTGTGGGATGTTCGCACGCACGGACTCCCTCCTTTCCAATACGAGCCGAATCCCGATGGCGATGCAGATCCCGGCGAGGTCGTGTGGACGTGGGTGTCCTATGAAGAGGACCCAACCCAGGGCAAAGATCGTCCCGTTGTCGTGCTTTCGCGAGTACAGCAGGGGCTTGTTGTCGCCCAGTTGACGTCCAAGGACCACCGCAAGGATGCCGAGCAAGAGGCACATTGGGGACGCTACTGGTTCCCCATCGGAACCGGCGCATGGGATCCGCAGGGCCGCCCCAGTCAGGTGCGCCTGGACCGCCTGCTCATTGTTGCCCCCGGCGATGTTCGCCGCGAAGGAGCGACCGTAGACCACTCAACCTACAATGCCGTGTGCGACGCACTGCGTCAGCACTGGAATGCCTAACGACCACTTCCACCACAACACTGCGAGGACCCACAATGACCGATTCCGCTGAAATTGCACGCCTGAAGGCCGAGGCCGCGCAGGCTGCCGCCGAAGCAGCTACCGCAAAGGCTCAGGCCGCACAAGCTGCTCTCGATGCTGCTCTTGCCGCTCAAGGTGGCCAGGGCGACCAGAACGAGGCCGCATCCCAGGCCGCCGCTGCCGATGCAGCAACCGAAAAGGCCGAGGCCGCACAGGCAGCCCTCGATAGCGCTTTGGCCGAGCAGGCAGCTCCTTCCGAAGCCGCTCCCGCAGACACCCCGGCCCAGGCCTCGGCAAGCGAAGGCGAACTGCAGGGCTACGCGGAGCAGGTCCGCGCGGGCTACTCCTTCACCTCGCCTTCAATGCGACTGGGTGCTTTCTTGGATGGCGATACTCCGGTTCCTGGCGCACCTGTCGGAATTCCGCTGGGGCTCATGAACCGTCACTGCTTAGTTGCAGGCGCAACCGGTACCGGTAAGACGCGAACCCTGCAGCTGATGGCCGAGCGTCTCTCAGAAGCCGGGGTCCCCGTTTTCGTCACCGATATCAAGGGCGACCTCACCGGTCTGGCTCAGGCGGGTACTTCTTCAGAGAAGCTCCTCGCGCGTTGCGCAAGCATTGGCCAGAACTGGGAAGGTAAGGCATTCCCCACGGAACTGCTCACTCTGGGTGGTCGCGGTGAAGGCGTGCCGATCCGTACAACCATCACCGAATTCGGCCCGCTTCTGCTCTCGCGTGTGCTGGGCTTGAACGATACTCAGGCCTCGGCGCTTCAGTTGATCTTCCACTGGGCCGATGGTCAGCAGCTCGCGCTGATTGACCTCAAGGACCTGCGTTCGGTCATTGACTACCTGACAAACAATGACGAAGGCAAGGAAGAACTCAAGGGAATCGGCGGTGTTTCACCGGCAACTGCAGGCGTGATCCTGCGTGAGCTTGCTGCTCTGGAGGCATCGGGCGGCGATGTTTTCTTCGGTGAGCCCGCCTTCAATATCGCTGATCTCATGCGCGTGTCAATGGACGGTCGCGGCGTCATTTCGTCGCTGGAACTTCCCGACCTGGGCAGCCAGGGCGCTTTGTTCTCGACCTTCCTCATGTGGCTCTTGGCTGAGCTCTTCGAAACTTTGCCGGAAGTGGGCAACCCCGATAAGCCGAAGTTGGTCTTCTTCTTTGACGAGGCTCACCTGCTCTTCACCGATGCCTCGAAGCAGTTCCTCCAGGCAGTCGTGCAGACAGTGCGTCTGATTCGTTCCAAGGGCGTGGGAATTGTCTTTGTTACCCAGTCCCCCACCGATGTTCCCGACGAGGTTCTGGCTCAGCTTGGTTCACGCGTTCAGCACGCACTGCGCGCGCATACTCCAAACGATGCAGCAAACCTCAAGAAGGCAGTTTCGACCTTCCCGACTTCTCCCCTGGATCTGACTGAGGTGTTGACTTCGCTGGGTACCGGTCAGGCTGTCGTGACGGTTCTGGATGAGAAGGGACGTCCGACCCCGGTTGCTCCGACCATGCTGGACGCACCTGCCGCTGTCATGGGCCCGGCTGATCCCGGTGTTGTCTCTTCAATCATCAATTCCTCGCCGCTCCTGTCGCGTTACCGTGACGCGGTCGATAACGAATCAGCATTCGAATTGATGCAAGCCCGCCTTGCAGATGCCGCTAAGGCCGCAGAGGAGAGGGCTGCCGAGGCGCAACGCCAGCTTGAAGAAGCGAAGGCACAGAAGGAGGCCGAGAAGCAGGCAGCGAAGGAAGAGGCAGCGCGACAGAAGGAACTTGAGCGCTTGCAGCGCGAGGTCGAGAAGGCCGAAGAGCGTAAGCGTCGCGAGGCCGAAAAGGCTGAGGAGCGTCGTGCGCGCGCTACACAGCGCGTGATTGAGTCGACGGTCAAGTCCGTTGGAACGACTGCAGCACGCTCGCTGACGCGTTCGATTTTGGGAACACTATTTAAGTAATATTCCACGAATTTTGAATACTTCTGACGCTTTATCAACGTTGTGTCACAACCCCTGTCGGATATTTCACCTTAGGGCGCGAAAGGGAATGAAATCAATAAAAATGGAGTTGTCAGAAGTGATGGCAATGGTGCGTCCCTCAGTGGGCGCATCTACAGATAGGTTTTAGGAGAACAATATGACTCAAGCACACCCCGTTGTTGCAGCAGCTCTTCAGCAGGCTCTCGTTGATTTGACCGATCTGTCACTTCAGGGCAAGCAGGCACACTGGAACATCGAAGGCCCCGGCTTCCGTTCGCTCCACCTGCACCTGGATGAAATCATCGACGAGGTTCGCCTTGCCGCTGATGATGTCGCCGAGCGTATGGCAGCTATTGAAGTTGCTCCCGATGGCCGCGCAGCGACCGTCGCAGCAACCTCGCTGGTTGACCCGATGGAGCCCGGCTTCCTGCCCACCGATAAGACCGCTCGCCAGTACGAAGAGCGCCTGCTTGGCGTTGCCGAGCGCATCAAGGCAACCCTGGATCCGGTGGACGAGCACGATCACCTGTCCAACGACCTGCTGACCGGCATTGCAACCGGCCTGGAGAAGCAGGCCTGGATGCTGCGCGCAGCAACCAAGGATCTCAACTGATTAGTTGAATCTGACTTCAACTGGGGCGTCTCTTCGGAGGCGCCCCAGTTTTGTCTTTCAGTCTCTGGTTCCCCTCAAGGCGTATCTCTCCCCTGAAAAGCACCCGAGAGGGCCATTATTCGCGTCCAAGCCTCTCCGCCAATTCACGTGCACCCCACTGACCGGGCGCGCTCTCACGTCCGCTCACGGCCACGAAAGAGGCAACTCCCCCATCTTCAGCTTGAGTCGCGCGCGTCTGGCGACCATACTCGCCCATGGCTAAAACGATTGAGGGAACCGACACGTATTCGGCTGCCCACCTCTGCACCAATTCAACATTGAGTGCGTCGCGCTCCGAATTAGCCAAAACCGCAAGCTTTGCGACATCTGCGCCCAAAGCTGCCATGGTTTCCAGAAGCTCTCGCATGATCTCCGATTCGGGAGTCACCTCGAAATCATGAAAGGACATGATGACCTTTGCGCCCGCTGCGTGGGCCTTCTCGGTCAATGCAGGCGCAACCGGCGCCATTTCCACATCCACCGCATCCATCCCGCACTCAGCCAGTAGCTCAATGATCTGGCCATAAGTCGACGTTGAAACTTCAGCCTTTCCACCCTGAGCAACTGTGCGAACAGTAGCTAAAACAGGAACATCCGAAGCACCCAAGATCTCTGCAGCAGACCTCGAAATCTCTTCGCGAGCCTGGTCACTCAGTTCCTCACCTGAAAGCCCCGTAAGTACGTCCAAGTAGTCCACGCGCCACTCGAACATATCGTGCGGTTCAGATGCTGCGGCCTCGACCTGTTCAACAACTCCACGTACGTCCCCCGCCATCAGAGGAACAATGAAAACTACCGGCTGCCCGCCACCCAGAAGCACTCGGCCTCGAGGAGGAATAGCTCCCGCGGGGTCAAGCAATCCCGCACCAACACCTGAAGGCACCGCACCATAGGCCTCGCCCAAATCACTGCGTCCAATAACAACAGGTTCCATGACGTCCCCTCTGCTCAGCAACCCTTTAGTAGCCAACTTCTGCATGATGAATCGACGCGCGCTCGGCGTCGGTCAAGTATCGGTGTTCCAACCAGCCGTCGGGCAGGTGCGGGGTCTTTTCTCCCCCAGCGCGCCCACGAGGCCCACGTGCGGCCTCGGGAAAATCCTGATCAAGGTCCAAGTCAGCCAGGCGCTCGCTAAGCTCATCAAGCGTGGAGACCATCCCCAGCGCGTGGCGCTGCGGTCCTCCAACCTTGAAACCACGCAGGTACCAGCCGATGTGTTTGCGCATTTCGCGCATCGCGCGGTCTTCGTCGCCTTCTTCTTCCACGCACCAGCGCGCGTGGGTTTCGATGATGGCGGCAACCTCGCGAAGTGAAGGTGCGGGGAAAGCCGGCCTCCCGTGGTAGGCAGCGACGATATCGCGGAAAATCCATGGCCGCCCCTGCGCACCGCGGCCAACCGAAATGCCATCGCACCCGGTCTGACGCATCATCGCGATCGCATCCGCGGCCTCGAAAACATCACCATTACCGAAGACCGGAATATCCAGGGCTTCCTTGACGCGCGCAATGTAATCCCAATGCGCTTGACCCGCGTAGTGCTGGGTCTGGGTGCGCGCATGGATCGTCACGGCCACTGCACCAAGTTCTTGAGCGATCTGCGCGGCCTCGAGGCCGGTTTCGTGTCCGCTATCAATTCCCATGCGGATCTTCACCGTCACCGGGATCTCGCGGCCACGCGCATCCCCGCTCACGCGCGCCTGCGTGACAACCGCGCGCAGCAAGTCGGTGTAGAGGTCCCGTTTCCATGGAAGCGCCGCTCCCCCGCCCTTTCGCGTCACTTTGGGGACCGGGCAGCCGAAGTTCAGGTCGATATGATCGGCGTACTCGCCTTCGATCATGATCTGGGTTGCGCGAGCCATGACCTGCGGGTTCACGCCGTAGAGCTGGACGGAGCGCACGCGTTCAGCAGGGTCAGGGCGAATCATCGCCATCGTGCGCGCATTGCCCTCGACGAGAGCTCGCGAGGTCACCATCTCCATGACGTACAGACCCGCGGGCGCGTCAACGTGGGGCGTCAGTTCTTCGCGCTCACCGCTTTCTTTCCCGCTTTCCGAGGCCGTGCCCGGGAGAGCACTTTCAGCAGCGCCGGGAAGAGCAGCCGGGCTGGGCGTGCCAGTCAGAGGCGATGGCCCGCCCAAGGCCTCTTCACCAAACATGCGGCACAGACGGCGGAAGGGGGCATCCGTCACTCCGGCCATTGGGGCCAAGACGACGGGAGTAAACAGCCGCAGTGGCCCAACCTGCAAGCAGGCTGGGCCACTAGCGTGAGACTGCGAGGTCACTCAGCAAACTCCCAAGCGCTCAATCAGGTAGGACTTGACCTGGTCGAGCGGGATACGGACCTGCTCCATCGAGTCACGCTCACGAATGGTGACAGCGTGATCCTCAACGGAATCAAAGTCGTAGGTGATGCAGAAGGGCGTACCAATTTCATCCTGGCGACGGTAGCGACGGCCAACAGCACCGGCATCGTCGTACTCGATGTTCCACAGGTCGCGCAGCTCCTGAGCCAGTTCCTGTGCCGGGCCGGTCAATTCTTCCTTACGTGACAGAGGCAGGACAGCAACCTTGACGGGAGCCAGACGCGGGTCGAGCTTGAGGACGACGCGCTTATCGACACCGCCCTTTGCGTTGGGGGCTTCGTCCTCGTGGTAGGCCTCGATGAGGAAGGCCATGAGGGAACGGGTAAGACCCGCTGAAGGCTCGATGACGTAGGGGGTCCAGCGTTCACCGGTTGCCTGGTCGAAGTAGTCGAGCTTGGCGCCACTGGCCTCGGCGTGAACACCGAGGTCATAGTCGGTGCGGTTCGCGATACCTTCAAGCTCGCCCCATTCGGAGTTCTGGAAACCAAAGCGGTATTCCAGGTCAACGGTGCGCTTGGAGTAGTGCGAAAGCTTTTCCTTCGGGTGCTCGTACTCACGTAGGTTATCTTCGGCGATACCCAGGCCCACGTACCACGCCTTGCGGTAGTCGATCCAGTACTGGTGCCATTCTTCATCGGTTCCCGGCTCGCAGAAGAACTCAAGTTCCATCTGCTCAAATTCGCGGGTACGGAAAATGAAGTTACCGGGGGTAATTTCGTTGCGGAAAGACTTACCGATCTGGCCGATGCCGAAGGGGGGCTTCTTACGTGCCGCGGTCATAACATTGGCGAAGTTGACGAAGATTCCCTGTGCGGTTTCGGGGCGCAGGTAGTGCAGGCCGGCCTCGTCATCAACGGGGCCAAGGAAGGTCTTAAGCAGGCCCGAGAATGCCTTGGGCTCAGTCCACTGACCGCGAACGCCACAGTTGGGGCAGGCGATGTCTTCCAGGGACAGTGAGGATTCGTCAACGCCCTTCTTATCAGCCAGTTCTTCGATGAGCTGGTCTTCGCGTTGACGCTTGTGGCAGTTTTGGCACTCAATAAGCGGGTCGGTGAAGGCCTTGACGTGTCCGGATGCAACCCACACCTCGCGGGGCAAGATTACCGAGGAGTCCAAGCCGACAACGTCTGCGCGGCGGCGAACCATGTAGTTCCACCACTGGCGTTTGATGTTCTCTTTGAGTTCCACACCCAGCGGGCCGTAGTCCCAGGCGGAGCGAGTACCGCCGTAAATCTCACCGCAGGGGAAAACAAAGCCGCGACGCTTGGCAAGAGAAATAACTGAATCAAGACGAGAGGTGGATGGCTGTGCCACGAAAACTCCTTTATTAGGGCTCACCGCACCTGGCTGGCGCAGTGGTCTGTGCATATTTTAGCCGGTGTACGCATAGGGAGCTTGGGGACTGCCAGGCGCGCCAACGATTGGTGACATTTCAGTGAATTGATTTGCTCTTGTTCCCTGTCATAGCATCGATGCGTGCGCACGGTGATCACGTCCTTGGCCTACGCCTTCCCACGCGAGATAGTGATCGTGTGGGTTCTGGCTTTTGCCGTGCGTCTTCTTTTCATGCTTTTTGTCGCGTACAGTAAGTCGCCTTTGGCTCTGAGGTCTTGGCCCTATACAAGCGTCCAAAAATTGGATCCGGCAAATTTCCTGCGATTATGCGCATGGGCATTGACTGCACTACTTGGCGGAATGGCAATTTTTGCCCGGCAACACGGCTTTAGCACGGACATCGTCCTTGCCCTTGGCTGGCTCACAATCGCCTCAGCTCTTCTTATTCCCCTGTGCTATCTCCCTCTGAACTTTCCAACGTGGCTGGATCCCAGATGGTACGACAACGTCCGTAAAGGGCTCGTTGACGAATTAGGGAATCTTCTTCCCCGAGGCGGCGCGCTTCGTGCCAGCACAGAACTCACATTGAGCGGCGGCCAGAAAAGGGAGTTTTCAACTCGGTTGACTCTTCCCCTAGGTTGGCAACAAGTCGAAGAAGCACCTAGTTACCTAACCCCCGCTCCCCTTGCCCCCAGCGTCTTGATTGTTCAAGGCCCTATGGACTATCACCATCTATGTCCACCGACACTGTCAATCTGCGCGACTCCGGCCAGCAGCGAGAAACGTCTGCCTTTAGGGACTTTGAGCGAGGCAATTGCACGGCAGGTTCCGGGGTGGTTCACGCTCGACGAGATCACTCAAAGCAAGCCGAAAGCGTCGCTCATGTGCACGGGTACGTACACTGATGAAGGCGTTTCCTTGACGGCTATTCAATGGTCGTGGGTTGAAAAACTCGATTCCTCAACCTTCGTTACGATGAGCGCTACGGCAACGACCACAACCCATTCCTTTCCCAAATATTTCGACGAGATTTGTCGGATGGTCACGAAGGTGAGCGTGGCGTGATGAGCAGTTTCTTCCTTTCACCCCTCACCCTGCCGATAGCCTCGGTTCCCGCCTTCATTGCCCTGGCGGGCACCGAAGAGTCCGCTCGGGAAGGCCTTTCGGGGCAAGCCCAGTTGGGCCTCGACACTATTTACGAGGCCGATGGCCAGTTGCGCACCCAAGCGAAGGAAGCGCTTGCTGTGATCCGCGAGGCCGATGCTCCTCTCAGTCACCTCTCCCTATCGCCTCGGTTTCATCCCAATCCTCTTCGTAGTTTTTGCTATTTCTTCGCCGCTGAGCAGAGCGCAATTGTTCAAACTGCAGGCGGTTCGGAAACAGCGGAAGTTTTCTGTCATAAGAGCCAGGACCTTCCACGTTTCATCGCCGAGAGATCGCCCTTCCCCTCGCAAAAGAATCGATTTGACGGACCGAAGCGAATCTCTTCTGCTTTCCTCGAGGCAGTCCACCGCGGTGATGTGGAAGATGCTCAAAGGATCCTCTACGAAGATGTGAGCTCAGAAAAGAAGCGTTCTTCCTTCTTGCGACAGGTCAGAGAGGGCCAGTGGGAGTATCACACGTGGACGCAGTGGGAGCGCACTCCAGATGGGTACCGGGCCCGACAGACAATCAGTACGCTCTCTGTTCCTTCGGCGCTCTACCTGGTTGAGTCTTCCTCAATTCCAACATTTTTCCCGCCACTGTTACCGAATTTCACCATTGCGGAGGGAAAAACGAAGATTCCCCTCTCGCGCTGCACCCGCACCGAGTTGTGGAGTCAGTTGGCACGCTTCTTTGCTGTGAACGTAACTACTAGTCACTAGTCGCATGGTAGATATCAGTGTGGGGAGCAACCTGAGTTGCTCCCCACACGTGCAATGTTTGGTCTCCCATTCAGTTGAGGCGGCGCAGGCGACCCGTGGCGGTGAGGCGCCAGTTGGCGATCACGACCGCGAGGGGGATGATCCCCATGAGCCAGAAGGACGGATGCATGGGACCGGTGACTCCCGCCTTATGAATGAGGGTCAGGACCAGCCACACGGTCGGGACGGCGACGGTAACGGCTCCCACGATGATCGCGATGGCGACTTCCCATCCCCCGCCGCGATGGCGGAACACGTTCGAGCCGAAGCGAGCGGCGGCATCACAGGCGATCCAGAAGGCCACGACGATAAGCCAGATGTCAACGCCGCTCGTGTAGGTGGCTGTCGACATGAAGAACAGGTACGGCTGGATCAGGATGAGCAGCCACCAGATGACACTGCCCAGGGCGATGAACACGACGGAGATGACGTAACTCGAGAGCGCCAGGGTGCGACGCGGTGCTCCACTCAGTGACCCTGCCCGCATGTACGAGATCGTTTGGTTGATGCCTGCGACGAGGAGGAATATCGCCATGACTAAAGCTGAGTTGAGGGCTGCCATATAGACGTTTTCCGAAGACCTACCGCGGGTCACGTAGAAGAACATCGCAATCAGCGCATTAAGGGCGAACTGCGCGAAGACAGTTCCGAGGCAGACGATGACGGCAGGCTTGATGCTGACCATGCCGAGGCGCCAGGCGCTGGGCGCGCGAGAGACGGTGGTTGCGGTGCTCATTGGTCGTTCTCCT
>ERZ772920.662-NODE-662-length-19086-cov-10.170984_pt1 | contig 19086 bp, 37 predicted proteins | sample MGYA00511469_ERZ772920 | MGnify/ENA primary metagenome ERZ772920 (study PRJEB29015, sample SAMEA2738069) | human oral metagenome | biome: human oral; feature: human-associated habitat; material: saliva | place: China | collected 2216 ... | reverse complement strand
TTGTTGTAAACATTGAAACCATGCCAAAATCAAGCCCAATACTCTCTGTTGATGGTCGTAAAGGTGCTTTATCATAGCCAACAATAGCTGAAATCGTACAGGTTTTATCCGTTATTCGAACTTGTACAAACGGCAACGTTCACCTTTTTTCAAACGCACATCTAAATAAGGATTACGTTTTAAAGGTAAATAAAAGGGTTTCCCTTTGTGTGACGTTGATAATTTCAAAAAATAATCAAAATGTGATGCCTTTTTTGAAACTTCTAATACAGCTACTTTTTCATCTAGTTTTAAAGTTTTAATTGTGGAAAACGAATGCCTTTTCTAGCACGTTTAATCAATTTACGCATGAAAAAGAGAATATCTGATGAAACGGGTAACGTGACATTTGCCTTATGTGATTTCGACGGAACTAATAATTGGCCGTCTGATGTTTGATGCCATTTCAAATCTACCGATGAATAATGCCAAAGATGTGATTTGTTAATGCGATAACAAGTAGTTAGAAAAAGCTCATCAACAATAGATGAATTGCCTAAAAATAAGCGAACCATATCTTCAAGTTTTGTTAACCAAGATAAATGAATTTCTAACGTTTGTTTATCTTGGTTAACACGTTTGAACATAAAAAAGGAGATTTGTCAAGTCTTTTTATAGCAATTTTGATGTCATATATGTTGATATAAACTTCAAAAATGTACGAAAAATGCATAATTTATTATACAATAGAACCCATACGGTTATCAGCTTTTTATAGGGTTTATGTAATAAATCCCCTTATGCTCTTTCACTCACCCAACCAGTCCAAAATACGCCCCAAAACATGTCTCAAACATATCCAAATACCTCCACACTAAGTCACCTAAACATCCCAATAAATATCTGCAGTTCTCCTCGAAAGCCCTTAATCATGCATCATACTCATCATAATCCTGTACACTACTAATTATCCACACCAACCCACTCATCTTATCTGATATCGCCAAAAAATTATCTGTGAACATATCTCATTAATAATCACCCACGATAAATACCCCTAATATATACCCCAAATTAATATCTGAAATTTACCATTAGAATTCAAACCCCATATCATCTGAAATATAAACCTCCGATATATATCTGAAATACATAATCCAATTATACTCTAATACTATACAGTAAAAAACCCCGTAAAAAAAGACATATTCTGAACAAAAAACCCGTAAAAAAAGAGGCTCTATTCGACCTCATTGAAGTTATCAATAGAGTTTTTTAACTGGTCGTAAGACGCAACGAATAAGCGATTACCTTTTTGAAAAATATAAAGATTCAAGACCGAACCATAGACGATGTCACATCCACCAGTATTTTCAACCATATCACTAATGTCTGCAAAAAGACCTAAGTTTAGACCTTGTGGCTTCCATTCGTTAAGGAAAATCTCATTCATCTTCTGATAATTTTCTTTTGTGAGTAACCAAGCTGTGTTTTCCAAAGTGTGCATAAGATACCTCGATTCATGTTCCTAACTTATCAATGTGACTGATAAGCTTATTTAATTACCATACCACCAAGTCTTGAGATTTTTTCGTCAAGAGCTTTGATATATTCAAGAACCACGTTGTTATAAACAGCTGTTGGAACATATGTTTCGGTTTCAAAGCCAAGTTCAACTCGTAAGTTATGGCGTTCTTCAGACCAAATTTGTCGTACTGTACTTCTACGTTCATTATATTCAGCGTCAGTTGAATAGTCATTGTAATCAAATTCTGTATCAGCAATGAGGTGCTCTGTGGGGCATGTTTGTTCAATTTGATTATAATTCCAAGTACGTTTTTTATTAACCAATAGCTTATCATCAAATGAATCCAAAATATCCCAATATTGCACAGAATAGAAGAAGTTGTAGAATTCAACAATATCATCTTTTAGTTCTTCAATATCAGAGCGGTTTAGTACACGTTGGTAAACCGCATCAACGAATTCACCTTCAGTCATTGTTAATGGATTTAATACCGTTTGTTCAGTCATACTCAATTCCTTTCATTACACTTCATACACATCCAATACAGTAGCAAAAGAGTCTACTGCATTTTGATATGCGTCGTCAAGAGAATCCCCATATACTGTAGCTTCGACTGGCAATTTATCATCTTCAATGATAGCAACAAATTGAGACATCCTATTCACCTTTCATTATTTAGAAAACGCAATATAAACATTTGATTCACCTTTATGTTCAGATGAAGAAATGTTAGTTACTTTTTTACCTTGTTTAACAATTTCATCAGTCACACGAGGTGATTGATGGTTATACCAAGCATCGTGCACACGTACAACACCAGAGTCTTGAGTTTTAACAATTTGAATAGCACGGTTTGCTTCAAAATGTTTAATACCGATATTAATACCCATAGCACCAATCGCAAGAACCACAAGTACAACGGCTGCAATAGTTTTATCTGTATATTCTTTCATAATGAAAACTCCCTTTAAAACAAAATTTTTAATTTTTCAAAAAGTATATGGGGTTTGGGGATAAGCGAAGCGTTCCCCATATCGTCTTGTGTATACAAGACGGTTCCCTGTTATTTAGAAAATGCAATATAAACGTTAGATTCACCTTTATGTTCTGATGAAGAAATGTTTGTTACTTTTTTACCTTGTTTATTAATTTCAGCAACAACACGAGGTGATTGATGGTTGTACCAAACGTCATGAACACGAACAACACCTGAGTCTTGAGCTTGAACAACTTGAATAGCACGATTAGCTTCAAAATGTTTGATACCAATATTTGCACCCATTGCTACCACAGCAAGAACAACAATCACAACAACTTTAAGAACGTTATCTGACAAATCGCTATATTTTTTCATAATAAATCTCCTTTTAAAAACAAATTTTTAATTTTTCAAAAAGTATATGGGGTTTGGGGATAAGCGAAGCGTTCCCCATAACGTCTTGTGTATACAAGACGCTTAAAACCCGCAACTAAACCTAGTTATTCGCAAGTAATTAATAGCTTGTCAGCCGGTTTAATCCATTTTTCCAGTGCATACCATTTACTTCGACCCTTTACCTGTTGTAGTCTATCAAAGTCTATACAATAGTCATTTCCATAATGTCCAGCGGTATCACGTCCGATAATAGTTCCAACATCACCTATGTGATATAGAGCTTCACCTAAATAGTCAGCTTTATCATTATCAATGCGGACAACTTGAACTCGGTCACCAATTTTAAATTTGTGTTCCATTTTGTTTACCTCATCCTAAATTATCTGAATGTTCAGATAATTATGTCACTACTCTATTAGTAGCAATTTCAATGCTATAATCATTAGTGTTCCAATAATCATAAATGTCTACTATATCAGCAATTAAGCTGCTGGTAATTCAGTAGTTACTTTTTCCAAATCATCGTCTGACAAGCACTCGCGTGAGCCCCAAAAACCCGTTTCTTTAGGATTTAGATTATCGATATTTCCGAGCACATATCCAACTTCCGCATAATCAAAATCAAATTCATTACCATTATACAATGTGATACCTTGGTCGTTAATCATTTGCCACAACGCTTTTTTATTTTCGACGGTTACTTCATAAAAATTATTTACAAAATCAAGCATATTAATCTCCTTTTTGACGTTTAATAAAAACAAATTTTTAATATTTCAGAAAATAAGTGGGGTTTGGGGATAAGCGAAGCGTTCCCCATTTCGTCTTGTGTATACAAGACGTCTAAAAACCCGTAAAAAAAGGCGGTTCCCCGCCATATCCTACATTATCTGAATATTCAAACAATTCCAGTTACTATTAAATCTTATCTGTGATATTAGACACGTATTACCAGTGAGATTGTTATAATTATATTGGAGATTGTGGTAAGCTTATTCCACGTCCATCAATACATTGTTTTGAACCAATATTACTTGGAAATTATTTGTTTCACAATAATTTAGATTAGATTCCATCTCAACCGATAATTGCGTAATCTCACTATCTTGTAGGCTATGGAAAAATAAAAAACCATTACAGTTATATTTATTTTTAATAATTTCTATTGCTAAGCAATGGTCAGTATAATCATCCCAAAATTTATAATTTTCAGCTGTTACACGATAGCAATAACCTTCATACTTGGAGTTTACGCCTTTTTTTAAAATATCAATTGTTGTCTTCTTTATCATATTTATCCAATCATTATTAGTTATATCTAAATGAAGTTTACTAACTATATTTTCCTAAAGACGTTAAACGTCTTTTATTCTACTATCATTAAAGTATTCGTTACGTAGTAAAATTAGACAATTTGTTTCGACAAGTTTAATTTGACTTTTACATAACCATCTTACGACTTCATGATGGCAATCCATAGCGGAAATACAGTTTGGGTAAAAACAGACTAAATATGGAGCAAAGTCACCTGGAATTGCAGGTTTGTCAATATCAATAATTCGCCCAACTGTACCTGTTTTCCAGTATTTAACGTCTTCTGTAAGTTGTACTTTGTTATTTAGTTCAAACATATTATTCCACTTTCATTAGTTGATGTGCGAGTTCAATATCAGATTCTTTTACCCACTGTGTGTTTTCATACGTACAACGCCAAGCTGCGGTACAATTTGAATTTAAGCAAATTTCATATGGTAGTGAATCATCACTATCATCAATATCAACAATTCGGCCAATGTCGCCTTTTGTCCACCATAATGCATTAGTTCGCATCTTGACTTTGTCATTCAATTTAAATTTCATTTATTCGACCTTCATTAGCGAACGTACCAATTCCATTTCGTTTTCTTTGACCCACCACCGAACCGGGTTTAACTTATACCCATAGTCGAATAGAACAAGATATGGCCTAATATCAGGGCCATCGTCAATTCTCACAATCTGACCGGTATCACCTTTGTTCCACCAATGCGTATCTGTTAGCATTTTTACGTTGTCATTCAATTTAAATTTCATTTATTCTACCTCCATTAGCGAATGTACTAATTCAATATCGGCTTCTTTAGCCCACCACCAAACATAGTCTTTATCACAATCATCTGGTGTGCAAGTAGCTTCCGTGCATTTGTGATTAAAGCGAATTAAATATGGTATATTGTCATCGTCAATATCCACAATTTTACCAATATCGCCTTTTTGCCACCATTCAGTGCATGTTAACATTCTCACAGTATCGTTTAATTTAAATTTCATTTATTCTACTTTCATTAGGTGATGTACATGGTCCATTGAACGTTCATTCGCCCAATGTGTATTATGATGTTCACAACTAGAAGCATCTGTGCAATTCACATCAAAGCACACTTCGTATAGCACACCGTAAGAACCAAAATCTGAATTAAAATATGAATCTATTTTGACAATACGACCAATATCGCCTTTATCCCAAAACCGTTTCTCTGTTAACATTTTTACTTTGTCATTCAATTTAAATTTCATTTATTCTACCTTCATTAATGGATATGCTCGTTCAATTGAACTTTCATTAGCCCACCAGGTATTACTATGACCACAACTAACTGCATCTTTACAATTTGCTTCGAAACATACTAAATATGGTGCGCTATCTGGACCAAAATATGAATCAATTCTAACAATTCGACCAATATCACCGACTGTCCAATATGGATTACAATTAGTAATCATTTCTACTTTGTCATTAACTTGAAATTTCATCATCTACCTCATCATTTCCTATACTGTAGATATTATCTACAGATTAATTATCTTTAATTTGTTTTCTATTTAACAGACTGTCTATATCTACAAAACTGGCAAATACACCAATCAAAAGCCAAATTGTACTACATACATCAACATTAAACTGTAACAATACACAAATAATAAGTGCAATATCAACAGCTGATTCAAATAAATGGTTCATTCAACTTTTCGTATTTTTAATTGCAAGGTATACTTCTAAACCAAAATGTACAATCAAAAATAGCATAAAAATAAAGCTATAAAGTGTCATACATATTTCTCCCTATTCTACGGTCATAAGTGCGTCTTTGTGAATTTTAATAATTGTATAATCAGTTACACATGCATATGCATCTTCATCGGCATGTTCCACTGTTACAGAATCAGTACAAAAATACATATACAATGGTAGATATTCTTTGTAAATGTTATATATAGTGTCATATTGAACATATTGATAACCTTTGCCAATATGATATAGATAGGTTCTCAAAATTTCTCGCATAATATCGTAATTTGTGTCATCTACATAATAAGCAACTTTATCTAATTGTGGTAAACAATCATTTTTATATCTTTCAATAATCATTTCAACCTCATAGTGCTTTCAATATTTCAGAAAATAAGTGGGGATTTGGGGCTTAAGCCCCATTTCGTCTTATGTATACAAGACGTATTAATACAACAAAACCGTAAAAAAAAGCACTATCGTGCATTAACTATTCAATAGTCATTAATGGTTGTGTTTTTGTCATTTTAATAATCGTGTACGTATCCATATATCTATTATCGAATGAATGATATACAGCACCACTTCTAGGGTCAAAAAACACTAAAAATGCTTCTTTATGTGATAGATGATACTGATAACAGTGAAGCTCTTCGATTATATCAAGATTTAAGTCAAGTGTATATGCTTTTACTATTTTTCGCATAATTTCAGAATTACTTCTATCAACATAATACGCATATTTATCTTTCAAACGTTTTGGCACATAGCCGTTATAAAAAACTTCAGTTTTCATTTAGTCTACTTTCATCAATTGTGCAACATCAGTTGTGACTTTTCGATATTGACGACCTGTTAAGTAGCTGGTTTTAATCCAATAGCCGGTTTCTTTACTGTTATTTGAAATATAGCCGTCATTACCAATAACATGACCTACTTGTAAATAAGAGTCTAAATCTACGGGTCACCAGCATAATTGCGAATATCTTCATCAATCATCAATTGACGTAAGATTTCCTTATTTTCGTCTGTGACTTTATAATAAGTTTTCAAAAAATTTAGCATAAATTTTACCTATTCTACATTCATTAATGGCTTTGTTACAACCGTTGTGATTTTATATCGTTCTGTTCTTGGAACACCGTTTGTTGAATGACATACTTGAGCATGCTTTGGATTTCCATTATGCTTAGTTATTCCATTTCCATAAGTGGTTTCGTTATATGTGTTGTAAGTTTTTTTAGTCTATCGCCAATCATTGATTTACGTGATATCCAAGCTCCCGTGCACTTGGGATTATCATCATAAACGTTACCAAGCACTTTACCGACTTGTACTAAATAATCAACATTGACTTTGTCTCCATTATAATCACGAATATCTTCTTCAATAATTTTGCGACGTAATAAATCTTTATTTTGTTCAGTTACTTCATAATAATTTTCAACAAAATCTAGCATATTATTCTACTTTCATAAGCGGCGTCCAAACATGTGTCGTGAGTTTTTTACAGTCATCGTCAGTCAGTGATTCACGTGAATGCCAAGACCCGACCATCATTGGGTTATCATTAGCAATATTTCCAAGCACCTTACCAACTTGTACTAAAAAATCCACATTGGCTTTGTGTCCATCATAACCGAGAATATCTTCATCTATTATTTGCCGACGTAATAATTCTTTATTTTCTTCTGTTACTTCATAATAATTTTCAACAAAATTTAACATATTAGTTCCCTTGATACTGTGATTTACAAACACCGTATTTTTGTTTGAAGTCAGCTTGAACTTGCTTGATATCAATAATATCATATTTATCTTCAAGTTGTGCTTGAGTCATTGTTTTATAATCTTCAACAATTTGATTACGATATTCAGTTTTACCCATACCATATAGCTTAATAAACGCTTTATGAACATTATTCATACATGCATCTGGATATTTTGCAAGCAATTCAGTATTTGTCATAAATGCATATTCTTTAGCCATTTGTTGGTTTTTAGCTACCATATCTTGTTTACGTTTACCCAAAACATTTTTGCGTACCCATGAAATAGCTTGTGTTGGTACATACTCATCAAAATGTTGGCACAATTGTTTATGCGTACGAGTTTCAACAAGTTCCGTATTTGCAACAAGAATTTTACACCATGCTGCAACTTTAACATCATATTGTTTACGATTTTCAGTAATCAATGTATCTACATCGGGATTTTCTGGAAGTTCTTTACCAATTGTCTTGTAAATTTCTTCAAGAAACCAAAGATTTTTATTATTTTGTTTAGTTTGACGACGATTTTTATTGATAATTGTATCAAGTTCTTTTGAACTCATTTTACTCAAATCATCATCTGTAAGTCCAAGACCTAGTTTTGTATTGCTACGTTTAGCTCTACGTAGTTTACGTTTATTTTCAATAATCATTTAATATTTCCCTTCATACTGCTAACTTTCAAATATTATCACATGTTAATAACATTTGAAAATCAACACTGTTGATTTAATTTTTCAAAAATAAAATGGGTTTGGGACTTGTCCCAATTTTAACGTCATGTAGATGACGTTTACTCAATTGTCATTAGTGGTTGTGGCATTAAATAAACAAGCTTAAAATCATCACTTTGAACAGCTTTACTACGTTGGTTATACTCGTCCCAATAAATTGTATGTGAATAAAAATATATAATAAACTTTCGATTTTTTGAATATTCATTTAAAGCATTATTTAACCACAGCCAATTGTAGTTATTATCTTGCTCGGAATAGGTCTTTGCAATCAATTGAACTATAAATGGATACGTGTTATCATCAACGATATATCCTATATGCTGATTGATTGTATCCACTGTTGTATTATCTGTATAAATTTCGTTTCTAATAGCCATATTATTCTACCTGTATCAATGCCTTTTGATAAATATAATAGCGTGTGTAATAAGTTTGATTAGCATCCACATAAGGCTGATTTTCGTCCCAACTTAATCTTTTCGGAGAAAAATAAATAAAATAACTATTGTCAGGATGTTGTTTCAATTTGGTTATGATGATTTCATCAAACCAATCAACATATGTTCGACCTTCATTACTAACACAATAACACTGACTATAATATTGAACAATATATTGACGCATAATGTCTACATTTTTAGAGTCAACTAAATAAGCTACACCGTCAGAATCTAATAAAGGCTTCTTATTTATATCAAATATAATTTTCTTCATATTATTCTACTTTCATTAACGGTTTATTTGCAATCACATTATAAATTTCATACTTAAAATGTTCTGCTATTGATTTTGTCCAGCTATAACTCACATCCATATTCTGTTTACCAAAATACAAATAGTAATCGTGGTCTGCATTTTGTCGTGGTAATTTCACAGCATTATGAAACCATTGTGACCACGTATTATACTTATAAGGTGGTATTGCTGTGTATTTGTAATACTTTTTAACATATTGATGTAAATATTCTACATTTTCTTTTGTGACTAAATATGCAACCTCATCATAAGTAGTCTTTGGCTTCTGATTTAAATCAAATTTAACGTTTTTCATTTATTCTACTTTCATAAGTTGTTTACCTGGTTTAGCTTCTACAACATAATAAATATCATAACCATCGTCATAGGCTACAGCTTTTTGACTGTCGTCCCAGCCTAATGAATTACGCTTAAAATAAAGAATAAATTTGTCATTGATATTACTTTCAATAGGAATACTAATATGGTTATTAAACCATTCAGTCCATGATGATGAATCTGATAAACACGTAATATTATCTGGATAATATTTGTTAACATACTGACGCAATAAATCCACATTTGATTCATCTACCAAGTATGCGACATTTTCTACTGCCAATTTTGGCTTTTGATTAATATTAAAGTTAATCGTTTTCATACTTATTCTACTTTCATAAGTTGTTTACCAGGTTTAGCTTCTACAACATAATAAATATCATCGTCTTAGCTTTTGTATTGTTCGTATACAAATCCAATAATAATTGCTAAAAGCATTAATGTTGTAAATAATAACATTGTCACAACCATTAATGGGCCGTTCGTGATTACTGACGTCATATATAAAGCATATAAGGTTAGCCAAAAAAGTGCGGTACAGTAATAACAATACTTATTTGAAACCACTACAGCTAAAAATGTCGTCATAAATAATAAAATTAATAATACAGTCATAGATATTTCCTTCATATTTTAATTTTTCATAATATGAATGGGGTTTGGGGCTTAAGCCCCATTTCGTCTTGTGTATACAAGACGTTTATTCAACAGTTATTAATTCACGCGTAAACAAGTCTTTTCTTGTATAATATTTCACACTTTTTCCAATATGTGTTTGTGTCATATCTGCGATATGAAAATAGTAAAGATAAAATTTATCTTTTGAGTCCCACTTGCGGACTTTTAGAACAATAGCGTCAAAGCCCATCATATAATCTAATAGACTAATATTTAATTGATAATTATTTTCTAAAATAGTTTTATCTTTTGCTAATTGGTCTAAATAGTCTGACCATGCCTTTTGGTTGTTATGGTCAATTAAATAGCGACCTGGTTTTAGTAATTGCATAAGTTCATCTTTTCTTCCTAAAGTCTAAGATATTTTCTTAGACTTTATCATGGTGAAACACACCATGACGAGTTAATTCAGCAAATCGACTATAGTCTTTAACTGAATAATCTGTTTTCATTTCACTTGGGAAATAAAAACGTTTATCTCCATATGTGATTGATGTAAGTGCTCTTACGAGTGGTGACACACATGACAATTCAGACACTGTCATATCACCACTAATGATTTTGATTTCAGTACGTGGGTTATCAACATCATTATGATAAACATCGTATGGTAAATCATAAGCTTTACTTACTTCAGTGTAATATTCGATATCATAACCATTTTGAATAAGGATTTCACGCAAAGCTTCCAAATCTGATTCTGGTTCATCAAATACAACTGATTTAGGTAAAATACGAGTCACATAACGTTGCGCCAAATCTTGAAGGATATCATCACCCGATGTTGACCACAGACTGAAAATAGCATTCATGACTTCATCGTCCAACAAGAGATAGTCTTGTAAATCATAATTATTTTCAAAAAAAGGCACCAATCGAGGTGCTGTCATTCTAAAATAATCACGTTGTTCTGGGTACAAAGCTTTTGCTCGTTTCAACATATTTTGAAGCAAGACAACAGCTGCACGGTTAGTTTTGTTGAAGTATACATTTTGGTACATTTGATGACGTCCAATAATGAATGATTCAACATCCGACAACGCGGATTTATCAAATACGATGCGATTATCTACAAGTGTCATACTGTTAATAATCTTTGTTTTATCAAATTTGACATAAGATGCCCCTGTGAAATAGGCATCACGTAGCAAATAATCCATACGGTCAGCATCAAGCTGACTAGAAATCAAATCGACTACCGCTTTACGTCGTGATGTGTGAGCAATAACATCTGCTACATCTTGAGCAAATCCACGGCGATAAGATTCCAAAACTTGATTTACTTCAGTTTCTGGGCTCGTAATGATTTCACATGTAATTTCTTCATGATTTGTGCCAAATAGCTGTTCAAACGTGTGACTAAATGCACCATGACCAACATCATGCAAAAGTCCAGCTACTTGAGCAAGTTCAGTATCATATGAATTCCAAGACTCATTTTCGTTTTGCAATTTAGCTGCAATTTGAGAAGCCAAGTAAAATACACCAACTGAATGAGCCAATCGTGTATGCTCAGCACCTAAATAAGTGAATGATGCTGTTGACAACTGTTTAATGTGACGAAGTCTTTGCATTTCACGAGTTGAAATGAGGTCAAAAATAAGTTTAGATTCAACTGAAATATTTCCGTGTACTGGGTCAATAAAATTTGCGTAATTCATAATGACTTCCTTTCATTTTAAATTCGTGTTCTATTTAATACGCTTGTAGCGGTATTTATTTTTCAAAAAGAAATTGGGGTTTGGGGCGTTGCCCCATATTAAAAATTTGTGTATACAAATTTTTGAGCAAAAAAAAGGAAACAACTATTGAATGTTGTATAGTTGTTTCAAATTTGCTACAGTTGCATCAAAGTTATCAAAAAATGGTTGATAATAAGATTTAATTGCATTTGTCATTTCTTCATTAGCTGCTTTGTACAATTGCACACATTTTGCAGATGACTCAGCATTCAAATCAACGTATTCTTTAATCAATGGACCATATTGATAAAATGTTTTTGGGCATTTATCTTTTAGCTCATCTTGAAAAATTGCGTCTGTTTCATAACACAACTGTGTATATGTATCTTTATGATGTTGTGGTCGGTCAAGAATATCAATAATTTTTCCATTTTCACGCACTTGCTTAATGATATACCCATCGTTTTCAAGACTCTGGCAAAGTTCATAAAGTTCGTCAGTATCATCAACTATTTTCACATGCCATGGTACAATTGGATTGCCAATTGAGAGGCCTTTTACGATATCTAATGTTCGTAAGTGATAATCTTTACTAATATAATCAATTTCATATAACGTATCAGCATGCTTTGGTTTTATGTCTTGTTGTTTTGAAAAATCAATTGTCATTTTTATACCTTTTCTAGCATTTGGTCAGCCTTATTATTCAACAATTCTAATTTTAATTGTCGTTGTTTTTGCGTGAATATCCAAATAATATCTTCAAGTTCTTTTTGACGCTTATTATATTCATCTACAACATCAATTAATACAGTATATTTCTTCATCTCAGTTGCTGACATATCACGTAGCTTTTTGAGCTTATAAATAATAGATTCAAGTGTATTTTCATCTACCAATAATTGTGTAAACAATGGCTCTGAAAATTCTTCAGTGAAACCTAATAACTTTTTGGAATATCTTGTTTCCAATTTCTCATTATTTGCCTGTTGACGATATCTAGCAATTGTTTCTTGGAGCTCAGTTTCAACCTTTTTAGCTTTACTATTAAATGGTGATACACATACAAGTGATGTGACTTCGGCATCCGGATACTCAGTAACCAATTCTTTAAGTGTACCTTTAAATAGCTTAAGCCACTTGTTTCGTCCAATATAATAGTCGCCGTCAGATTCCACATACTGATAAAGGTCACCAACATCACATACATAATATGATAATCCCTTTACTTTTCTATTAATCGCTGCATAATTATAATCAGTAATCAAATAATATGTTCCAATTTTAAACATTTTTATACCTTTTCCAACGCTTGGTCAGCTTTATTATTTAGTAGTTCTAGTTCATAGTCTTTACGTTTTTCACTGAAAATTTCCAACAATTCAGTTAATTCGTGCTTACGCTTATTGTAATTGTCAATAACATCAAACGTCTCTGTATATTTTGAAGAATACCACTGGCAATTATCTTTAATAATCGTAGCTTGGCTTGCTATCATCTCAATAGCTTTAACCTCTGTTGCTAATTTTGCAAACAAGGGTTCGGAAAAATCAGACATGAGTGAATTGAGCTTATACTCAGTTGTTGACTCTACTTCTTTTTGCTTGATTTGATTTTTATAATCAATAATTCGTTGCTTTAATTCACGTTCAAGTTTACGTGCTTTAAAATCAAACCATGATAATCCAATTTTAATACGGTCAGGGTCAATATCGGGTTGCATATTGATAAAGTCTTCTAATGACTCAGTTGCTAAATCTAGTAAATAATATGAAAACTCACTATGTTCTAGTGGAGATGCGACAACTCTATAAACAGAACCATATTGTACACCATCTTGCCATATACGTGTATGGGCATATCTTTTTAGTTTATCATAATTATGTTCTGTCACAATGACATAATCACCCGATTTTATCATTTTTCACCATCACTTCCTAAATTGTCTGAATATTCAGACAATTCTAAATTTGTTCTAACGCTTGGTCAGCTTTATTATTTAGTAGTTCTAGTTCATAGTCGTTACGTTTTGCGTTGAAAATTTCCAACAATTCAGTTAATTCTTGCTTACGCTTATTGTAATTATCAATAACTTCAAACGCTACTGTATATTTTTGCGAATACCACGGGCAATTCTCTTTAATAGTCGTAATTTGACTGGTTACACTTTCAATAGCTTTAGCCTCTGATGCTAACTTTGCAAATAATGGCTCTGAAAAATCAGTCACTAGTGAATTAAGCTTATAATCCGTTGTGGATTCGAGCTCTTTTTGCTTGATTTGCTTTTGATAGTCAAGAATTCTTTGTTTTAATTCACGTTCAAGTTTACGAGCTTTAAAATCAAATCGTGAAAATCCAATTTTAATACAGTCAGCATCAATATTAGGACTATTATTGATAAAGTCTTCTAATGACTCACATACAAAGCTTATAAGATATGTAAAATCGTTGTCTAGTGGATATAGTGGATAATTTACAATATGATAAATAGAACCGTATTGTAAATTATCTGGATATGTACGTGTACGTGCACACAGTTTTAGTTTGTCATAGTTATGTTCCGTTACCATGACATAATCACCAGATTTTATCATTTTTCACCATCACTTCCTAAATTGTCTGAATATTCAGACAATTTAAATTTGTTCTAATGCTTGGTCAGCTTTATTATTTAGGAATTCAAGCTCCCGTTCTTGTTGTTTTTCACTGAAAATTTTTAACAATTCAGTGAGTTCTTGCTTACGCACATTATAGTCATCAATAACGTCATACGCTACTGTATATTTTTGAGAAGACCATGGGCAATGCTCTTTAATGGTAGTAACTTGACTTGCGAACATCTCAATAGATTTAGCCTCGGTTGCAATTTGTCAAGCCTATTTCAGTTTTAAACGGTAGCCTGACGTCTAAATACTTATAATTGTTAGCGAATAAACCAGTATAAAACATCACAAAAATATATGTTTCTGTCTACGGGTTACAATACTTAACCAACTTCTAGACCAACTTCTGACTGCATAAATTTAATACGAGCTTCAATTTCTTCACACATTGGTGCAATGTATAAATTCAATGCATTTTCCATTTCATCTATTGCTGCCTTATACAACTTTTGACAGTTTTCATCTTCTGTTGCTTCAAGTTCATTATATTGGTTAATGAGTGGTAGATATTGATGCACTGTTTTTGGACATTTATCTTGCCAATCATTTGGATAAATAAACTGTACATCTTCAATATATTGTGTAAATTGCTGTAATAGTGTATTTTTTTCCATACTTAAATATCTTTCAATGTTTCTGTAACTTGATTACCAAGTAATTCTAATTTATCTTGTCGTTTCTTTTCACCAAGAGCCTCTTGAATTTCTTGTAACTGTTGCTTGTATTCTTTTGTTTTTTCGAACGTTTTATCTAAAATCGTTTCCGAAAAACTATTACGATAAATCTTAGCTTGGAGTTGATTTACGAGATTGTTGATTCCAACGAATTCAATATCCCTATAATCAGTTGAGTCCGTTGTTGCATACGTTTCTTGTGCCATTTGTTGTACACGTTCGTTTACTGTTTTACGTGCTTCTTTAATTAAACGCTCAAATTCATGTTTTTCCGATAGTTCTAATGGAGTTGCAAATGCAGGAGCAAAGAACGACGCCATAAACCTATAATTATAGTCCGGATACTTCATGACAATTTTAGATATATTCTCACTAGAGCCAATATCCCGTAGTGTTTTTACATATTTTTTAGTTACGGTATCATATTCTTTATCAGCTAAATAACATCTATCAACATAAATCTGAGGTTTTTTATGTTGCACTGGTGTTACGAATTTTTTCTTAGCTAATCTTTTTATATCATCAATATTATAATCAGTAGTCACATAAATAGTACGTTTATCTGCCATATCTTTACCTTTCATTTCCTAAAAAATGTAAGTCGATTGACTTACATATTTTCCAAAGCTTTTTCAAGATAGTCATTAACGACATTAACTTGATTATTCATATCAACGAAGAGTTCTACAATACCTTTGTGTGCAACTTTAATGTTACGGTATGTTTCCAAGAACAATTCGATAATATTTTCTTGCAATTCATCATTTGCAATATAATAAGCCTTAGTTTCACGAGTTTGCCCAATTCGATTAATACGGTTTTGGGTTTGGATAATATCAGCGATATCGGAATTCAATTGATATTGAATCAAACGATTTGCTTGTACCAAATCAATTGATGATTTCAACATATGTTGTGGTACAACTACGATTGATTGTTTATCAAACATATTATTCAAAATATCTTGATAATTTGCTTGGTCATTGGTTTCTTTTTCAGACATGAAATCAATATTCAACGCTTGAGATAGAGTCTTCATTGCTTTATAGTCATTTACAACAATAAGATGAGTTTCATCTTTTTCTTTTGCCAAAATATCTGTCAAAGCTTTAAATTTAGCAGTTTCTGCCAAGTTAGGCTTAGCAATCAATTGAGATTGTGGAAGTTTTTCAAGAATCTCAATATCTAATGATGTCAAATATTCAAGAAACTTAACATTTTTGCTAGCCGCATTAGACAAAATATCATAAATGGTGTTATCAGCAAGACCATCACCAAGATTTAGAAGAGCATTGTTAATCGTTGTTGCAAGTACGCGATTACGATATACCTTGTAATCTTTTGCAATATTGTAAATAGTTTTAAGCAATACAATATCATCACTTGTCATAGCTGATGGCAAATTGATAATTTCTGACTGATGTTGGTCTGGTTGTTCACCAAAGAGCTCAGTTGCTACTTGTTGTGAATTTGCTGTGATAGCAGATGACCCTACAATTTCATAGAACAATTGGAAGTTTGGAGTATCAATAATATCCAAATTGCTACCAACAATAATATCATCTGGTTCTGCTGTAACTAACTTAGGTGTTTCAAGATTTACCAATTTAGCTCCATAATGACAGCGTAAGCTAGATTCCGTATTACGACGGTATGGTGTTAATTCTGCTGTATCTACGTTGACAGTATCAACTTTTTTATTTTTTGTATGGGCTGATTTTACAGCTGTTACAATATCTGATGAAACGGTTTTCATACTAGTAGTCATAGACCATTCAGTACCATTTACATCTTGTTCTTGTACAAATGACTTATAATTTGCCCATTGTCCAACTGTCAAGTTTGACAAAGTACCGGACAAGATAACGAATTGTGTACCTGATTCAATTTTACCTTTATCAAAGAATCTTGATGGTTTAATTTTACGGTCAAGCAATTGGTGGATTTCATCAATAATAACGAACGTAGTACCCATTGGCAATGCTGTACCTGTAAACAAACCTTGTTTTGCTACAGTGAAATCCGTAACATAAAGGTATGTCACATAAACTTCATGGTTATAGCGGAATCTAAGTGCGTAACGTTCACCATAAACAGCGTCATCTTCTTTTTCAACCGTATAAAACAATTCCATTGTTTCTAGCCATGACGATTTAATAGACAATGTTGGTGCAATAAGACCTTTTGATTCCAAGTTCTTATTATTTTCAACGCACCACAAGTCATGCAAGAACATTGACTCTACAGTCATGAGTGTTTTACCAGCTCCCATATCAGACAAATTAAACAATGGTTCTGCCATATAATTTTCTCTATTCTTTTGGAAGAAAATTGCTGATTGTTTGACATTATATTGTTGTGTATCTGACAATCGGAATCCATTATCAGTCAACAATTTAATCGCATGTTGATAACGGTTAGACTGTGTGAATGCTTCTAAGTCATCATCGGTCATACGTGCATGCTTATTAGCTTTTTTATCTTTTGAGAACTTCAAAAAGGTATCAATTTGTTCTTCTTGAGTCATAAGATTTAGTTTGTCTGCATCTGATACAGTTGTATAGATATCAGCCAATACTTTTTCAAAAACGGTTTCAACTGCTTTTACAGATTCATCAGAAATAAGTTCTTCCATAAGTGCATTTGCATTTGGTGCTGTATACCACCATTCAAGAATAGATTGTACCTTATCACCAATACAAATATTTTTATAAATATCATTTGCACTATAAGCTTTGTGAACATTTTTAGTCACATTAAGAGCTTGATAAACTAAATCACGAAGAGCTTTATCTACGATAAGTACATAGTTTTCATGTAAAGCTTTTACCATATCAACCAATGAATTAGCGTATTGATGTTCGGCAATCATATTATTAGCTTTTACAGCGTCAAATTCAACTCCATAACGAAGTTTTGTTGGTAATAACAAGTTGTGTTCAATATCAATAGGGCTAATATTATCTACGATATACACGTGAGTTGAAAATGAATGTGTAGGCGTATAGTTAACTGTTTCAATTAATTCAGTTTTAGCCTGTGGCATATCATCAACAATTTGAAATACAATATTTTCAAGAGATTGAGGAAGATTTTCAAGTTTTGCTGTATTAAGAAGTTTCATACTAACCCTTTCATTATTTTTAGATATATAGAATTTGATGACCATTTTCTTCTGTTGGTAATTCTTCAGAAATAGATTCATCTAATTCAATAGTATTTGAAGTTGTTCTATCAGTTGTTTTTTCAATAACAAATTGAGGAATAGCTGCTAAATATTCATCATTGTTATATGAAATTTTTTTCAATAAGCTACCATTTTTAAAACTCAAAGTTTTAAAAGTACCTGATTCATCGGGATACAAATATTTTTGATTTTCCAACGTAACATCGGAAAATGGATTATCTTTATGCATGATAGTCGTGATATTTCGAGCATAACCAACTGATGGGTTTCGAGCTTCTGCTGTTGTCTTAATTTCTGACATCGCTGCCGCATATCCATTAAGGTTATGAATATCACCATAATTAATAGCCTGATATTTCAATTCACGTTGTAATGCTAAATATTCATCAACCGATTCTGGTGTACCTAGACCATCACGATACTTTTGCATATCTGTATCGGAAATTCGAATATTTTCAAGTTGCTTTAAGTAAATTGGTTCTACATAGTTGACAAACAACTCAGAATCCTGTTCTGGTAGTTTTTCTTTCAATGATTCAATATTTACAGCAAACACACCATCAATATCAATAAATGGTACTGTTTGCAACGCCAAATATAATTCTGAGTTCATATATAATACCTTTCGCTTAAATTTTTCAAAAATTATTAGGGGTTTGGGGATAAGCGATAGCGTTCCCCATATAGT
>ERZ772920.647-NODE-647-length-19376-cov-2.856891_pt1 | contig 19376 bp, 19 predicted proteins | sample MGYA00511469_ERZ772920 | MGnify/ENA primary metagenome ERZ772920 (study PRJEB29015, sample SAMEA2738069) | human oral metagenome | biome: human oral; feature: human-associated habitat; material: saliva | place: China | collected 2216 ... | reverse complement strand
TGGTTGCTTTTTGTCTTTTCTCTATTCTGTTGCTAATGTCCTTTCCTTATCGGCAAGGATTATATTAACATCTTTCACATATTTTGTCAACAGAAAATTAAAAAATATTTTTAAATTTTTATTTGATTTTATTTTTAACTTTATTTTTCAATATTAAAATTAAATAATATTTATTAATAATTTTAAATATTTTCTAAACATAAAATATTATTTCCTATACTTTTATAAATGCTTTTTAAAACTTTTTAATAATTTAATTTCTCATTTTAATTTGTTATAATTAATTTAAATATTTTTATATAAAGTAAATTATCTTTAAAAAATTTAATCTAAAAATTCTAAAGGAGTGTATAAAATGAATAAACCTATTGCCATTTTTGATGCTGGACTTGGGAGTTATACTATTGTTGAGACTATAAAAAAAGCTTATCCTCAACAAGATATAATTTATTTTGCTGATAGAAAAAGTTTTCCTTATGGAGCAAAAACAATAGAACAACTGAAAACTATTATTGAAAATTCTATTGAATTTCTTTTAAAAAGAGGTGCTAATTTTATAATTCTTGCTTCAAATGCTCCAAGTATAACTGTACTTGATAAAATAAAAAATAAGGACAAAGTTATTGGTATATATCCACCATTAAAAGATGTTATGAATGATAAAAAGAAAAACACTCTTATTATTGGTGCAAAAGTGATGATTGAAAGTCCTGAATTACAAGATTATATAAAAGGAGAAGTAGGAAATTATTATAAACAATTTCATGTAGAAAATGCTTCTCCTTTAATTCAACTTATTGAAAATGGAGATTTTATAAATAATACGACAGAAACAGAAAAGACTGTCCAGAAGTTTATTAATGATTGTGAGAAAAAATTTGGTAAATTAGATTCAATAACTCTTAGTAGTACCCATTTACCTTGGCTTTCTTCTTATTTTAAAAAAGTTATTCCCAAAGCCAAATTATATGATCCTGCTGATAATTTAGTAAAAGCAATAAAACCATATACAAATATTAGCAAAGGAAAAATTTATTCAATAATTTCTGAATCTGAAAAATATCCAGTTAAGGACTTTTTAAAAATTTTGAATACTTTAAATATTAAACTTGATTATGAAATTATATAGCAAAAAATAAAGCTGAGTTTTTTAACTAACCCAGCTTTTTTTCTTATTTTACTATTTCTTTGATTCTTGCTTTCTTAGCAGATAATCCTCTTAGGTAGTAAAGTTTAGATCTTCTTACTCTACCAACTTTTAGAACTTCAATCTTATCAATATTTGGAGAATTAACAGGGATTATTCTTTCTACTCCAATTCCTGCTGTAACTTTTCTTACAGTGAAAGTTTTTGCAACCCCTCCACCATTTATTCTGATTACAACTCCTTCAAATAATTGAACTCTTTCTTTGTTCCCTTCTTTTACCTTGTAATACACTCCAATAGTGTCTCCAGCCTTGAATTGTGGAATATCATTTCTTAGATATTCTTTCTCAACTAATTCAATTAATTTTTCTTTCATTTCTTCCTCCTCAAGATATTCATTTAATTTTATTAAAGCGGAATACCGATTTTTTTACCAAAGTATTTTAACCTATTTTTTATTCTTTGTCAATATAGATTTTTTTATAAATTATTTCTCCAATCAATTAAAACTTGTGTTTCCTTATCTCCAATAAGTCTTGTTTCTTTTGCAAGTTCTAACAACACATCGTAATTTGTAAGAGTTGAGAAAGGTATCTTAGCTTCATCAAACTTTTCTTTTGCCTTATTTAGATTATAACTAAATATTGCAATGACTCCCAAAACTTCTAAACCTGCTTCTTGTAATACTTGTGCTGCTGAAATAGAAGATTTTCCTGTTGATATTAAATCTTCTATTACTACAATTTTTTTACCTTTTTCAACTTTACCTTCTATTTGGTTAGTTTTCCCGTGGTCTTTAGCAGAACCTCTAACATATAACATAGGCAAGTCCATAATATCACTTATCCAAGCAGCATGAGGAATCCCAGCAGTAGCTGTTCCAACTATATATTCTACATCAGGATATAGTTCTTTAATCTTTTTAACAAAACCTTCAGCTATTTGTTTTCTTATTTTAGGATAAGACATAGTGAGTCTATTATCACAGTATATAGGTGATTTTATTCCTGATGCCCAAGTAAACCAATTTTCTTTATCCACTCTCAATTCAACAGCTTTAATTTCTAGCAATGCATTTATTATTTCTCTATCTAACATATTTATCCCCCATTTCAAACATATTTTTTATAAGTCTATATCTCTCTTCTGGATTTACATTTCCAGTTATTGATCTACCAACAACAATATAACTAGCCCCATCTCTATTAGCATCTATTGGAGTAGCTACTCTTTTTTGGTCACCTTTTGAATCTTCGGCTAATCTTATTCCTGGATTTATTATTATGAAATCTTCTCCATTTTGTTCTCTAATTTTCTTTGTTTCAAGAACAGAAGATACCACTCCATCAACTCCACTTTCTTTTGCAAGTCTAGCATAATTTAAAACAGATTCTTCTATACTTGTTTGAATATTTTGTTCTTTTCTCATATCTTCTTCACTTGTTGAAGTAAGTTGAGTAATAGCAATAACTTTTGTATTTACTCCTGCTTCTATCATAGCTCTTTTTGCTCCTTTTAACATTTCAGAACCACCAGCTGCATGGACAGTTAAAATATCTATATTAAATTTAGCTAAACCTTTTGCAGCAGAGTAAACAGTATTTGGAATATCATGTAATTTTAAATCTAAGAAAATTTTATGTCCTCTTTTTTTGATTTCATCTATTACTATTGGCCCATTTTGTAGATATAACTCCATTCCAACTTTTACAAATAATTTTTCTTCTTTGAATTTATCTAAAAATTCTAAAGTTTTTTCTAATGTTGGAAAATCTAGTGCTATTATAACTTCTTTTTTCATACATCCTCCTATTTTCTTAAACTGTTATTTTAAAAATATTTTTTACATTTTCATAATTTACTCTGTCTTTTCCTTTCCACCAATGAAATGGATACGAAAAATATTGTCTTAAATCTCCAGAATCTCTCTCAAACATTGGAGTAAAGCTATTCCAAAAGCCTTTATGTTCTTTAGTTTCTAAAATTCCACATATTCCTAAAGCTTCTAATAAGCCAGTAACTTCATCTTTATTTGAAGGAAATAATTTTTCTTTAGCTAGTTCATTTCTTAACATAGTAGCTGTTTTTCTTTCATCAAAATTATCTGCAAATGATAAAATTTCTTTTAAAATTTGATAATCTTCTTCTTTTGGAATTTTTTTCTCCATATTTAAAAATTCAGATAAATAGAAATAAGGTTTAGCAATCTCTCCCCAAATTCCACCACTACAATATTTTACCCAGTTAAAAAATGTCACACTAATTTCTTTTGGAACTTGATATTCCTTACCCTTATCATATTTTAGCCAAGCTCTTGCATAGATATATGAAGCTAAAATATATCTATAATCTAAATCTCTAGTTGATAGACTATACAGAAAAGCATTAGATACTTCTTCTAAAGAAATTTCCTCTAATATTTTTTGAAGATTATCAATAAATTCTTTTTTTGTAATAGCTATATCTTCTCTAAGTAAGCCTTTTTCTTTTATATAACCCACTTCTTCAACATTTAAACTTAATTTATTTTCCATATATTTTAAAAATAATCTTTTAGCTTTTTTATCTATCATATTTCACCTTAATATCTAAATGCCCTTCCTTTTAAATCTAAAATATGGTTAACTCCTAATTCATCCAGTGCTGTTTCCAAGTTATCAATTATCTTAGGACAAACAAAAGGATCTGTAAAGTTAGCTGTTCCCACTGCAACAGCACTTGCTCCTGCTGAGATAAAATCTATTACATCCCATTCATCCATAACTCCACCCATACCAATTATTGGGATATTAACTGCTTGTGCAACTTGATACACCATTCTAATTGCCACAGGTTTTATAGCTGGTCCTGAAAGTCCTCCTGTTGTATTTGCTATTATTGGCTTTCCTGTTTTTCTATCAAGAACTATACCTACCAAGGTGTTTATCATTGTAAGTCCATCTGCTCCACCCGCTTCAACTGCTTTTGCCATTGCAACTATATCTGTTACATTAGGAGATAATTTTACATAAACAGGTACTGATGAAACTGCTTTTACTTTTTCAGTCAGATTTTTTGCAACATTAGGGTCTGTTCCAAACTGTATACCACCATGTTTAACATTAGGACAAGATATATTAAGTTCTAAGGCTTTAACATTAGGAGATTTAGAAATTTTATCTGCTACATATACATAGTCATCTATATCACTACCTGCAACATTTGCTATTATTGGTACATCATATTTTTCTAATTTTTTTAATTGATTAGAAATTATTTCATCTACTCCTGGATTTTGTAAACCTATTGCATTTAACATTCCACTTGAAGTTTCTGCTACTCTCGGTGTTGGATTTCCAAACCTTGCTTCTTTTGTTGCTGCCTTTATCATAATTGCACCTAATTTTGAAATATCATAAAGTTCTGCATACTCTATTCCAAAGGCAAAGCAACCAGAGGCTGGCATAATTGGATTTTTTAAATCTAAACCTAGAATTTGTACTCTTAATCTTTCACTCATCTTCACTCCTATTATTCAATTACAATATCACTAGCCAAATAAACTGGTCCATCATAGCAAACTCTTGTGTAGGCATCCTTCTTTTTATCTTTTTTCTTACAAACACAGGCATAGCAAGCACCTATTCCACAAGCCATTCTATTTTCAAGAGAAACATACCCATCTTCTCCAACTGTGTTCACCAATGCCTTTAACATTGGAGCAGGTCCACAACTATAATATTTATCAAAGACTAGATTATTTTCTTTTTGAAGTGTTTTTATAACATCAGTTACAAAACCTTTTGTTCCTACACTTCCATCAACTGTTGAAACATAAGTTTCACCAAACTTTTTAAATTCATCTTCATAAAAAACTTCATCTTTTGAATTAAATCCTAATATTGTAATAGTTTTTATTCCTCTTTGATTGAATTGTTTAGCCAGTTCATATAGAGGAGGAACACCTATTCCCCCACCAACTAAAAGTGCTGTCTGCCCCTTTTTCAATGAAAGAACATCATAACCTCTGCCCAAAGGTCCCATTATATCTATTTCATTTCCTTTTTTGATATTAGCCATAAATTTAGTACCTTCTCCAACTATCCTATATATTATAGTTACTAAATTTTCTCCTCTATCAATTTCAGAAATTGAGATAGGTCTTCTCAATACATGTTCTCTCCCATCACCTATTCTAATATTTACGAATTGCCCAGGAGTTCTACATTCTTTTACAAAGTTTCCTTTTATTTTCATTTTATATGTATCTTTTGCTATTTGTACATTTTCTTCAACAGTACAATCTTCTATTTTCATAAAATTTCTCCTATCAGTTTCCTTAATTTTCTATATAAGTCAAAAATAATTAAAATTACATTTTCAATAAATTTTCTTTGAAAATATCATTATTATAGTTTTAAATAAGATTACTACGACATCCTATAATGTTGAGAGAGCCTTTGTGGAGCTCTTGAAACATTATAGGCTGTCAAGTAATCATTGTATATAATTTGAAATTTTTAAAAAATTTTTTTAAAGAAAATTGAAAAACCTACTTAACTAGTAAATTATTTTTGACTTATAGCCCCTGCACTCTAAAAGACATTGATTCTATTACTCTTAGTAATGCATTTGCAGTATCAAGTGATGTAAAACAAATTACTCCATGTTCAGTAGCTTTTCTTCTAATTTTAAATCCATCTTTTTCACTAGATTTGCCTTTTGTTGTAGTATTAATAACTATATCTACATCTCCATTTTGTATTGCATCTAAAACACTATATTCTGAGTTATCTATCTTTCCAACTTTTTTAACTTTTAGCCCATGTTCTTCAAAATATATTCCAGTTCCTTCTGTTGTTAAGATTGAGAAACCTACATCAGAGAATCCTTTTGCAAGATTTAAAGCAGCTTCCTTATTTTTATCATCTATTGTGAATAAAACTCTACCATAATCTTTAATTCTTATTCCAGCAGCAGTAAGTCCTTTGTATAATGCCTTTTGTAAATTTACATCTATTCCTATAACTTCTCCTGTTGATTTCATTTCAGGCCCTAATGTTGTATCAACATTCTTTAATTTTTGAAAACTGAATACAGGCACTTTAACAGAAACAAAGTTTCCTATATCTGCAATATCTTTTGTAAATCCTAAGTCTCTTAATTTTTTGCCTAAGATACATTGCATAGCTATATTTGCAACAGGAACTCCTGTAACCTTACTTAAAAATGGCACTGTTCTTGAAGCTCTTGGATTTACTTCAAGCACATAAATTTCTCCCTTGCTTACAACATATTGAATATTGATAAGTCCTTTAACTTCTAAACCACTAGCTAATTTTTTTGTATAATCTATTAAAGTTTCAATTTCTTTTTTTGATAAACTTTGAGGAGGGTATATTGAGATTGAATCTCCACTATGTACCCCAGCTCTTTCAATATGTTCCATTATTCCAGGAATAAAAGTATTTTCTCCATCAGATATAGCATCAACTTCTATTTCTTTACCTATCAAATATCTGTCAATTAACACTGGATGTTCAGGATTTATATGTACTGCTTTTTCCATATATTTCTTTAAATCTTCATCATTGTATACTATTTCCATAGCTCTTCCACCTAATACATAAGATGGTCTAACTAATACAGGATAACCTATTTCATTTGCATTTTTTAATGCAGTTTCAACATTAAAAGCAGTTTTTCCTAATGGTTGAGGAATTTTTAAATCCAATAATAATTTTTCAAATCTATCTCTATCTTCTGCTGTATCTATTGAATCAAGAGAGCTTCCTAAAATTTGTATTCCATTTTTAACTAATTTATCAGCTAGATTAATTGCTGTTTGTCCTCCAAATTGTACAACAACTCCAAGTGGCTTTTCTAAATCTAAAATTTCCATAACATCTTCCTGTGTCAAAGGTTCAAAATATAGTTTATCTGAGATTGAGAAATCTGTTGATACAGTTTCAGGGTTATTATTTATTACTATTGCTTCATAGCCCAATTTTTTTATAGCCTTAATAGCATGTACTGTTGCATAATCAAACTCTATCCCTTGCCCTATTCTTATAGGTCCTGAACCAAGTACAACTATTTTTTCTTTATCACTTCTTGTTGATTCATTTTCAAATTCATAAGTTGAATAGAAATATGGAGTATTAGAATCAAATTCAGCAGCACAAGTATCAACCATTTTATATACAGGTCTTATATTATGTTTATGCCTTAATTCTGTTATTTCTGGCTCTGTCATTTCCCATCTATGTGCTATAACTCTATCAGAGAAACCAAAAGTTTTAACCTTTCTTAAAAGGTCAATATTTCCTTTATTATCTTTTAATAGATGTTCTAAATCTATTATATTTTTCATTTTATTTAAGAAAAATAAATCTATTTTCGTATAATTATGTATTTCTTCTATGCTTACATTTCTTCTTAATGCTTCTCCTATAAAGAATAATCTTTCATCTCCTGCTAATTTTATTCTTTTAATTATCTTTTCTAATGAAAATTCTTCTCCATTAGGTAAACCCAAATGATGTACTCCATATTCAAGTGATCTTATAGCTTTAAGTAAAGATTCTTCCAAAGTTCTACCTATTGCCATAACTTCCCCTGTCGCTTTCATTTGAGTGCCTAGATATCTATCTCCATCTCCAAATTTATCAAATGGAAATCTTGGAATTTTTGTTACAACATAATCTATTGCTGGTTCAAAACATGCATAAGATGATTTAGTAACAGGGTTTATAATTTCATCTAATGTCATTCCGACTGCTATTTTTGCTGCTATCTTAGCTATTGGATAACCTGTTGCTTTTGAGGCAAGTGCAGATGAACGCGAAACTCTTGGATTTACCTCAATTATATAGTATTTAAAAGAGTTAGGATCAAGTGCTATTTGTACATTACACCCACCTTCAATTTTTAATGCTCTTATAATTTTTAAAGAAACATCTCTTAACATATGATTTTCTCTATCTGTCAATGTTAAACAAGGTGCAACAACTATTGAATCTCCTGTATGTATTCCAACAGGGTCAATATTTTCCATATTACATACAACTATTGCTGTATCATTGCTATCTCTCATAACTTCATATTCTATTTCTTTATATCCTGCTATTGATTTTTCAAGCAAGCATTGATGAACAGGTGAATAATTTAATCCATTTGGTACAATTTCTTGTAAATCTTCATTGTTGTAACAAATTCCTCCTCCTGTTCCTCCCATTGTAAATGCTGGTCTTACAATTACTGGATACCCTATTTCTTTTACAAATTTTTCTGCTTCTTCTAATGTATGGACTATTACTGAATCTGGTACAGGCTCATTTAATTCATTCATTAAATCTCTAAATAATTCTCTGTCTTCTGCTTGTTTTATTGAAGATAATTTTGTTCCTAAAATTTCAACTCCACATTCATCTAAAATTCCACTTTCATGTAAACTAACTGCTAAGTTTAATGCAACTTGCCCTCCTAAAGTTGGTAAAAGTGCATCAGGTTTTTCTTTTCTTATTATTTTTGATAAAAATTCCACAGTCAATGGCTCTATATATACTTTATCTGCAATTTCTTTATCTGTCATAATAGTTGCAGGGTTTGAGTTTACAAGTATTACTTCGTATCCTTCTTCTCTTAAAGATAAACAAGCCTGTGTTCCTGCATAGTCAAACTCAGCAGCTTGTCCTATTATTATTGGTCCTGAACCTATTACAAGTATAGTTTTTATATCTTTTCTTTTTGGCATTTATTCTCACTCCCATTATTTCATATTTTTATCAATGTTTTTTATAAATTCATCAAATAAATAACTTGTATCATGTGGTCCAGCTGCTGCTTCTGGATGAAATTGTACAGTGAACACTGGATATTTTTTATGTCTTACTCCTTCACAGCTTCTGTCATTTATTGCTATATGAGTAAGCTCCAAATCTGTATTTTTTAATGAATCTATATCAACTGCATATCCATGATTTTGAGATGTTATATCAACTCTACCAGTTAAGATATTTTTAACAGGATGATTTCCTCCTCTATGTCCAAACTTTAACTTATATGTTTTTGCTCCACATGCAAGAGAAACTAATTGATGTCCCATACAAATTCCAAAAATAGTTACTTTATCAACAATCCCTTTTATCATTTCAATACTTTCTTTTGCATCTTCTGGGTCACCAGGTCCATTAGTAAGCATTACTCCATCTGGCTCTAATCTTAAAACTTCTTCTGCTGTTATATTATGAGGAACTACTATTACATCACAACCTCTCGACACCAATTCTCTTACTATCCCTATTTTCATTCCTAAGTCAACCAATACAACTCTTCTTCCTCTTCCCAAAGCAGGAGATATAGATTTTGTTGAAACTTGCTCTATTTGGTTAGTAGGCAATGTAGTTTTCTTTAATTCTGCTACAACTTCATCTACATTTTTATCCATTGATACAAGACAACCTTTTACAACTCCTTTTGAACGAAGTTTTCTTGTCAATGCTCTCGTATCTATTCCATAAATTCCTGGTATTCCAAATTCTTTTAAAGCTTCATCAAGAGTTTTTTCACTTCTAAAATTTGAAGGTGTTGTACACACTTCTTTAACTATCATTCCTTTTATACAAGGTTTCATTGATTCAAAGTCATCACGATTGATCCCATAATTTCCAATAAGTGGATAAGTCAATGTAACTATTTGTCCATTGTATGAAGGGTCTGACAAAATTTCTTGATATCCTGTCATTGAAGTATTAAAAACTACTTCTCCTACATTTTCTACATCAGCTCCAAAGGCATAACCTTTATAGACAGTTCCATCTTCTAAAATTAGTTGTCTGTTGTACATAAGTGCATCTCCTTTTATTATAAATTAATTTCTTCTTTATCTATATAAGCAATTTTTCCATTACTTATAGTTAAAACAGGTATTCCATTTACTTTTTCATTTGTATATGGTGTATTTTTCCCTTTACTTAAAAATTCATCTGGATTAATTATTATTTCTTTTTCTAAATCTATTACAACTATATCTGCAAAAGAGTTTTCTTCTAATTTTCCATAAGGTAAGTTAAATATTTTAGCGACATTTTCTGACATTAACTTAACCAACATTTCCAAAGAGAATATATCAGTTTTAACAAACTTTGTATAAAGTTGTGCGAAAGCAGTTTCTGAGCCAACTATACCAAATGAAGATTTTGCTATTCCTCTTGTTTTTTCTTCCATAGTATGTGGAGCATGATCAGTTGCAATAATATCTATTGTTCCATCTAAAATTCCAACTATTAAAGCATTTCTATCTTCTCTTGCTCTTAAAGGAGGATTCATCTTCCACATTCCATTATCTTCTTTTATATCTTCATCACAACTCAATAAATGATGTGGTGTGACCTCACAAGTTACTTTTATACCATTCTGTTTCCCTTCTCTTACTGCTCTAACTGATTCCTTAGCTGATATATGACATACATGATAATGGCAATTTACTGCTTCTGCTAAAAGTATATCTCTTGCTATTTGAGTTGATTCGCATATTGAAGGTATCCCTTTTATTCCAAGTTCTACACTTCTTTTTCCTTCGTGCATTGCACCACCTCTTATAAGAGAATTATCTTCACAGTGTGCAACAATAGCCTTATTTAATTTAGAACCCATTAACATTGCTTCATACATAACATTAGCATTTTGTACTCCTCTACCATCATCAGTAAAGGCAAATACATCACTAGCTATGGCTTCCATATCTGAAAGCTCTCTTCCATATTCTTCTTTTGTTATAGCTCCATAAGGAATTGCTCTAATAACAGAGTCTTTTTTTATAATTTCCAATTGTTTATTTAAAGTTTCTACACTATCAGGAACAGGATTTAAGTTAGGCATAGTCATAACTGTTGTAAATCCCCCTCTTGCTGCTGCTCTTGAAGCTGTAAAAACTGTTTCTTTTTTAGAAAATCCAGGTTCTCTCCAATGAACATGAGCATCTATAAAACCTGCTGTTACAAACCTATTTTTTACATCTATTGTATTTTCATCTGTAACATTTATATTTTCTGAAATTTTTTCAATTTTGTCATCTTTTATTAAAATATCAACTTTTTCAAATTTACTATTCTTTAAAATCTTGCAATTTTTTAATAACATAAACCCTACCTTTCTATAATTTATTTTTCTCTATAATATATTCAAGTATCGCTTGCCTCATAAACATTCCATTTCTCATTTGTTCAAATATACGAGATTTTTCACTTTCAACTAAACTATCTGCTATTTCAACATCTCTATTTACAGGTGCTGGGTGCATTATAATTGCTCCCTCTTTTAATTTTTTATATCTTTCTTCTGTTAAACCATAATTTTTATGATAATTTTCCTTTGAGAACTCTGTTTTTTCTTTACTATCTGTATGTCTTTCATGTTGAACTCTTAAAAGCATACAAATATCTACTTTATCTATTACATCATCAAAATTTACAAACTCCCCTAGGCTTTCATCTTTCCAAATTTCAGGTGCCACAAAAGTAACTTTTGCTCCTAATCTTGTAAGTGCTTTTTTATTACTTCTTGCCACTCTTGAATTTTTTATATCTCCTGCAATTATTATATCTAAACCATCGAATTTACCATAAGTTTCATATATAGTCATAATATCTAAAAGACATTGTGAAGGATGTTCTCCACTTCCATCTCCACCATTTATTATAGGGATTTTTAAATTTTCAAGTTGCTTATAATATTCATTTTCTGAGTGTCTAATAACCAACATATTAATTCCTATCATCTCCAAGGTTTTGCAAGTATCATAAAGAGTTTCTCCTTTTTGAACAGAAGAAGTTGATACTTCAAAATCAACCACATTAAGATTTAATTTTTTTTCTGCTACTTCAAAACTCTTTTTTGTACGAGTAGAATTTTCAAAAAATAAATTTGCTACAAACAAATCATTCCTTTTTTTATTCTCTGCTCCTTTTTTTAAATCTATTGCTCTTTTAACCAAAAATAAAATTTCTTCATTTGTTAAATCTTCCATGGATAACAAATTTTTCATAAAAAAACCTCCTAAATAGTCCTACACTACTTAGAAGGTCATAAAATTAAAATTCTAGGACATTCTAAATAGGTAGTTATAACTAATTACAATATTACAACTTCTTCCTTTCCATCTAACTCTTTTAAATATACTTCTATATTTTCAGAATGAGATGTTGGAATATTTTTTCCTATAAAATCTGCCCTTATTGGTAATTCACGGTGTCCTCTATCAATTAAACAAGCTAGTTGAATTTTAGCTGGTCTTGATTTACTAAGAATTGCGTCAAGCCCTGCCCTTATAGTTCTTCCTGTATATAGTACATCGTCAACTATAACAACAATTTTCCCTGTTAAATTAGTTTTAAATTCTATATCTTTAATATCCAATTCAAAATTTTTCCTATCAATATCATCTCTATAATATGTAATATCAAGAGTTTCTAAGGGAACATCAATATTTTCAAGCTCCCTCAATTTTTGTTTTATTCTTTCTGCCAGAATATCTCCTCTACTTTTTATCCCAACTAAAACAATATTATCCACTGTTTTATTTCTTTCAATAATTTCATAAGATATTCTTGTTATTGATCTTCGTATGCCATCTTCATCTAATAATATTTTCATTTTTACCTCCAACTGTGCTTGACAACCATTAATATTTCTAGAATTTTTCTATCAATATTAATGGATACCATAACACAACTTTTATAAAATTTATTAGGGTATAAAAAAACCTAAAACCAAAGGCTTTAGGTAAACATACAAAAACATAGACTAAAAAATTAGTCTTTCACACCCTTGCTAGCCTCTCTGGACTCTCTTAAAAGGAAACATATTTAATTTCGTTTATTTTATAATAATTCTAGATATTTGTCAATAAGAAGATAAAAAGAGTTGAAAAATTTTTCCAACTCTTTTATTATTTCTTAACTAGTTTTAACTGTTTTTTATTTTCTAAATTGAGACATATTTTACTTAATTTATTAAATAATATCTTGATTTTATAACAAAATTCTTTTTAAATATAATAATTAATTTTTTTAATGTTAATTAAATAATAAACTTTCATAATTGTCACACAAAAGTTCTTCTGGATTATATTCAAGCATTTTAAATGTTCCATTTATAATTTCATCAGCCTCAATTACATAGATTTGTTTTTTTAATTTATAAAAATAGTTTATTTCATACTTACACCAAAGTGATTTTAGTGATGATTGTGTACGAATAAAAACCATTGATTTTGATTTGTCAAGTCTATATCGAATTACATTTAGTGTTGCTTCACACAGAAGATTTCTTTTTAAATAATCTGAGTCGTTAATCCAATCACAAAAAACATAAATTCCTTGTTTATTTTTATATTCAATAAATTTTCTTACAATACTATAATCCTTACTACTATGAGATATAAATAAATCAAAATTTTTTAAAGCTTGATCCTTTCCTAATAAAATCCTATTCTCTAATTCATTAGGAGTCTCTAGAACTTTATAAGTTAAATATGGATACTCTTTTTTTAAGAACTTTTTTCTTTTTTTATTTTTCGTATGTACTAACATATATTTCTGTTTTCTTAGTCTTGGTTGATAATTAAAACTTTGTAAATGCCAAAAAGCCATTTCTCGTAATTGTCTATTTAACTCAGTATCATTTAATTTGAAAAAAAAATTAATAATTTTTTCATTATAGTATTTTTTCAATTCTATCAACAAATATACCCTATCTTTTTGAGTAGTTCTCTTTCTCTCATATAAACCAATAATTTTATCTAAAAAAATGGGTGTTACACTTTGAGTTTGTTCTTTAGCACTTTGAATTTTCTGATTTATTTTTTCAATCTTGGGATATCTTTCTTTTTTTATTTCCTTCTCTTTTTCTAATCGTAAACATTCATTGTACTTTTTAGCATGATTTTTTTTAAATTTCTCACTACATAATCTTTTATAGATAATATTTAAACAAATCAAATGCTCTGGAAAAAGCATTTTATAACGTCTTTTTTTATTTCTATTCTGTAGATATTTATCCTTTATATCGTAATATTTTTTTTTATAATTAACAGAATTCCACTCATGAGGATAATACTTTTTTAATATAGTTAAAATATCTGTTTCAGAATAATTTTGTGGAAGTAAAGGTGAAATTTTTTTTAACTGTTTATTCCACATGATATGAATATCTTTAATCTCTGCATCATAAATATGTTTTGTTACCCCTGACATAGATAATCCCCCCTTATATTCTAAAAAAAATGCTATTATATTTATGAATATTTTTATATATAACTACATTTAATCTATTAATAAGTATATAGTCTCTGACCACTATTGCCTTAAATATTAGTAATAATAACAATACCTCCAGTAACAAGAGCTAATGGGAAATAAAATAATATTTCTGATTTTGAAAACAAACAATTGTAATAACTATTATTATTTTTTAATTCCACTGAATTAACATCCATATTAAAATCAATTTCACTGTCTTTTTGTTTTCGAATTACATCATATAAAATACGATACTTTCTTTCTAGCATTAAATAATAAGAGTCAAGTCCCCAAAAAATGATATTTGGGATATATGCTACCAAGAAATACATTTTATCATTATCTTTACTAGCTAGAGCAAAAATACCTGCTACAAGAGTTACAGCCCATCCTTTTAATGCAAATGAATTAGATGCCATTCTTAAAATTACAGACTGGACAAGTTCTAAATGCTTAATTTTATTTTCCATAAATAAATCCCTCCTTAATTAAAAATGCTATCTTTATATTGACCCATTTATATAAAATTTTAAATATTTCTAAATAATACATCAAATAATATAATTATAACATAAAACTTTCTGAAAAAACTAAAATAATCTTATTTTATTAATTAAAGGTCTAACTTCTACTTTATTTATCCTACTTATATATTTCAGCTATTTGAAATTATTTAAGTTCATTTCATATCTTTATATTAGTAAGTTCTCTTTTATAACTTTTATTTATTTTAAAACTCAACACAATTATTATAATACATTTGTTAAATTTTTAAAATAACAAAAAAGAGTTAGAATTTATTTTCCAACTCTTTTATAAATTTTTAACTATTAAATTTCAACTCTATCATCTAAGGCACGAGAGATAGTTGCAGTATCTGAAAACTCTAAATTTCCTCCCATAGGTATTCCACTTGCCAATTTAGTAATTTTTATTTCAAAATTTTTCATAAGTTTAGCAAGATACATAGCAGTGGTTTCTCCCTCAATATTAGGGTTAGTTGCTAAAATTATTTCTTCTATATCATCTTTTGCTATTCTTTCAAGCAAAGATTTTATATTTAGCTCATTTGGAGTAATACCATTTAAAGGATCAAGCCTACCATTTAAAACATGATAAACACCTCTATATTTTGTTGTTTTTTCTAAAATCATAATATCTTTACTTTCTTCAACAACACAAATTATTTTATGGTCCCTGGTATTGTCAGAACATATATTACAAGTATCACTTTCACAATAATTACCACATATACAGCATTTTTTTACATTTTCTTTAACTGCCAAAAGTGCCTCTGCAAAATTTTTAACATCTTCCTCAGATTGATTTAAAATATGAAAGGCATACCTTGTTGCTGATTTTTGTCCAACACCTGGTAGTTTATTAAATTCTAATATCAATCTTTCTAAACTTTTAGTTGGCATTCATTTAACTCCTAAATAACTGATTTTTTAAATTCTTTTATAGTCTTATTAATTTCTCTTCTTTCCTTTCCAAGTTCTGCATTTTTTATGATATAATCATCAACTCTATCTTCATAGTCAGACTCCATATTATCTATAATATCAATTATTTCTGTATAAGACATATCAGATTTTAAATAATCTTTTAAATTAAGTAATAATTCTACTCTTTTTCTATTATCTCTAATTTTTTTATCATTATCTTCAATTTCTCTTTTAATTTGATTTTTTCTTCTTTCTTTTCTTACTAATTCTAAAACACTGTCCATTTCTACCTCACTTTCTCATTATTTTGATAATAAAAGTGCTAGTTCATAGTCTTTTTCAATACTCTTTCTTTTTTCAACAGAGCAAGTTTCTTCAAGTGTATGAGTTACCATTTCATTTTTTTCAATTCCAACCATAACTCCTGCCTCACCTTTACTTAATACTTCTACTGCTTTTGCTGCCATTCTACTTGCAAGAACTCTATCAAAGCCTGATGGAGTTCCTCCTCTTTGAATATGTCCTAAAACAACAGATCTAATTTCACTATTGATATGTCCTCTCAATTTTTCTTCAATGTCTAATACATTTCCAACACCTTCTGCAACTAAAACTATATCATGAAGTTTCCCATTTTTTCTTCTTTCTTTTAATTGCAATGCTAACATTTCAATAGGATTATCCATTTCAGGTATCATTATTCCATCTCCACCACCTGCTATGCAAGCATGTAGAGCTAAATCCCCTGCTCTTCTTCCCATAACTTGAATTAAAATTGTTCTTTCATGAGAAGTTGCTGTATCTCTTATTTTTGACATTGCATCTAAAATTGTATTAAGACAAGTATCAAATCCAAGAGTGAAATCTGTTCCACAAATATCATTATCAATAGTTCCAGGTATTCCAACTACTTTTATTCCGTGTTCTTTATACAGTAAGTTAGCTCCACGATAAGAACCATCTCCACCTATAACAACTAGATATTCTATTCCTTTTTTCTTTAAATTATTTGCTGCAATTTCTCTAAATCTAGCTTGTTTAAATTCCTCACAACGAGCAGTTAATAAAACTGTACCCCCTTTGTCAATAATTCCTGATACAAATCTACCAGTTATTGGGAATATTTCATCATTTAACATTCCTAAATATCCTCTTCTTATTCCATAAACTTCAAAACCATAAGACTCGGCAATTTTTGCTGTTGCTCTTATTGCTGCATTCATTCCTGGTGCATCTCCACCACTTGTTAATATAGCTAATTTTTTTTCCATTTTTTCTATTTCCATCCTTATCTATTAAAGACACCCATTTGTCTAAATTTTTCATATCTTTTTTCTACCAATTCGTCTACTGGTAATTTTTCAAGTTCTTCTACTGCTTCTAAAACTACTTTTTTCAAATTAAAAGCTGTATCTTCTGGTCCACGATGTGCTCCACCAAGAGCTTCATCAATAATTCCATCTATCAATCCTATTTTTAATAAACTATGTGATGATAATTTTAAATTATTAGCTGCTTCTTCAACTCTATTAGGATCCTTATATAATATTGCAGCACAACCTTCTGGGGAAATTACTGAATAAACTGAGTTTTCAAGCATAAATACTTTATCTGCTACTCCAAGTCCTAATGCTCCACCAGAACCACCTTCTCCTATAACAACAGTAATTATTGGAGTTTTTATCCCACTCATTTCCATCAAATTTCTAGCAATAGCTTCACCTTGACCATGTTTTTCTGCTTCAAGCCCAGGATATGCACCAGGTGTATCAATAAAAGTTAAAATAGGAAGTTTAAATCTTTCGGCCATTTCATAAAGTCTTAAAGCCTTTCTATATCCTTCTGGATTTGCCATTCCAAAATTTCTAAAAACTTTTTCTTTCATTGTTCTACCTTTTTGATGTCCAATAACCATAAAATTTTTTCCATCTATTTTACAAAGTCCTCCAACTACTGCAGGATCATCTCTAAACAATCTATCTCCATGTAATTCAACAAAATCAGTAGTTATATAATTTATATAATCTAATGTATATGGTCTTTCTGGATGTCTTGACACCATAACCCTCTGATAATCTGTTAAATCATCATATAGAACTTTAAGAGCAATATCTCTTTGGTCTTTCAATTTATCTATTTCATCAGATAAATCCACTTCTTTTTCTTCTGCAAACTTCTTTAACTCTTCTATTTTATGTTCTAATTCCTCTATTTGAAATTCAAACTGCATAACTTACCCTCCTAAATAATGTCATTAAGCACCTTAAATATAGTTGCTTTTAAATCTTCTCTCTTAGCTATAATGTCTACCATACCACATTCTTGTAAAAATTCACTTTTTTGAAAATTTTCAGGTAGTTTTTGTCTAATAGTTTGCTCAATAACTCTTGGTCCAGCAAATCCAATTCTTGCTTTTGGTTCACTTATTATTATATCTCCTAACATAGCAAATGAAGCCGTTACTCCACCAGTAGTTGGGTTAACTGGCACAGAAATAAAAGGTAAACCTGCTAATCTCATTTTCTTTACAGCAGCTGATGTTTTAGCCATTTGCATAAGTGAAGTTAGTCCCTCTTGCATTCTTGCTCCACCAGATATTGCAACAACAACTGCTGGAATTTTATGTTCTATTGCTCTTTCTAAGGCTGCTGTTATTTTTTCTCCTACAACAGATCCCATACTTCCTCCCATAAAATTGAAGTCCATACATGCTATACTAACTTTTATTCCATTTAACTCTCCTATTCCACTTATAACTCCTTCATTCATTCCAGAATCATGTTGAGCCTTTTCAATTTTTTCAGCATATTCAGGAAAATTTATAGGATTTGCAGAAGTTAAAGTAGCATCTTCTTCTTTAAAAGTTCCTTCATCTATTAAAAGTTCTATTCTTTCTCTTGCACTCATATTAAAATAGTGATTACAATTTGGACACATTTTCATATTTGCTCTTATTTCCGATTTATGAGAAAGAACTCCACAACTTGGACACTTTGTGACCTCATCTTCTTTTAAGTTATCAATATTTTTCACTTCATATTTTGCTCTTTCTTTCTCTTCATCAGATTTTTTTTCACCAACAGTAGCATATTTCTTTTTTGGTTGTGTTATATTAGTTAAGCCTAAATTTCTTGCTAAATTTTTTAAAATTGACATTATTTCACCTCTTTTTATTTTTGTAAAAAATTATATCTAATTCTATTATATTTTCCAAGTTTTTTCAATATTTTATTTTTTTTTATTTTTTATATGACTTTTTTTCTCCACTTTTCTTATACTTTTTAATATCTTTCTTATTATTTTACTTTTCTAATTTTTATGTTATAATCTACTTAAAAATATCTTGGAGGATTAAATATGAATAAAAACAAAATAATTTTATTTTTAATATCACTATTTGCATTTACTGCTTGTAGTTCAATAGATGAATATTTACCAAATTTTTTAACTGAAAGTTCAACACCTACTGCAATTCAAGAAGCTGTTGCTTCAAGAATAAAT
>ERZ772920.645-NODE-645-length-19390-cov-9.480372_pt1 | contig 19390 bp, 22 predicted proteins | sample MGYA00511469_ERZ772920 | MGnify/ENA primary metagenome ERZ772920 (study PRJEB29015, sample SAMEA2738069) | human oral metagenome | biome: human oral; feature: human-associated habitat; material: saliva | place: China | collected 2216 ... | reverse complement strand
GTGTTGTTGGAGCAGTGGTAGTTGCTTGAGCTGCTTGTGTTGTCTCTGTAGCACTACCTGCTGAATTGTTTTTTCCGCAAGCCGAAAGTGCAAAAATTGATGCGAGTAATGCGAACGATATTTTCAAGTGTTTATTCATTTTGATATACCCCTTTCTAAATAACCATTACTTTTTATTGTTTAACATAACCGTCTTCAAGTAATTTTGGGACAGCCTCACTATATTTTAAAGCAGGTGGATTAGTATTTGGGAAATTTTCAGGAGCACGGTTATGAAGCTCTTTCCAGTCGATATTGTTGTAATCAATTTTGAGTGTGTGGTAGTAAATTCCATCTTTTCGTGCAATAGTGGATTCAATTCCTTTCACTCCGTCGTAGATAGAGTGTCTTTTTTTGAGAAGTTTTTGTATTTCCTCTTCGGTTTTACCCATTTCTTTAGGGTTAAACGCATATACGGCATCTTGTAGATAAACGATATCGTCTTTAAAATAATATTTTATGGTTGTAGTATTACCATTATCTTCTAGTTTATAAACAGCTTCACCGTCTTTTGGAAGGTTGCTGCTATTTTGTGCGTTCGACTTTTTCTTGTTTTGTTGATTATTAGTCGCTTTTTCTTTAGTTTGTTGATTGTCTGCAGCTTTTTCCTGGCTCTGTTGATTATTAGCCGGGTTCAGTTTTGATTGTTTATTATTCGCTTGTGTTGTTTCTTGCGCTGCTTGTGTAGTCTGCGCTGAGTTATTTTGTCCACAAGCCGCAAGTACAAAAATTGAAGAGAGTAATACGAGTGATGTTTTCAAATATTTATTCATTTTGATTTGCCCCTTTCTCATAACCTTTATTTATTGTTTAACATAACCGTGTTTTAGTAAATTCTCTACAGATTCACTATAGCTAACGGGTTTGCCGTCTTCAGAAGGAAATTGTTTTGGATTACGCTTATGCAATTCTTTCCAGTCAAGAATAGTATAATCGAATGTTGCTTTCTGAATGTATATGCCGTCTCTTTTCTCAACTGTTGAAGTGATTCCAGTAACACCTTGAAGAAGATCCTCTCGTTTTTCTAGAAGTTTACCAACTTCTTCGTCGTTTTTGCCTAATTCTTTAGGATTATACGTGTATACGGCCTCTTGTTTATAAACAATATCATCTTTAAAATAATAAGTTAAAGTAGATGAAGCACCTTTTTCTTCATACTTATAAGTTGCTTGACCATCTTTTGGCAGAGCATCTTTTGCTTCTTGTTTATTGGATGCTACTTGTGTTGTTGGAGCAGTGGTGGTTGCTTGGGCTGCTTGTGTTGTCTCTGTAGTACTACCGTTTGAAGCTTTTTGTCCGCAAGCGGCAAGTACAAAAATTGATGAGAGTAATACAAGTGATGTTTTAAGAGTTTTCATTTTGTTGTATGTCCCTTTCTAATGAATTATTTAGCGGTATAACCAGCATCGAATAAAGTTTTTTCGAATTCTTTGAAACTGAGCTTATTGCCTTTGACAGAGAAGTCGTTAGGGAATCGCTCTTTCAGTTTTGCTAAATCTACCTTTTCAATATCAATCGTAATTTCAAAAGTGATTTTCTCGTCTGTTGAAGACGTGCTAGAAGTGACGCCCGGTAAATCTGTATATAAACTTAGAGTGGCTTGTACTAAAACTTCAGCACTTTGTTTCGGAAAATCTGGCCCCATTGCTTTAAGATCCCATTCGTTTAAAATGGTAATTTTTGTTACGGTATCGCCTTTATGTTCTACCGTAGTGGTGGTTTGTGCCATTTCATTTTTTAGAATATAGCTTGAAGACTGGGTCCCTCCACATCCGAAAAGGAAGAAGAGAGTAGTCACAAGCATTGCGAATGCTTTGATTGATTTTTTCATAAGAACTCCTTTACATCTATTTACAGAAAAAAGCAGAGTACATCCAGTGGACTCTGCTTTTAGGTTACATTACTGAACTTCTTTGAATCCCATTTGAATGAGGTTTTCTTTTACTTTTGCTAAATCTGTAGGGTCGTCAAAAGAAACCACTGGTGGGTATGCTGATTTCAATTTCTCACGATCGACAATTGTGTAGTCTGTTTCATAAGTTTGGATGTACTTATCACCTTCTTTTTTAGAATCAAACTTAAATCCTTTAAGCTCTGTAATTTTATTTTTTAAGTCTCCATAGGTTTGTTCTAAAACAGATTTTTGAATTTCATAACTTTGTTTAACGGCTTCTCTTGAAGCTTCCGGAACATTATCGACACTAAAATCTGTGACAACTTCTGTGATTGTTCTTTCGATAATATTGCCTTTTGAGTATAGTGTTAATTTTGTTGTCACGTTTGTATTCACTAGCTCGTATACAGTTTTAACTTCGTTCGCATCTGATTGTGCTGCTTTTGTTGTTTGAGTTGGAGCAGTTGTAGTTGCTTGTGCTTGTGTTGTCGCTTGCGTTGTTTGAGCTTGAGTAGTAGCTACAGTTGTTGTTTCTTCTTTTTTACTTTGTCCACAAGCCGCAAGTAAGAAACCTGCAGTTGCTAAAAGAGTTAGTTGTTTGATTTTTGTATTCATAGTGCTACATCCTTTAACTTTTTAAAAATTTTATTGAACTTGTTCAAAAAAGGCTTGACTTTCGAAATCGGATTTCATTTCACTGAAACTAGTAAAATACGTGCCTTTAGGATCAATCTCTTTTAGTTTTGCGAAATCAATCTTTGTATAATCATATTCTTCAATCGTTGTAATAGTGTATCCATTAACTTCATATGAAATAGAAACGCCGTCTACAGAACTATATTTTTCTTTACGCTCCTTAACATCCTCTTCAGTAAAAAGTTTTTCTTGTTTTAGAAGTGTGTCCTTAGATTTGCCATACTTTTCAAAGCTTCTGTGTGTTTTTAAGACTACTTTTGTGATAGTATCGCCTTTATGATAAACGATGTATTCCGTAACCTCTGGACCCAATGTAGCTCTAAAGACTGCGACCTCTTGACCTTCTGGAGCTTGTACAGGTTGGACAGCATTCTCCTTGGCAGCAGTTGTTTGTTTTTCTTTATAGCCTTGTTGAACGAGGGAGTCTTTATAGTTAGAGTAGCTAATAGTATTATCATCACGAGGATTCAAATCTGGTATAAGTTCTTTTAATTTTTGCATATCCAATTTGGTGTAATCGAATGAATAAGCAAACGTGAAAACATCATCTTTGTAATCTGTTTTTATTTCAATTCCTTTACCAATAAAATCTTTCATTTTTTCTTGGGTCTTTTGAGCAGTTTTTTTAAGCAATTCAAGAGGGTTTTTCTCTTCCATTTTTGAAACAATAAATTTGGTTACTACTTCTTGTTTCAATAAGACATCATCTTTATAATACAATGTCACGGTGTCTTTACCACTGACACTAACAGTTTCAAAAACTGCTTTTTGAGCATCTTCTAAGCTATAAACAGTTGTTGGAGCAGCTGTCGTTTCTTGAGCCGTTGTCGCAACCGTTGTTTCTTCTTTTTTACCTTGGCCACAAGCGGCTAGTAAGAAACCTGCAGTTGCTATAAGCGTTAGTTGTTTGACTTTTATATTCATTTTATAGAATTCCTTTCTATAAGTTTATGATTAGTTAACTCTTGTAAATCCGGCATCGAGTAGAGATTGTATGATTTGCTCGTAATTCGTTGCCTCTTCCTTAGATGTAAAATCAGGATCAATTTCTTTCAGCTTGTTGAAGTCTACGTTTGAATAGTCTACTTCATATGATTGGATGTATTTAGTTCCTTCCATACGAAAATCAATTTTTAGGCCAGTGACTTCTTGAATTTGATCTTTGAGTTGATTATAGCTTTGTTCCATATTTTGCTTTTGTGTTTGCAACGCCTGTTTGAAAGCTTCTCTAGAAGTTTCTGGTAAGCCTGATATGTCAAAATCGATAATGGAATCGGTCGTTATTTTTTGAATCAAGCCATCTTTAAAGGTAATCTTGACTTTCGTGATGTTGTTTCCATTAATTTTTTCAAATGCGACTTGGCCATCTTTAGCATCCGATTTGGCGACTGTTGTTTGAGCCTGAGCAGTTGTTGTCGCTTGCGTGGTTGCCTGTGTAGTTGTTGCTTGCGTTGTAGCAACTGTAGTTTCTTCTTTCTTGTCTTGACCACAAGCGACTAATAGAAATGCATTCGTAAAGAGGAGTGCGGATACTTTTGTCAGTTTGTTCATAATAATCCCCTAATTTTGAAACCTTATTATTATTTTTCTACATAACCAGCCTTGAGAAGTTTATCTCTAAAGTCAGAGTAACTAACCGTATTGTCATCAGTTAGTCGTAAATTTGGCTCAATTTCTTTGAGTTTTTTCATATCGATTTTAGTGTAATCGAATGAATAAGTAACAGTGAAAAAGTCATTATTGTGTTCTGATTTATACTCAAAACCTTTACCGATAAGATCTTTGTATTTTTGTTCGTCTTCCGCAGAAGAATTTTTAAGTAATTCAAGAGGATTATCTGCATCAATTTTTGACAGTGTATAATTCTCTACAGATTCTTGTTTTAATAAGACATCATCTTTATAATAAAATGTCATTGTTATTGTACCAACTCGATCACTAATTTCAAAAACTGCTTTATTAGCATCCTCTAAAGTATAAGTAGTTGTCGGAGTAGCTGTCGTTGCTTGAGTCGTTGTTGCAACTGTAGTTTCTTCTTTTTTATCTTGTCCACACGCAGCTAAAAGGAATGCACTGGAAAAGAAGAGTGCTGTTACTTTTAATGCTTTCTTCATACATAGTCTCCTTCATTTCTATTTTAAAAAAGAGGAGAAGAGGCCTATCTTCTCCCTATAAATTTCGTAATCAACAGATTATTTTTCTACGTAATTCGCATCCAGGAGTGCATCTCTATATTGAGAGTAGCTACGTGTATTATCATCACGTAGTGGTATATGTGGATTAATTTCTTTTAATTTTTGGATATCGATTTTAGTGTAATCGTATGAATAAGTAATCGTGAAAACATCATCTTTGTAATCCGTATGATATTCAACACCTTTACCGATAAGAACTTTTAGTTTTTCTTTAGTTTCTCCAGCAGCTTTTTTTAGCATCTCAAGAGGATTATCACCGGCCACTTTTGAAATAATAAAAGTAGATACTTTTTCTTCTTTTAATAAGACATCATCTTTATAATACAATGTCACGGTGTCTGTACCACTGTTACTAGCAGCTTCAAAAACTACTTTTTGAGCATCTTCTAAACTATAAACAGTTGTTGGAGTAGCTGTCGTTGGAGTAGCCGTCGTTGGAGTAACCGTCGTTGGAGTAGCTGTTGTGGTTGTTTCTTGAATCGTAGCAATCGTTGTTTCTTCTTTTTTCTCTTGTCCACACGCACCTAAGAGGAATGCACTGGTAAAGAGGAGTGCAGATACTTTCACTGTGTTCTTCATGCATAGTCTCCTTCATTTTTGAAAAAAGGGGAGAAGAGGACCCTCTTCTCCCTATTTAATTTAAATTTTAAGCATTATTTTTCTTTATAGCCACCGTTAATAAGTGCTTCTTTAAATTGAGAATAGCCAAGAGTGTTGTCATCACGTAGATTTAAATTCGGAACTACTTCTTTGAATTTTTGCATATCAAGTTTAGTGTAATCGAAAGAATAAGTAATCGTGAAAACATCATCTTTGTAATCTGTTTTAATCTCAAATCCTTTACCGATAAAGTCTTTCAGTTTTTCTTCTGTTTTCGCACTAGATTTCTTAAGTGTTTCTAAAGGATTCTCGCCTTCCATTTTTGAAACAATATAAGTAGTTACACTTTCCTGTTTTAATAAAACGTCATCTTTATAATATAACGTCATCACAGCTTTTACAGCATCATCACTAGCTTCAAGAACTGTTTTTTTAGCATCTGCTGGCATTTCAGTTTTTGCTTGAGCAACAGTCGTTGGAGTCGCTGTCGTTGGAGTAGCCGTTGTTGGTGCAGCTGTTGTTGTTTCTGCTTTTGCTTGAGTAGTAGCAGTTGAGTCTTGCTTTTGTCCACATCCTGCTAATACTAGACCAGCTGTAAATAGAAGTGCGAATGCTTTTGTTGTTTTGTTCATGATTTTTACCTCACTTTTTGTTATGTATCGTAAAACCGGCAAGAGAGAGCTTTACCGGTTTTGCTTATTTAATTATTTTTCAGTATAGCCAGCTTTGATTAGTGATTCTTTAGAAGCTTTGAAACTTACTTTCTCACCTGGACCAGAAAAATCACTTGGGATGGCTTTCTTTAAATCAGAAAGTTTAGCAACAGTGTAGTCTACAGTCACAAATTGAGTAACAATGCCATCTTTAACTTCTTGAGTAGCAGTTACACCTTTAACTGAGTTGTACAAATCAGTGTTTTCTTGGAATTTTTTAAGTGCTTCATCTTCTGAAATTGGAATTTTACTTAAATCAACCTCAGATTTTGCGGTTTGTTTTGTTACAACGTCTCCCTTATAGTAATAAACTAAAGTTGAAGTAACACCTTCTTGTTTTAGCTCGAATGTAGCAGTTTCTTCTTTCGCACATCCTAATAGTACGAATAATGCTGTAAATAACACAGCGAATAATTTCATTACTTTTTTCATGCAATTCATCCTTTCGGTTTGTAATATACTCATAACTGTTTGTTATGTAGCGTAAAACCGGCAAGAGAGATCTCTTTACCGGTCTTTCTTATTTAATTATTTCTTTTCTTTATATCCAGCTTTTTCAATCAATTCTCTAGAAGCTTTGAAACTTACTTTATTACCATCTCCTGAGAAAGAGTCTGGGAAAGCTTTTTGCAGGTCTTTCACTTTAGCTACTGAATAGTCAATCGTTACAAGTTGAGTAATCACTCCGTCTTTTGATTCTAAAGTAGCAGTAATCCCTTTGATTTTTGTGTATTCCTCATTCTCTTCTTTAAGTTGTTCCATTGCTTCGTCTTCAGAGATTGGTAACTCTGAAATAACGTACTTCGTTTCAGCAGATTGCTTCGTTACAACGTCTCCTTTATAGTAATAAGTTAATATTGAAGTATGCGGACCATTCTTTAGTTCGAATGCTGTAGATTCTTCTTTCGCACATCCTAATAGTACGAATAATGCTGTAAATAACACAGCGAATAATTTCATTGCTTTTTTCATGAAATACATCCTTTCAAGTTGTAATATACATATATTATAAATCTAATAATTCTAATATGCAAGCCTTTTTACAAAAATGGGTTCTAATGAAGGTTGACAATTGCTAACAGTTTGATTTTAACAGCAATGTGCTATACTAATCTTACAGTGAAATGGAGGAGAAAGTATGAATCAAACTGTAAACTTCTTGAAAGAACTTGTGGCAATTCCGTCACCAACTGGCTATACCAGAGATGTGCAAGACTATTTAATTGATGTCTTAACAGATATGGGGTATGAGCCAACACGTACAGCAAAAGGATTAGTGGTTGTAACAGTACCTGGAGCAATGGATGAGAAACAGCGTGTGGTAACGGCACATATCGATACACTTGGTGCGATTGTTCGTGCAGTAAAATCAGATGGTCGTTTGAAACTCGACCGTATTGGTGGATTTGCTTGGAATATGATAGAAGGAGAAAACTGTACGGTTCACGTTGCTAGCAATGGAACGACTGTTTCTGGAACAATTTTATTACATCAGACAAGCGTACACGTATACCGTGAAGCAGGAACGGTGGAGCGTAGCCAAGATAATATGGAAGTTCGCTTAGATGCGAAAGTGACAAACGAAGCCGAAACGCGTGCATTAGGTATTGAAGTAGGGGACTTTGTATCCTTTGATCCACGTTTTATCCTTACACCAACAGGATTCATTAAGAGCCGTTTCTTAGATGATAAAGTGAGTGCTGCAATTTTATTAACCTTATTAAAGAAATACAAATCAGAAGGCATTACGTTTCCAGTGACAACACACTTCATGTTCAGTTGTATTGAAGAAACTGGAACAGGAGCTAACAGTAGCATCCCAGAAAAAGTAGTCGAATTCTTAGCCGTGGATATGGGAGCGATGGGGGATGACCAACAAACAGACGAATATACTGTTTCTGTTTGTGTGAAAGATGGTTCAGGCCCATATAACTTTGATTTCCGTCAACATCTTGTATCTCTATGTAAGGAAAAGAACATTCCATTTAAATTAGATATTTATCCTTATTATGGTAGTGACGCCTCAGCAGCGATGAGTGCGGGAGCAGAAGTGAAACACGCCTTACTCGGTGCTGGAATTGAATCAAGCCACTCTTATGAAAGAACGCATCTTGATTCGGTTGAAGCAACACAACAGTTAGTCGATGCCTACCTTTTAAGTTCATTAGTAGAAGCTTAATATGGAGCCTTTCCAACAGTGTTTGGGAAGGCTTTTTTTGTGGTTAAAAATTTATTGAGGAATTCTGTTGACAAGGGTTCTATCAAAGAGTATACTCTAAAACGTAAAACTTACGATTTAGAAAGTGAGAGAATTATGAACAAGAAAGAAAAGGTTATTTTAGGAGGGGCAGTTGCACTAGGCTTGCTATTTGCATCGGGTGCCGTATTATCCCAGCAACAAGCCCAAACAACGGACACAACAACTGAGGAGACAACGATTGACGCTGAGCGTATGGCGAAATACGAACAGGCAGCACAAGAAATTAAAGACAATAAACCAAAGACAATTGTCGGAGAAGTGTTTGAGAATGGTTATTTGAAAAAACACGGAGATCATTATCACTTTGTATATGGTGCGCCACCAGCAGATGCGATTTATGAACAGAAAAAACCAGGTGCGACAACAACTACAGTAGAAGACAATTACGTCTTCAATCCAAATGATATCGTGAGTGAAAATGAATTAGGATTTGTCGTTCGACACGGCGACCACTTCCACTTTATCTACCGTTCACAATTAGCAAACGCACAGACAGTGACTAGAGAAGATGAAAACGGCAAGAAGAGAACGTGTAAATTAATACGTATCCCGCACGGTGACCATTTCCACGATGTATTAGACTGCGGAGATGGTAGTGCTTCTTTCACCTTTGACGATGAACCAATTTCAAGACCATCGACTGGTGGTAACCACACAGGAGTCGCTAGTACAATTGGAACTGTGACACCAACAAGACCAAGTGTGGCAAGCACACAGCCTGTAACGCCGCCTGCAACAGATATTGCGACACCGCAAGCTGAGGAGTGGACTTTACAATCGCCAGAGATTCAAAAATATTTAGACTACATCGTGTATGCTTACGGCGTGGAACGAGATACGATTAAGTTTGAGTCTGTGACAAACGATCAAGGCGAGTATGTCGGAAAAGTTTTCGCGTTTCAAAATATGGAACAAGGGCAAGATAAAAATCATATCCATCCTTGGGTGATTCCATTGAAACGATTCGAAGTGCCAAATTCTGATGCATCGATTCCTGCAGAAGTACGACTTTCTCAGGAGATTGATTTAATCGCAAGACGTATGGGCATTTCTCGTACAGCGATTCGCATTGTAAATGGACGTTTCGATATTCCGCATGGCGACCATAGTCACTCAATGAATATCGTCAATAAAGACGGCATCGAAGCCTATGAGAAAAATAAACTTCCAGTCATCGTTCCGCCATTTGTGGCAGGAGATGTGAATGTGGATGACGTTTTTGCAAAAATCGATGAAGTCAAAGCGCGTGCCAGTGAAAAATACAAAGATGATCCAGTGACATTGAACCGTATTTTAGTAGCCTTGAACGAATATAAAGAACAAGTGCAATTAAAAGGGAACTCAACGGAAGGATTCGTCAAAGGATTGGAACGCTTCGAGGCGCAAACGATTAATCACGAGGCAGTCGCTGCAGAAGAAGTAACCCCTGAAGAACAAAAGATGAACGCGACTCACGAAGAAACGATTCGTATGGTTGGTGAGTTGAACTTACAAGACTACGGTGTGACGGCTGACGAGTTAAAAGACTTAGCTTCAAAAGCACGTGCATCAAATACAGAAGAGCAAGTGAACGCGATTCGTGCATTAGTACAAGCGTTGCGTGATGCCAACGACCGTATTAGTATTGAAGGAATGCGTTACTTATACTTCTTAACACAACACGTTTTAGACCAAGAATTATCAGCATCGCTTCGTGAAGAAGTGGCAAGCTTAATTAAGCGTTATATGGGTTCACGATTGAACTTTGCGACGACACCTGTTGAATCCCTCATTATCGAATCTTATCGTACAAAATTAGCGATTAAAGAATCTCATGCGAAATTCGATGGAAAAGTCGATGCGACAATCGGAAAGAACTTGAAAGAAATTTTAACACCGGCTTCTGAAGAAGAACAAAGTATTTTCCAAGAGGCAAAAGACTTCGCTGAAATGGCGTTGGATGAATCGGATAAAGATAATAGCACTCCGAAGAGCTCAATCTTAGATGTGAAACCTTCAGAGGAAAAACCAGTAGAAGAAACAACAACACAAAGCGAAACGACTGAAACGACAGAAAGTACGACCGCTTCTGTAGAAACAGCGGAAGAAACAACTGCAACAACAGAAACTGCAACAACAGAAACTGCTACTACTGAAGAAGCGACAACTGTTGAACAATAGAACTTTTAAACACGTAACTCTTTAATAAAGAAGAGTTGCGTGTTTTTGTTTCCTATGAATAGGTGGTTTAGCGGTATTTATGGTATACTAATACAGCATTCTAGTTGAAGGAGGGATTTAAATGGCAGTCATGCATTTTGGCGAAAACAATACTTGGATTAACATTAATTCAGATTTAATCAGTGAATATTCATCCATTTACGATACGTATGAAATCGATGACGAAATGATTGAATACGCGCTTGATAAAAACGAACGCGCGCATATGGAGTATAATCGCCGAACGAAGACATTGGTGTTCATTTATAATGTCCTCAATATAACGCGTGAAGAAAATTATTACGATACGATTCCGTTGACGTTTATCGTACGGCAAAATCAAATCGTTACGATTTCCAATGAGCAAAATGAATATATTATTGATCAAATTCGTGAAGAGCTGGAAGAAAATATGCATTGGAGCGTATTTAATTTCTTATTGCATAGTTTATTTACAATTTCGGAAAACTATTTTCCAATTCTTGAGACATTAAATAAAGAACAACAAAAAATTAGTAAATTGCTTCGAAAGAAAACGACAAAGGATAACTTATTCCGTTTGTCCGACATGGAGATTGAGGGAATGTATTTAGTTTCAGCAACGAAGCAAAATGCGGTTGTACTAGAGCAACTGAAGACGCAACAAGCCTTCAAGGAGCTCGATGATTCTGAAAGAGAGCAGTTGGAAGATAACATCATCGAAGCGAATCAATTAGTAGAGATGACGGAGTTGCATCTTCAAATCTTGCATCAAATCGCAAACACGTATAACAATGTATTGAATAATAACTTGAACGACACGATGAAATTCTTAACGGGCATCTCGATTTTAATGACGATTCCGGATATTGTGACGGGATTCTTTGGGATGAATGTGCAGATTCCATTTACGGAGTTTAGACACGGCTGGGCGATCATTCTTTTGATTATCGCATTCGGTTGGATAGGCGTGTCGCAGATTATCAAGCGCATTATGAAAGATTAACCAAAAACACCTTCCTACTTGATAGGAAGGTGTTTGTTGTTTGTATGCTAGGTTTTTATTTGTGCTCAGATATATGATTACTTCGAATCCTTGCGGATTTGTTTATTGTAGCTGTAACGTTGCACCGGCGCAAGCCTTGGTCTTGCGCCTAAAAAGCCTCAAAAAGGGAGTAAGGAATAAATTCCTAACTCCCTTTAATTCGCATTTTTTGCTATTCACGTTACTGCTACAATAAAATCCACAAGATTCTCCGTAATCATTTATAAACTTGCTACATAAGAAAAAACCTTCCTATCGGGTAGGAAGGTTTTTGGAAATCTGAGAATAGGAGACCTATCTAACCTCGTTTGGTGATGGGAGGTTAGATAAGTTTCTTAGCTTTTTCGGTATTGGCGAAGTGGAGTTTGGCCACTTTACCAAGAAGTTCCATACCGCCGTGTTTTAAAATAGTGGCTGCTGTCTTATCGACGTTCGCGCCGGCACCGCTTGGAAGTTCATAACCATATTCGGCGCTAAGCGAATCGAGGCCATCAAGGAAAGCACATCTAGCAATCATAGAAGCGGCCGCAACTGCGATATGGTGACTTTCGCCTTTTGTAATAAAGTATGTTTTGTCTTTATCCACAAGGTCTTGGCCTTTGAGATAACGGTAATACAAATCTGGTTTACAGAATTGGTCGATTAAATACGCTTCTGGAACCTCAGGAGCGAGTTTTTCAGTTAAGAGACGGAGGGCTTGGTTATGAAGCAGTGCCTTCATCTCGTTTAGATTTTTAACTTGTTGGACTTCGTTATATTTCTCTGGCCAAAGCGTTAATAACTTATAAGGCACAGCTTCTTTGATTTTTGGAACGAGGGCCTTAATTTGGTCGTCCGTCATATCTTTGGAATCGCGAACGCCCATCGCTTTTAACGTTGCGATGTTTTCTTTTGAAACATAAGCTGCCGCTACCGTCAGTGGACCAAAGTAAGCGCCGTTTCCGACTTCATCGCTTCCGATGACACTCCAAGTCGCAAAACCTTCTGGAAGAGTGGAGTCTCCTGGGGCTTTTTTTGCAGTGGCATCCATCGATTGTTCGAGGTGGTTCTTTTGGATAAAGGTTTCAATGCCTTTGCCTTGGAAGAGAACCTTACCCGATTTATAGGCCGTAATCGATAAACCGTCGACCTTTAGACGCAATGTTGCGTGTGGTGGAGGAGATTGCGTGTAGGAAGCATAGGTCGCTCCAAGTGTTGCAATTTGCTCAGGTGATAAAATTAAAGTTAATGAATTCATGTCGTTCCCCCTTTTCTTTTTAGCATACCACGACAAAATTCATCCGTCCACTCTCTAAAAAAGTGGATTATTAGTGTATTTTTTAAATGAAAAATGGTAAAATAAGGTGATATTATGGAGAAAGTGAGAGGGTCTTTTGTGAATCAACCAAAAACAAGAGTAAAAGCAACGATTTCAGGGAAATCTTATACGATTATTGGTCGTAAGTCGCAACAAGAAATGCAAAGTATTGTGCGTGTCTTACAAGAACAATTAGATCAAATCACTCGAGTATCTGACAAATTGTCGACGGAAGAAGTGGCGCTTCTTGCAGCCATCAACGCCATCTCGAATCAATTTGAAAAGCAAGAAGAAGTGGTCGCATTAAATAAACGAGTGGAGCAATTAGAAAAAGAATTGCGCACCATTCAACATAAACGCCCTTCGATTGATGCAACTAGAAAACAACAATTAGAAAAACAATTTGAATTACAACAAGATTTGTTGAGAAGGTAGGTTTCAATGGTAACATTAATTATTTTATTTTATTTATTAGTCGGTGTGTATACCGGAATGCGCCGAGGGTTAACTTTAGAGCTCGTGTATATCGCAGGATACTTCATTACGTTTTTAGTTGCGATGTTCACTTACGAAGGACTCGCGAAGTTCTTATCCGTGTACATCCCATATCCATCATATATTCCTGGAAATCACTTAGCGATTTTCACGGAAGCACAAGCGATGTCACTTGACCAATCGTTTTATAAATTGGTTGCATTCCTAGTGATTATGATTCTTGGATGGTTAGTGGTTCGTTTCTTAGGATATGTTGCTAGCGAATTAACCTTCTTACCGTTATTGAAACAATTCAATACAATCGGTGGAGCAGCACTTGGATTCTTTATGAATTACTTATTCATTTACTTTGTATTATACGCAGTAGCGATGATTCCACTGGCACCGGCTCAAAAAATTGTTGAAGGCGGCTTGCCAAACTTCATCATTACAAAAACACCAATTGTGACGCAAATCGTTTCAAGTTGGTTATTACCTAAATAAAACCTCGAAGCGTGGAACAGACTTGTTCCACGTTTTTTAAGAAAGAAGGACTGTTATGAATTCGAAAATCGAAAAGGTTTTAGAATTTTCAAAAATTAGAACACAACTGGCCGAATATGCGACTTCCGAAAAAGGGAAGCAAATGATTAAGGAACTTCCAATTGAAGTCGAAGCAAAGGCTATTCAACATAAAATTGAAGAAACAACAGATGGAGTGGAGCTCTTACGGTTGAAACAAGGAATTCCAATCCCAAGGTTGAAAGATATTAGTTTTGCTCTGAAACGTTTAGAGCTAGAAGCAGGACTTAATGGGCGCGAGTTAAGTGATATTTTACGTGTCTTAACGACAACACATGAGGTGGAGCGTTTCTTTGAAAAAGTCGAAGAAGAGGAAATCGCACTGAAGCGCGTGCCTCGTCTTGTCGAAAAACTCGAAAGTATCCCTGAAGTGACGAACGAACTAGAAGCCTCTATTCGTGAAGATGGATATGTCTTAGATAGTGCGTCTCCAACTTTACACGGGGTTCGTGTAGGCATTCAAAAGACGGAACAAGATATCCGACGTCAAATGGATCAATACCTTACAGGAAAGAATGCGCAATATTTAAGTGATACGATTATCACGATTCGTAATGACCGATATGTACTTCCTGTAAAAGCAGAGTATAAATCTGTCTTTGGCGGAACGGTCCATGACCAAAGTGCAACGGGACAAACGCTCTTTATGGAGCCACAAGCTGTCGTGAATTTAAACAACAAGCTTCGTGAGTATCAAATCCAAGAGAAGCGTGAAGTCGAACGTATTCTTTGGGAATTGTCTCAAAAACTCATGCCATACACGAATTCATTACTTCAAAACCATTATGTATTGGCGCGTCTGGATGTGGTGAACGCAAAAGCGCTGTACGCTCATGAATTGAGAGCAACTGAGCCAATTATCGATGCTAATAATTACGTAGCTCTTTGGCAAGCGTGGCACCCACTTTTAGAGCGTGAGAAGGCTGTGGCAAACGATATTATTCTTGGGGAAGAGTATCAAGCCATTGTCATTACAGGGCCGAATACGGGTGGTAAAACCATCCTCTTGAAGACGGTCGGTGTCATCCAGTTGATGGCACAGATGGGGCTATATATTCCTGCGGGTGAAAATAGCCGTGTAGGAATCTTTACAGAAATTTTTGCAGATATTGGAGATGAACAATCGATCGAGCAAAATCTATCGACGTTCTCATCTCATATGTCGAATATCGTGTCTATTTTGAAACAAATTAACGATAAGAGCTTGCTTTTAATCGACGAAATTGGTTCGGGGACAGACCCACAAGAAGGCTCGTCTCTTGCGATTGCGATTCTCGATTATATTGCAAGTAAGCAAAGTTATGTCATTGCCTCAACGCACTATCCTGAGTTAAAAGCATACGGCTATGACCGTCCTAAGACGATAAATGCGAGTATGGAATTTGATGGGGATACTCTTCAACCAACCTATCAACTTTTACTAGGAGTACCAGGGCGTAGTAATGCCTTTGATATTTCAAAACGTCTTGGGTTACCGTCTATCATTATCGACCAAGCGCGCGGACTTCTATCTGAAGAAGACCAAGACTTGAATGCGATGATTAGTGACTTGGAACAAAAACGTCGCCGTGCGCAGCGTGATGCCGATAAGATGCGTCATCAGTTAGAGTTGAGTACGCAGTTACTTGCGGACTTACAACGCGAAACGGAACAATTCCAAGCCAATAAAGCACGTCTTTTAGAAGAAGCGAAAGAACGGGCGAATACGTTAATTGAACAGAGTCAAGATGATGCGGATAAGATTTTATCTGAAATTCGTGAACTTCAATTAAGAAGTAAGCAAAGTACTGTTAAAGAGCATGAGATGATTGAGAAGAAAACAGCGCTGAAAGACTTGAAGCATGAGCAAGCCTTGAAGAAGAACAAGGTACTTCGCAAGGAAAAAGCGAAGAAGGCGCTGCAAGTCGGACAAAGTGTCGAGGTTCTTTCATTTGGCCAACGCGGTACGCTTGTTGAAAAAGTGAATGACCAGGAATGGGTAGTTCAAATGGGAATCATCAAGATGAAGATTGCCGTTGAGGATCTTTCTCCAATTGCTGAAGCGCAAGAGGCGAAGCAACAAGTCATCGTGAAGAGTGCACGTAGTAGTCATGTCTCTTCAGAACTAGACCTTCGCGGAAAACGTTACGAAGAAGCGATGAAGGATCTAGAATTATATCTGGATGCAGCCATTCTTGCGAACTATCCACGCGTCACGATTATTCATGGACGTGGAACAGGAGCCATCCAGCAAGGCGTTCATAAGGTGCTACGTAGCCACCGTTCTGTTGCAAGTTTTGAATTTGCGCCGATGAATACGGGTGGAAATGGAGCGACCATCGTGACCTTTAAGTAAACCGTGAGCAGAATAGTTGGTCACCTTCCGAGGGGTTGCTATACTAGGTTTATAGAAAAAGGAAAGGATGATTCGAATGGTAAAATCATTAACAGATAAAAACTTTGTAGAAGAAACTAAAAATGGAGTAGTCTTAGTAGACTTCTGGGCAACTTGGTGTGGTCCATGTCGTATGCAAGGTCCAGTAATTGACCAATTAGACGAAGAAATGGGAGATAAAGTCACTTTTACAAAAGTAGACGTTGACGAAAACCCAGAAACAGCTCGTGCATTTGGCATTATGAGTATCCCAACATTACTCATCAAAAAAGATGGCGAAGTTGTTGATAAAGTGGTTGGCTACCATGCTAAAGAACAATTAGAAGAAATTTTAGAAAAATATTTATAAAATCTAAAGTCTCCAAACGCCTGATATATCAAGGTTTTCCCTTGGTATATCAGGCGTTTTTTTATTTTGTAAAAAAATATTTTCGAAAAGGTGTTGACAAATTTTTGTTTTAGTCTTATAGTTAGTTACACAAGCAACTAACCAATTAACACAAGTGATCATAAACAAGGAGGTGCGTTATGAAATTTGATTTTCAAAGTGATATCCCGTTATTTCAACAAGTAGCGAATCAACTGGAAGAAGAAATCTTCCATGAAGTCTACAAAGAAGGAGATCAAGTACCGTCGACAACTGAGATTTCCACAGGATATCAAATCAATCCAGCAACGGTATTGAAAGGAATGAACTTACTCGTGAGCGAACAAATACTTGAAAAACGAAGAGGTCTTGGAACGTTTGTAGCAGAAGGGGCCAGAAAAATTATCTTAAGCAAGAAGCAAAATGAATTTGCCAATCAAATGGTGCCAAACTTCTTAAAAGAAGCACAAGCGCTCGGCATTACAAAAGACGAATTAGTAAAAATCATCGAAGGAGGCTTCCAATAATGAGTATCGAAGTCAAAGATTTAAAGAAGAAGTTTTTCAAAAAAGAAGCGGTAAAAGGAGCAACGTTCACGATTGAACCAGAAAGTATCATCGGATTACTTGGACGAAATGGTGCCGGAAAGAGTACAGTGCTGAATATGATTGCTCGCCGTATCGAAAAGACAAGCGGGGACATCACTCTTGATGGGGTTGACCTTCATAAGAATCCAAATGCGATGCATGAAGTGTACTTATCCAGTTCGGATAACTGGTTCCCGCAAGAATATAAATTCAAAGATCTCCTTGCTATCTATAAAGTGACTTATCCAGAATTTGATATGGAATTTGCCCAAGACCTTATTAAAGTATTCGATGTGAATGTGAAGCAAAAATACTCAAAAGCTTCAACAGGGTATAAAAGTATCATGAAAATTATCTTGGCACTTACCAACCCTAGCGAATATATCTTCTTAGATGAACCAGTGCTTGGACTTGATGCAAACCACCGCCAAATCTTCAATAAGAAGTTGCTTGAAGCTTATGCGCGCCGTCCTCGTACATTTGTGATCGCAACACATTTAATCGAAGAAGTAGCTTCAATTTTAGAAAAAGTAATTGTGATTAAAGACGGAGTAGTGACAGAAGAAGTACTGGTCGAAGATGTTCTTCGTAAAGGATATGTCGTTAGTGGAGCATCTCCATTAGTACAAGAATATGTGGCCGATAAGAAAGTTCTTGAATCAGACCAAATCGGAAACTTTACAAGAAGCGTAGTGATTGGTGCTATTGGAGAAGCACAACCTGGATTAGAGTTTTCTCCATTAACATTACAAGATTACTTTATCTCAATCACTCGAAAGGAGAATGAATAAGATGAACCGTTTATTATCAGTTGTCAGCATGGGATTAGCTAGAAGATGGAAAACAATTTTAATGTTCTTAGGAATTTGGTGGATTATTACAAGTTTCTTAATGAAGATTTTTGCAAATGGGGACTTCAGCACAATCGGTACTTATTTTCCAATTTACTTTGATAATGAAATTGGATTGATTCTCTTAATCATTGGGATTGGCTATATCGTTGAACAATTCCGTCTAGAAAGTCAATTAGGATTAACAAGAAAAGAACAAATCGAAAGCTTATTCATTCAAACTTTTGTCGATTCTGGAATCATCACTTTGATTTACGCCTTATTAATTCCATTAAGAAATGGAGTTTCATTGGGCTCAGTAACCATTCAATCGCGCTTAGGGGACCTATTTGACCCAGAAAATATCGTTATCAGCATTGCAGTCTTTTTCGTGGAGGTTGTTCTAATTCACCTAATCGCAAATATTATTGGAATTGTTCTTAATAAAATTAATCAAAAGGCAGGCATTTTCGCATTATCAGGAGTGTTCTTGCTTTCTGCATTAATCGGTGGAAGTGCTTTTAGACGAGTTAGTGATGGCCAAATGCCAGAATTTGTAAAAGCTTTTCTAGAATTTCTTAATATCATTACAACACATAAAGTGGAATCCATTTCTATCGCATTAGTGATTCTAGTGGTGCTTCAAATCCTCGTTACAAGAAAACACCAAAGCATCGCTCCAGAATAAAATCTATCCCAGAACTCCTGCACTGAAGTGCACCCCAAAAGTTAGACACAAAATCTAACTTTTGGGGTGCTTTTATTATGAAATTAACTTATGAAGATAAAGTTCAAATTTATGAACTCAGAAAACAAGGAGTTAGTTTTCCACAACTCTCAGATATGTATGGTATAGATAAGGCAAATCTTAAATACATGATTAGATTAATTGATCGATATGGCTTGGAAATAGTAAAAAAAGGAAAGAATAATTATTACTCTCCAGAATTAAAACAGGAAATGATTGATAAAGTCTTACTCGAGGAGTGGTCTCAAAATAGAGTTTCCCTTGAATACGCTCTCCCAAGTCATGGTCTACTTTCTAGCTGGCTCGCACAATACAAGAAAAATAAGTATACTATTGTTGAGAAAACAAGAGGGAGAGTACCTAAAATGGGACGTAAGCCAAAGAAAAAACCAGAAGAGATGACAGAAGTAGAACGCCTTCAGGCTGAAAATGAGTATTTAAGAGCGGAGAATGCCATTCTAAAAAAGTTGAGAGAACTCCGATTGAAGGAGGAAAAAGAGAAAGAAGAAAG
>ERZ772920.644-NODE-644-length-19416-cov-5.063272_pt1 | contig 19416 bp, 26 predicted proteins | sample MGYA00511469_ERZ772920 | MGnify/ENA primary metagenome ERZ772920 (study PRJEB29015, sample SAMEA2738069) | human oral metagenome | biome: human oral; feature: human-associated habitat; material: saliva | place: China | collected 2216 ... | reverse complement strand
CTACCAGGCATTTAAATTCCATGCGTTTTAAGGCTATGCGACTGTCCAATCCCGTACCCTTTCCGCGAATAGTATAAGCTCTGGTATTGAGATTGTAATCGCCGTAAGCCGACAGTTTGCCGTTATAAACATCGGCTGTTACGTTCGTAAATCGAAAAATTCCGTTTTTATAATCGATATCGCCGCGGACATTCGTGAAATCCAGGGCGGGAATGGACAGCTTATCCATTTCCAATTTGCCGTGGGCCACCGGTGCGGATACGGCTCCTGTAAACCTCGTTTTCAAGGTAAGAGGGTCGTGAACGGATTTGCCGAAGCCGACGGAAGACGGATCAACCTTTAAGAAATTTACTTCCAAATCGGCTTCGGGCATGGGCGTATGCAAATTGACGGAACCGTCGATATTGATACCGTCACCGACAGCCGTACCGCTAAACGGCCCGGAAGAAAATTTGACGGTCAAAAACTCATTGGACTTCAAATGCAGTGAGGCATCTACAGAGGTCATGACATATTGTTTATCGTCTTTATAGGCTTCAAAGCGACAATTATTGAGGTTAATACGCAGATTGAACTTTTTGTCCGTCATATTGAGAGTACGTATTTTCTCATCAAGAGTAGTCGATTTTTTTACCGGTTCCGGGGCATCGGAAGGAATAATTTGGGCCGACATGTCTTTATCAAATTTAACCGATACGGTTGAATCGTTTAGCGTAATTTCACGTAAGGTTGTTGTTTTTAAAGAACGATGCAAAATGAAGTCCCAAGGGTTGACTTTGAAGCTTCCTGTGGGCACAACGAGTATCGTCATACCGTCCGGATCGTCCCACTCTAAGTCGGTAAAATTTACATGGCCGCGAATATCGGCAGATAAAGTATTGACATGAATCGTGCCTTTTACGACCGACTGAGTTTCCATGACGCGGTTAAAGATAAAGGCTGCACCGTATGAGGCAAAAAGAGCCGACACAAGGAGAATTAACAAAAGGGCAGTAAAAATTACGCCCATTCGTTTGCCGAATTTTCCATAGTGTACGGGTATAGATTTCAGTAATTTTTTCATATCAGGCTCCCTGTATTCGATTTTTTTATTATACCACTTAGAAGACTAAGGCATTAAGGGAAGATTAAACTTTGTTCAGACCCCTTAAATTTAGGTAAAAAAGAAGTGTTTATCCCTTACACCGATTATGCTGTACATACGGGAGGCTTTCAGATGAAAAAATCGGTTTGGACTGATGAGGAAGGAAAAACGGAAACGGTTCAAAACTTAATAGAAAAGCTGTTTTCCTATGCAATGGACAGAGGTGTCAGCGATATTCATGCAGAGCCTCTTGATGAAAAATTTCGTATTCGTTGTCGACGAGACGGTGTTTTGGAGTCCGCAGGCGCTATACGAAAAGAGAAGGGAAAAGCCTTTATCAATCGTCTAAAGGTTATGGCCGCTTTGGATATTGCCGATGCGCGCAGACCGCAAGACGGGCGTATTGTGTACAAAGAAGGTATTGACATGCGACTATCGACTATGCCTACCGTTCGCGGTGAAAAAGCGGTCATTCGTATTCTTGGCGGTAGCAGAAACCTGCCGGACTTAGATTCTTTGGGAATGGATAAGCGAGCTGTAAGTCTGATTCGCAAGTCTTTACGGGACACGAAGGGATTAATCATTATCTGCGGTCCTACGGGAAGCGGTAAAACGACGACCTTGTATGCGGCTTTGCGGGAAATCGATAAGGAGTCCGTCAGTATAGCCACTCTGGAAGATCCTGTTGAGTATAAGATAGACGGTCTTTCTCAAAGTCAAATCGGTAAAAAGGGCGGGATAGCGTTTCATGAAGGATTAAGAGCTCTTTTGCGACAAGATCCCGATATTTTGGTTATCGGAGAAATAAGGGATGATGAGACGGCCACCATTGCCGTCCGCGCCGCATTGACGGGGCACCTCGTTTTTTCTACTATCCATGCCAACGAGGCAGCTGCCGTTCCGGAGCGTTTAGTCGATATGGGCGTTCCCGCCTACTTGGTAGGTGACGCCTTACTGTGTACGGCGGCTCAACGGTTGGTTAGAAGGCACTGTGCGGTTTGTGGCGGTACCGGTTGTCTTGCATGCAATTTCAGCGGTTATGACGGGAGAGACTGTCTGGCCGAGGTTATCTACTTTACGAGCCGGACGAAGGAGATTGTACGCCGTGATGCATCCGTCGGGGCTGTACGAAAAGGGGCACAGGAAGCGATTTTTTTCAAAGAAACGGCAATGGCGATGGTGAGAGACGGCCTTACGGATGAACGGGAAATTATGCGGGTTTGCGGTGAAGATCATGAATATTGACGAACTTTTGCATGAAACGGTTAGTGCCGGCGGAGCGGATTTACATATTCAGGAAGGGCGCCCGCCTTTTATACGACTTCCCGATACCGAGCTGATTCCGTTAACGGATAAGGCTGTTGTGAAGGAGACGGCGGTTGAATGGCTGCATAAACGAGGCTATGAATTATCGGGAAACGAATGTCTGTCCTTTTCTTTCCCCATGAATAATCGCTTGAGATGCCGAGCCCACTGGTCTAAAGAGCAGGCCGGTATACGAGGTGTTTTGAGGATTCTTTATCCTTTGGAGTCACTGCCGGAAGATGAAGATATGCCGTTTTTAGCAAAACTTACAGATACCCCGTCAGGGCTGATTTTGGCTGTAGGACCGACGGGAAGCGGTAAGACGACAACACTGTGGCGGATGCTGTCTCATGTTAATGAGTTCGGAGCCAGGCATATTATTACGCTCGAGGACCCGATTGAATATGTCGTGTCCGGCAGGCGTTCACTGGTGACTCAACGTGAGCAGGGGCAACATTTTAATGATTTTTCCCAAGGCGTACGCGATGCATTACGACAAGATCCGGATATTATACTTGTTGGTGAAATGAGGGATAAGAATACAATGGAGGCGGCTCTTACGGCAGCGGAAACGGGTCATCTCGTTTTTTCTACCTTGCATACCCGAACGGCGGCACAGACGGTTACCCGTCTAATTTCTATGGGTGAGGGACAGGAAGCCTCATTGCGGTATCGTTTGTCTTCCGTTTTATGTGCCGTTTTGGCGCAAAGGCGCATAAATACGAGAAAGGGCGTACGTATTTGTCGAGAAATCCTTGTCGCTACGCCGGCAGTGGTTCAGCTTATCCGAAGCGGCAAAGAGCATCAACTGGAAACGATTATGCAAACGGGCGGCGCCGACGGAATGAGAACTATGGCTCAAGCTGAAGGACGGTTGAAGAAATAATGAAGACCTATATTGTAACTTACGGACAGGGAAAAACATTGCACAAGGCTGTTGTACAGGCTAAGAGCCGGGAAGAAATAAGAATGAAAGCTGCTGAGAGAAGGCTTGCGGTTACGGAAATAAAAGAAAAGGAAGACACCTATTTCTTTCGGTCATCGCCGGTACTGACCGATAAAGAGTGCGCCTTTCTTTTCGGACAGACCGGTCTTTTGTTAAAGGCGGGGATTCCCTTAACAGAAGCCTGGTATCTCATTTCACGGCGTTTAAAAAACAGGAGAAAAAGGCAAGCTGTTGAAGGTTGCATTACGGCCATGGAAAGCGGTAAAAGAGCGGCAGAGTCCATGCAGGACAGCGGTGCTTTTCCGCAAACGGCTTGCAGTCTTGTACAGGCAGGTGAACATTCGGGGCATATGGAAGATATGACGGAATTACTTGCGTCTTATTATGAACGCTTGTGCGATGAGCGTTCACAACTGCGTAATATGATGATTTATCCGACGTTCCTGTTTGTTTGTATCAATATCTTGTTTTTCGGGGCTCTGGTTTTTGTTATTCCGGTCTTTTCCGATTTATTTGCGGAAACAGGCGTGCCGTTACCGCAAAGCACGCGAATGTTATTGGCAGCAGGAAATTTCCTTTGTCGCTATGGGCCGTTTTTGATCGGTGCGGCAGTGATGACGGGAATTCTGATATATAAGTTATTGCAAAGGAGGCGATATAGAGAAAGGATAGAAGAATTATTGTGGCGAATCGGGCGGATACGCATATTCTTTTTGATTTGGTCATGGCAACGCTTCAGTATGATTTTGGCCGTTCAGTTGGCCGGAGGGATTCCGATAATTTCGGCACTCGGCGATGCCCTTTCGGCCGTGCCGTCAGAAGTGTTCAAGGGGCATATTGTGCGTACGATTCGTTGTCTGGAGAACGGCATGTCTTTCAGTACCGCCGTCAAGTCGGGAAGATTCGGGACATCTTACGTCGAGACTATGTTGCGCGTCGGCGAGTCCACGGGAGATTATGATCGCGTTCTCCGGACCGTTTCCGCTTATTACGGGAAGCAGCTCCGAGAAAAGAGTACAGCCATTCGCAAGGCTGCCGAGCCGCTTATGTTGGTTCTCACGGGAATTGTAACCGGATTTCTCGTAACGGCCTTATTATTGCCGCTTCTGGATATGATTACAGCCGTGAACTGAAGAAATGGAGATGATATGATGAAGATTGCAAGTTTTCGTATAACGCCTGTAAGAAACGGGTTTTCGCTTTTGGAAATGCTGGTTGTTGTCAGTATCATTTTAATTTTGGCTACCGTCGCCGTTCCCAAGTTTATGTCTGCCGGAAAGACGGCGAAAATAGCAAAAATCAGTGCGGACATCCGGACGATTGATAATGCGGCGGCATTGTATGAAATCGATAAAGGGAAATATCCCGAAACGGTGGCCGCTTTGGCTACAAAGGATACAAACGGTAAGGCATATCTGCAATTCGAGCCCAAGCTTCCTGACGGATAGTTAATCTACTACGAATTAAGAAATAAATGTAATTCTCGGTCTATCGTCTTCATCAATGTCTATTCTATCTACAGTCTGATGCCAGAATTGCCGCCGCTGCTCTCTGGTCATCTTCTCGTAATACGGACGGATACCGCCGGGTAGATAATAATTAAGCGGAGTAGAGGACTGTATCTTCGGCGTTTCTACTTCGGCGATAGCGGCAGTCAGTTCCGTATGAGTCTTTTTATAGTCATCAAGGTCGATGAGTTCATTCAAGAACAGTTCTTTTAGTCGTTCGAGCTTTCGCTTTAACTTCTCAACGTCGGTCGTAACAGGCTGCTGTTTTTGCTTTTTCTTAGCAGAATGTCGGAAATTTTTATATGCTTCATCAAATAAGTTGAGAAGCGTTTCTTCTATCTTCTTTTCAGTGACTCGTCCGCGGTGGGTACAGGGCTTAAACGGTGAAACGCTCTGCGGACACTGATAATAATAGTACGTCTTGCCGTTATTCTTGCCGACGCAGCCAATTCCAGTATACGGATGACCGCACATCGGACAACGAATAAGACCCGTGAACAGGAATATCCGACCGGTTGGCGTTCGCTTGATTAACTTTTTGGATTTTATTATTTTCTGTGCCTTATAAAAAACATCTTCTGTAACAAGCGGCTTGCAGAATTCGTCATCTCCGCGCGATCGCCCAATGTACCGTTCGTTCTTCAGCACGTGACTGATACTCGCATAAGTATAATAAAAGCCGTGGCCGCACATCCAGCGAGCCGCTTCGGTGAGATTCTGCGTCTTGACAAAGTGTTCAAAAAGCGGTTGCACGTACTTGGCGTTCTCATTCGGTACGAGTTTCTTTTCTTGAACACTATAGCCGAATGGAATTTTCCCGCTACATATTTCGTGCCTTGCCCGTTTTTGGGCAAAGACGAATTGAATGCGGTCGCTTGTCATATCCGATTCGTTCTGTGCGATTGAGAGCTTAATGTTCAGCATAAGCCGCCCGTTCGTGGTCGTTGTATTATAGTCCTCTTGAGTCGTTTCCCAGTCAACTTTATGCGTGTCCAAAATCTCTTGAGCCTTATAATAATCCTTGACTGACCTGAACCAGCGGTCAAGCTTAATGAACAGGACACGGTCAATTTTATTCTGTCTAATATCCTCAATTAATTGCTTGAAGGCACGACGGGAAAACGGCTTCTTCCGTGCCGACGCTCCGTCGTCGGTATAAACGCCGACTATATTGTATTTGTGCTTATCAGCGTAGCTTCTGAGGTCTGATAATTGTGCGTCTAGGGATAAGCCTTGCCGTGCCTGTTCCTCGGTGCTTACGCGAATGTATAATGCGACTCGCTTATTCTTCATGTTATTCTCCATATAAGTAAACCCCGCACAGGCGGGGGCTTTTTTAATGTATAAGGTTATTACACCGAGGACAGCTGTCGGCGTCCTTCGGGGCTCTATAATGACACGTCGGGCATTCGACGGTTTCGGCTTCAGCTTTGGCAATTTCTTCGGCCGTCGGCTGAGGAATGTCTCGCTGACAATGAGGGCAGACCACGGCACCCGGCTTTACATATTCCTTGCAGAACGGGCATTCCTTATAACCTTGAGCCTTCTTTTCTTGTGCAATCGCTTTCATATCTTTCGATATTACGAGGGAGTGAATAAGAGCCACAATGAAGAGGCAGGCCCCATATAGCCACCATAAGAAAAAGTTTCGACCTTTTGAGCTGGCGATAAAGGCCGGGATTACGCCGATAACGCAGGCGATAATTAAGTACTCCATGTGATCACGTTCCTTTCTTATACTATTTCACTTTGTTTTATGACCGCTAATCCGAGAATTTTAAAATCGGAACAATTCGACTCGCTGAACTGAAGCGGTGCGTACTTTGGGTTTTCTGAGACTAGCATAACCCCTGTATCTGTCTTATAGAACCGCTTAATACATACCCGTTCGTTATCGATTTCGACGCAAGCTATTTTGCCATTCGGGACTTCAGGCTGAGCTTTAACAAAGACAATATCTCCGTCATTAATGCCCGCGTTTATCATCGAATCACCGCGGACGGTAATACAGAAGTCAACTGCATATCGTGAGTCGGTTTCTACATAATACGTATCTTGTCCGTCCAGGTTTTCGAGCGGCTGACCTGCTGCCGCGTATCCTAGCATAGGCACACGCTTCAACGAGGGAACGAACACGGGAGCTGAACTATATAAAGTGTCCATGTTCACGTTGAAGTAATCGGCAATGGCTTCAAGAACCTCAAAGCTAGGTTTACGCTTTCCGTTCTCATACATACTAATTGAGCTTTTTACGAGATTCAATTCGCGGGCAAGGTCGTCTTGAGTCAATCCGCGAGACGCTCGTAATTCTTTTAATCGCTTAGCGAAATCCATAACGCACTCTCCTTTTAAAAACATTCTATCACTTTACGTGAAGAACAGCAATAAAAATATTCACACAAAGTGTTGACAGTTTTTTGAATTTGATGTACACTTTATGTGAACAGGAGGTGAAAAAAATTATGTTCGATAAAAGTCTTATCGCCAAGAAGCTCACAGAGCTACGGCAGAAGAAGCAGAAGACTCAACAAGAAGTCGCCAGTGCACTAGGCCTGTCGGTGTCGGCCATTGCTATGTATGAAGCCGGGGTCAGAGTACCCAGGGATGAGGTTAAGTTGGCACTGGCTCAGTATTATCAGACCACGGTAGGGTATATTTTTTTTAATTCCTAGTTCACTAAAAGTGATTAAAGAAAGGAGCTGAATTAACTATGATCCCGACCGACGGGCAGTTCATTAACTTCCGTCCCGAACGGCCGCTAGAAGTCGCACTCAATATCTTATACGGGACGGATGAAATCGAATTCGTCGTAGAAAGGAGTGACGTCAGTGACCGTTCTCGTGAATCTGACGTGTGCGGTTGTCATCGCCACGATGATTCTCTTAATCATCAATGAAATTAAAAGGAGATAGCCATGAACGACCAATCTATTTATGACCTCAGTAAGACCGCCGTCAGTATCATGAATACCTGTATTACAGCGACGGCGAAAGGAAGCGGTATCGAGATATACCGATACTACGCGGACCGAGTCATTGTCGATGCGGTTATCGTAGCCGCCTTTAATAATCTCAATCGTTCGCCGTTATCCAGGCACTATCAGGCGATTCTTGTCGTTACCTTCGGCGATCGGTGGAAGTGGTTCATTCGCACCTGGGGGCCGATGTTCATCCGCAATCACATATCGCTCGAGTCCGTCCGGTGGGACGTAGAGATCAGGAAGGAGAAAGCAAAATGAGAACGACCGCCTTACAATCACCGCCTGACTGGGTGAATCATAAGTATTATGAACTTCAATCGACTTGTAAGTCAAGAACAATTCGGTACGAGTCTCACGGACCGCTCTACTATATCAAGGAAGGGGCTGAAGTAGGCCTCGGTGTAGCGGTTATATACCTTATTGTAGCCCTGGCGGCTCTCATATGAAGGAGGTGATGAGATGAGTTGTGAGAGCTGCCCGCGGCGGGACTACTGCATTCCTGACGAATGCCTGGAAGAACAGAAAAAGACCGCTCTCAGCGGCAACTGAGAACGGCCCAAATGTAAAAACATTTCAACGGTATTATACCACAAAGGAGACGAATGATGAAGTATTTACAGGTTACTCATGAGTATTGTAACGGCCCCTCGCTTGACCGGAAGACCTTCCCGATGTGCGGGCAAGGCTACTGGTTTAAGTTTTACGAGAAGGACTTAGGCCCTCTCGGTAGGGTGCCCGTTGGCGCCCTAGTCGTTGTTGACACGGTCTGCGGCTTTCAACTCGGTCGAGCTATCGGGTATGCGACTAACGAAGCCGAATTGAAGGAAAAGGGCTGCGACAGAAAGGTGTTAAAGCAGGTCATCGATGTAGTTAATACGTCAGCATATTCGGCAAGACGGCGATTACAGCTAGATTACGAGAAGGCCGACCTTGAACTGCGGCATTGGATACAAAAGAACGGGCTCGACGAGGTGTACTCGATATTAGCGGATATGTCGATTGAGTTCAAAGGCCGGCTATATCAGAGAAACACTTTAAAACAGGAAATCGAACAAGACGAACAATAAGGAGGATATGATGATTAGAATCACATTCGAAGGCACGACGCAAGATGTTATGAAGGAGATGAAAGACTTCGTAGACAACAGGGCTAAAGGGGTCGTAGTAGAAGTGCCGAAGAATTGGACGACTCAAGACGTACAGCCCGAAGAACCGAAACAAGAAGAAGCCGCAAAAGCGGAAGCGGTTACGGTAGCCCCGACGGCGCCTGTTAAGGAATACAAATTAGAAGAGCTCCAGGCGGCTATGCAGCCGTTCATCAATACAAAGCTTAAAGAGCTCCAGGAGCTCTTAGCGAAGTTCCAAGTAGTAAGCCTGGTCGACCTTCCGAAGGAACAGTACTCGGCCTTTGCCGAAGAACTCAGAACATTGGGGGCGACGATATAATGCCGACTCAACATGCTCTACTATCAGCGTCAGGGGCTCACCGATGGCTACATTGTACGGGTAGCCCCCTTCTTGAGAAGGACTTCCCTGACAGCACGTCGGTCTACGCGCAAGAAGGTACGCTTGCGCATGAGCTCTGCGAGCTGAAGCTCATGGCCTATACCGGTGAGATAACGAAACGCAAGCTCACAAGTATGAAGAATAAGCTCATGAAGTCGGAGCTCTGGCAACCTGAGATGGACAGCACCTCGGAAGCCTACCTTGACTACATTAAGGACATCACGATGAGCTACACCGTAAAGCCCGTCATACTCACTGAGAAGCGGGTCGACTTTAGCCGATACGTGCCTGAGGGCTTCGGGACGGCCGACTGCTTAATACTAGCCGGAGACACCTTACACGTCGTCGACTATAAGCACGGCAAAGGCGTTGTGGTCGATGCGGACCACAATCCGCAGATGATGCTCTACGCTCTCGGTGCGATGAGCGAGCTGTCGCTCTTATACCGCTTCAAATTCGTTCATATGACTATCGTACAGCCGAGGGTGAACAACATATCAGAGTTCACGATGACCGCTGATGAGCTCACTGAATGGGGTGAGACGGTCGTTAAACCGAAAGCCGAAGCGGCCATGTCAGGTAAAGGCGAATTCGAAGCGGGCGACTGGTGCCGCTTCTGTAGAGCAAAGCAACAGTGTAAGACGCGGTACGAGTCGAATGACTCATTATATCCTGAGCTGTCAGCACAGCACGACCCGAGGCTCATCACCCTTGCCGAACTCGGCGAATATTTAAAGCGTGGCCGTGATATGGCCGCATGGCTTGAGGACATGAAAGAGTACGCCTTGTCCGAAGCCTTGGCCGGTGCAGACGTGCCGGGATGGAAAGCGGTTGAAGGTCGGGGCAGTCGAGCGTTCACCGATACAGATGAAGCGGTCGATACACTTATCAAGAACGGCATCGACGAAAGTGTCTTATATGAACGTCGAGTCCTGACACTGGCTCAAATGGAAAAGGCCGTCGGTAAAAAGGCCTTCGGTGAGATTGTTGGGAATCTCGTCGTGAAGAACCCCGGCAAGCCGACCCTTGTTGAAGAATCGGACAAGCGTCCGCGGATAACCAATCAGCCGACAGCGGCTGACGTATTTAATTCTTAATTCATGGAGGTATCTAATATGTTTACACCGAAAGCAACCGAAGTATTACTCAAAAATGTTCGTCTGTCTTATGTGCATCTCATGGAGCCGCACACTGCCCCGAACCAGACAAAGCCGAAGTACTCGACTACGATCCTGCTGCCGAAGTCGGACGCAGCTCAGAAGCAAGCTATCGATGCGGCCATTGCGGCAGCCGTTGAGGAAGGCCGCCAGAAGTTCGGTGCTAAGAGCGTACCGGCTAAACCGAAGCAACCCGTGTGGGACGGCGACGGCTACACCCAGAACGGTAAAGAGTTCGGCCCTGAAGCAAAAGGCCACTGGAGCTTCACCGCTTGGCAAGACGCGAAGTATAAGGTTGAAGTCGTCGATATGTCGGGCAATCCGATTACGGATCATACGCAAGTCTACTCCGGTATGTACGCTAATGTCCTTGTGAACTTCTACTACTACGACAACCAGTCACAGGGTGTCGGTTGCAGTCTCGGACCTGTGCAGAAGGTTCGCGACGGTGAATCCTTAGGCGGTGCACCTATCTCGGCGGCATCGGTATTCGGAGCTCCGCAGGGAAGCGCTGCCAATGTATACGGCGGTGCAGACGCCGCGCCTCAGGTCAATCCTATCACCGGTCAACCGATGTAGGCCCGTATGAGGCACTTAAACATTGATATAGAAACGTATTCGCCGAACGAGATGTCGTTCGGCGTTTACAAGTATTCCGAATCCGAAGAATTCGAGATATTACTATTTTCTTACGCGTACGACTTCGGCGAAGTCCACGTCGTAGACCTCGTATCAGGCGAGACAATACCTGATGAAGTCATCAAGGACTTACGGAACCCTGAAGTCATAAAGCACGCGTATAATGCACAATTCGAGATAGCGTGCCTTAATCGGGCCGGATACGACACGCCCGTCGAGCAGTGGCGGTGCACGATGATTCACGGCGCGTATCTCGGCTATCCGATGGGCCTGGCAAAACTCGGCAAGGCCTTGGGGCTTGCTCAAGACAAGATGAAGGATAAAGCAGGGGCAGCACTTATACGGTACTTCTCGGTGCCGTGCAAGCCGACGAAGAAGAACGGCGGCCGTACTCGTAACCTACCTAAGCACGATCCTGACAAGTGGTTCGCCTACGGCATGTACAATATGCAGGACGTCGTCACCGAGATGGAGTGCTACAGGAGATTATCTGCATTCCCTGTCCCCGAAGAAGTTGAAAAGCAGTGGCAAATTGATATTCGTATGAATGCTATGGGTGTCGGTATCGACCGTGAATTGGTAGACGGAGCACTTACAATCGATGAAGAGAACAAAAAGGCACTTCTGGAAGAGGCCTACGAGCTGACGGGGCTCAGTAATCCGAACAGCCGTAACCAACTGCTTGACTGGCTGAACTCCAACACGAATCTGGAGCTTGAGAAGCTTACGAAGGACTCAGTGGCGGCAGCCATGACAGATGCTGACGACCTGGCGAAGAAGGTTCTCACTATCCGTAAGAAGCTTGCCAAGTCGTCCGTGTCGAAGTATGAGATGATGGCAAGCGCTACGGGTAATGACGGCCGTCTGCGAGGCACGCTACAGTTCTACGGGGCGAACCGAACCGGACGATGGGCGGGTCGGCTCTTACAAGTGCAGAACCTACCGAGGAACTACATTACGAACCTCGACATCGCTCGTGACCTCGTCAAGGCGTCTAATCGAGTAGGCCTGGGGCTCTTATTCGGAGACGTATCTGATACGCTCTCACAGCTCATCAGAACGGCTATAGTCGCTAAGGAAGGATATACATTGTGTGTAGCTGACTTCTCTGCGATTGAAGCTCGTGTCATCGCCTGGTTATCCGGTGAGACGTGGCGGCAGAAGGTCTTTGCTGAAGGCGGCGATATCTATTGTGCGTCGGCGTCTTCGATGTTCGGCGTGCCGGTCGTTAAGCACGGCGTGAATGGACACTTAAGGCAGAAGGGCAAGGTTGCAGAACTGGCCCTCGGCTATCAAGGCGGTGTGAATGCACTTAAGGCTATGGGGGCCCTCGACATGGGGCTCACCGAAGAAGAGCTGCCGAATATCGTAGAGCTCTGGCGGCAAGCGTCTCCGAAGATTAAAGAGCTCTGGTACACGGTCGAAAAGGCTGCTGTGTACACGGTCACAACAGGCAATCCGATGACGATTGAACACGGTATCACGTTCCGTCTGGAAGTCGACCCGTTCTACGGCTATCGGTATATGACGATTGAGCTACCGTCAGGGCGTAAGCTCTTCTATCCTGATCCGCACATCAAGCTGAACAACTTCAATAAAGAAGCGGTGCACTTCAAGACTCAGCTTAATAACGCTTGGGTTACAGAATCAACTTACGGCGGTAAGCTCGTCGAAAACATCACACAGGCCGTCGCTCGTGACTGCCTAGCTCTTACGCTGATGCGGCTATCGGAAAACGGCCTTCCGGCTATTATGCACATTCACGACGAAGCGGTTATCGAGGTGCCGAAGGACGAGGCGGACGAGTATCTTGATATCGTCGAGAAGACGTTCGCTCTCCCGATACCGTGGGCTGAGGGCCTAGTGCTCACAGCCGCAGGATTCACCAATGACTACTACATGAAGGTCTGATAGATATGAATATCGACAAAAAAATATCAATCAGCATAGGCGCGAGCCGATGGTCTAAGCAGTGGACGCAAACGACGATGCTCTGGTCCGAGTTATGTAACCGCTTGAAGACCCCCGTACGAACCGAGGAGACGGTCGAAGAGTATCACAAGATGAAGAAGGCCGACCAGGGCAAGCTCAAGGACATCGGCGGCTTCGTCGGCGGCACTCTCAGCGGTCTTCAGCGCAAGGCCATTAATGTGACGGGTCGTGACCTCATCACACTGGACCTTGACACAATACCGCCGGGGGGCACTGATGACGTACTTCGAGTCTTAGGACTGTTCGGTATGACATACGCCGTCTACTCGACTCGTTCTCATACGGAGCATCGTCCTAGACTTCGTATTGTCATGCCGACGGATCGGACGATGACACCTGAAGAATACGAGCCTGTCGCTCGGAAGGTAGCCTCACATATCGGTATCGACATGTGCGACGGCACGACGTTCGAAGCGTCACGGCTCATGTACTGGCCGAGTTGTCCGAAGGACGCATCATACGTCTTTCGGACGGGCGACGGCCCGCTTATCTCTGTAGATGCGGTGCTCGCTGAGTATGAAGATTGGCACGACATAAGGTCTTGGCCGCAGGTGCCGGGGCACGAAGCGGACCAGAGAGAACGGCAGCTCTTATCGAAGCAAGGCGATCCGAAGTCGAAGCACGGTATCGTCGGAGCATTCTGCCGGGTCTACGGTATCCGTGAGGCCCTCGATGAGTATCTACCGCACGCCTATGTAGAAGTAGAGGGCTCATCGGACCGACTGACCTTTGCGACAGGCTCTACCGTAGCCGGGGCGGTTATCTATGACGATGGCCAGTTCTTATATAGTCACCATAACACGGACCCGTGTGGCGGTCAGCTCGTGAACGCCTTTGACTTGGTGCGGCTTCACAAGTTCCACGACCTCGACGAGACAGCGAAAGACGGCACGCCCGTTCATAAGCTGCCGTCTTATACGGCTATGAGTAAGCTTGCGATGCAAGATAATGCGGTTGTAGCCGAGCTTAACGCCGCACGGGCTCAGGAGTCGGCGCAGAACGTCTTCGCTGACCTCATACAGAAGGAAGAAAAGGGCAAACAGGAGCTTACGGACCTTAGCCCGAACGCCTTGACCGATGTCGAGTGGATGAAGACCTCAACGCTTAAGTATGACGATAACGGACGGGTCAAACCGACGCTCGATAACATGCTGAAGATTCTGGTGCACGACCAGGCCCTTTCCGGACGTGTCGCTTACGACCGTTTTGCGTCAAGGTACGTGGCCAAGGGGGCCTTGCCGTGGAACATGACACCCGGTACGCGCCTGTGGACGGATGCCGATGACGCGGGCTTGCGATGGTATTTAGAGAATAAATATGAGGTGACAGGAAGGGATAAGGTGCAGGACGCGATGATCATGTGCGCCGAACAGAACGGCTTCAATGAAGTCCTGGATTATTTGAATTCACTTAAATGGGACGGAGTTGCTCGCCTCGATACGCTATTTATTGATTATCTCGGGGCAGAAGATAACGTATACACTCGTTCGGTTGCCCGTAAATCCCTCACAGCAGCTGTAGCACGGGCGTTTGAGCCTGGGTGCAAGTATGACACCATGCCGATATTAATCGGCCGTCAGGGAGCCGGTAAGAGTACATTAATCCGTACGATGGGTAAGAAATGGTACGCTGACGGGCTAAGTACTTTTGAGGGCAAAGAAGCGGCTGAGAACATACAAGGAAAGTGGATTATTGAAGCGGGCGAAATGGCAGGGTATACAAGAGCCGAAGAGAACGCATCAAAGCAATTCTTATCGCGGCAAGTAGACGTGTTTCGCCAGGCGTACGGTAGGCGAACACAAGAGTATCCGAGACGATGCGTATTTTTCGGAAGTTCTAATCAGTATGAATTCTTGAAGGACATCACGGGTAACCGTAGGTTCTGGCCCGTGGACATCGAGGTGCAGAAGCCTACGAAGAACGTATATGTGAATCTTCCTGGGGAAGTGGACCAGATTTGGGCCGAGGCGGTCGTAAGGTACAAGAATGGTGAGTCACTTATTATCGAGGACAATGAAGCGGCCTTAAAGATAGCAGAAACAGCACGAGAGGCCCATATGGAGTCTAATTCTAAGCAAGGCCTTATCAATGAGTTCTTATTACAAAAAGTACCGAAAAACTGGAATACAATGAGTCGATCGGCCAGACGTACGTACCTTACCATGGGAAGCCATACACCCGATGAAGAACTCGAATACAGAGACCGTATATGTGCGGTAGAAGTCTGGTACGAATGCTTTGGCCAAGACCCGGCGCGAATGAAGAAAACCGATACAAGAGAAATAAACCAAATCCTACTGGACTCGCCGTATACGGAAGGAAAAGCCAAGTTGATGAGATTCGGGGAATATGGACATCAACGAGGGTTCAATATTAGACCCGAAAGGGTGGAAAATCGGAATGGTTGACCCCGACAGACGTTAACATTCTACCGTTAACAAGCCTAAAAAGTGTTAACATTCTACCCGTTTTTGTTAACATTCTCTAAAAAATGTTAACACCATCAGCGTTAACAAACTTTTAGAATGTTAACGCTAAATGTTTACAGGAAAAACCTGTAAATAACTGTGGTTATAGGTATTTGTTAACAATGTTAACAATATTTAATAAAAAGGTAAAAAGTAAGTAATTAAAGAAATATATAAGCCCTTTACGCCCTTAAATACGGGCAAGTGTACGGGCGCGCGCGTGTACGCAAAATATGCGCGCGATTATACAACAAACAGAAAGGAGTGTCAAGAGGAAAATGCTGGAAAGAGACATCGAGAAAAAATTAGTGGCAGGTGTGAAAAAGCTGGGCGGTCGGGCCTATAAATTTGTATCACCGGGGAACATCGGAGTGCCTGACCGAATCGTCATATGGCCCGACGGCAAGATTGAATTTATCGAGCTTAAAACGGCAAAGGGGCAGTTGTCGAAAACACAGGCCACACAGATTGCCCGATTGCAAGCGATGGAGTGCAACGTGCATATATTGTACGGCATGGATGCTGTGAATGCGTATCTTCAAGTACAGAAAAGGCGAGGTGATGCCATATGATGTTCAAACCGCATCCGTATCAAGCGTATTGCATTGACCGAGTCATTAAGCAGAACAAGATAGGGTTGTTTTTGGACATGGGTTGAGGGGCCTTGGGAAAACCATCATCACGTTACAGGCAATATACGAACTAAAGTATAATCGCTTTGCCGTTCAGAAGGTTTTAATCATTGCCCCTAAGAAAGTAGCCGAGGCGACATGGCAGCGCGAAGCACAGAAGTGGGACGGCATTGGAATACTCCGAATATCAACCGTACTCGGAAGCCTTAGTAAAAGGATAAAGGCCTTAAACACACCGGCCGATATCTACATCATCAATCGGGATAATGTGACCTGGCTTGTTGATTATTACAAGAATGACTGGCCGTTTGATATGGTAGTGGCCGATGAGTCCAGCAGCTTTAAAAACCATGCGGCAAAGCGGTTCAAGTCGTTAGCCCATATGTATAACCACATCAAACGGATGGTACTTCTTACCGGCACCCCGACACCGAAAGGATTAATTGACTTGTGGGCGCAAATCTATCTGTTGGACCGGGGGCAGTCGCTTGGCCGAACATACACAAGCTTTAGGGATCACTTCTTCATACCGGACCAACGGTCACAAACGGTTATTTACAGTTACAAGCCTAAAGATACGGCAGAAGGTGATGTACTTCGGGCAATCTCTCACTTGTGTGTGTCGATGAAGTCAGAAGACTATCTGACGCTACCGCCTGTTATTGAAGATATCGTACCGGTGCAACTATCGCCGAAGGCACAACGAGATTATGACGAGATGGAAACACGAATGGTACTGGAGCTTGTCGAAAGCGGCGAAGAAATTACAGCCGTATCGGCGGCAGCGCTATCAACGAAATTACAGCAGCTGGCCAACGGGGCAGTATACGATGAGCTTCGCAACGTACATGAGATACACGATTGCAAGATTGAAGCGTTTAAGGAACTGATTGAACAGTTATCCGGAAAGCCGGCGCTGGTGTTTTATAACTTCAAGCATGACCTTGAGCGGTTGAAAGCGGCACTGAACAAGTCGGGGCTTGTCGTAAAGGAGTTAAAAGGCGCCACGGAAGAGCGAGAATGGAACGATGGGAAGATAGACGTTCTACTAGCACACCCGGCGTCAACCGCTTACGGGCTGAACTTACAAGACGGGGGCAACCACGTTATATGGTTCGGACTGAACTGGAGCCTGGAGCTATATCAGCAGGCCAATAAGAGGCTACACAGGCAGGGGCAAAAAGAGAAGGTTATCATTCATCATCTCATCAGCATCGGCACCCGAGATGAGGACATGATGGAAGCATTAAATCGAAAGGCCGACGCACAAGAATATGTGCTTCAGAGCTTAAAAGCGAGAATTGATAAGGTGAAAGGAGAACAAAAACATGGATAAAGTGCAAAAGAAACTGGTGCAAGGGGCGTTCAAGTTATGGGAATCGGCACAAGCCGATGAGAGCTTGAAGTTCTATAATCAAGAGTTTCCGGATATCGGATATGTGGCGGCAACACCTCATGTGTTAATACGGGTGCCGCTTGGTTGCCCGCAACCGTTTCAGCCGTCTCGTGAAGACGTTCGTATCCGTAAAGGCATGCTGGATTTGATTACCGGCGATAAAGCTGAGATGGCGTTTGACACCGGCGAGACCAAGACCATTAATCGCAACACTGTCGTAAGGAAGATTGCACGCGGCACGGAAGGCAGTGCAGTATTTGTGGCCAAAGCGATGTGGTCATACGTACCGTCGTCGGTTAAGTATATCGATGTCTATGATAATCGAGTTGTGCGGGTGTATGTAGCTGGCGAAGAACTTCCCGTAGTTTTAATTGCCCGTTTCCAGGAAAGAGGCGTTAAATAATGACGAACATAACAAGAAGCCCCATAAATGGACAGATTGAAGCCGACGATATTAAGCGTCCGAACCATTACACCTGGCGGGGTAAGGAGTGCGAAGAGATTATAGGTGAGATTACGCAAGGAGCAGAAGGCAAGGAAGCGTACTATCTCGGGGCTGTTGTGAAGTACCTATACCGATACCCGAAGAAGGGTACACCGCTTAAGGATCTACAGAAGGCCAAGCAGTACATTGATATGCTGATTAAGCTGAAGGAGGAGTCGTAATGATGGGCGAGGTAACGACAACATGAAATACGTTGGTGTAACACTTAAATTCACAACACTTAACTCCAACGGTGTAACACTTAGCTTCAACGGCGTAACACGTAGTTTCAGCGGCACGGATTATATGAACATTTTCAAGTTCTGTGAGGATGACCTCGGGCCGTTAGACGATGTCAAGATTGGTCAGCTTGTTCTCGTAGACACGGGTCGCGGTTTCTCCGTCGGCCGTATTGTGAAGAAGTTGAGCGGCGGGGTTAACGAAGAAGATGTTACTCTCCAAGTAATTGACTTACTTTACGCCAAGTAATATATCGAAATGCTGATTACACTGAAGGAGGAACAGAACCATGACAGACATTGATATAATCGAATGGACGTGTGTATGGACAATATCTTGGGTGGTTGCAGTGGGTTTAATCAAGGCATATGCAAAACAGAAAAATCTATGATACGAAGTAAAAAGGCGGTGATAGAATGAAGTGGCACAAAATAAACAAATGTTTACCACCGGAAGGAGAAGTTGCGCTAATCCACGTAAGTGGATACCAATATGCTGTTGGACAATTATCTTCTTGTGGCAGCGACCAAATGCAATTCGGCTTCTTGCCGTGGAATGATGATGGTGAATTTTTAAAAGTTAATGAATGTCTTGCGTGGGCTAAGTTTACAGAAAAAGATAGAAGTCCGTTCGAGCCAAAGGGGTGATTAGAGTAGTGTTAAAAGAGCAAACCCTTTTTGAAGAAATCGATAAGGTTGATTTGGCTATTCGTCGAATTAAACTGCATGAACCGCCTAAAGGGTATTATGTAGCGTTTTCTGGCGGTAAGGACAGTTGCGTCATATTAGACCTTGTGAAACGAGCCAGTGTAAAGTTCGACGCCCATCTTAACATAACAACGGTTGACCCTCCGGAGGTTATAAGATTTGTCCGGCAAAATTATCCGGAAGTAATAATAGAAAAGCCCGAAATAAGTATGAAAAAATTGATTGAAAAGAAAGGAATTTTACCTACAAGACTAGCCAGATACTGTTGTGCCGAATTTAAAGAGCGGGGTGGCATAGGGCGATTTGTTGTAACTGGGGTCAGGCACGCGGAATCGGTCCGTAGGAGAAAATGGAAACTGATAGAGCCGTGCC
>ERZ772920.639-NODE-639-length-19470-cov-14.261035_pt1 | contig 19470 bp, 12 predicted proteins | sample MGYA00511469_ERZ772920 | MGnify/ENA primary metagenome ERZ772920 (study PRJEB29015, sample SAMEA2738069) | human oral metagenome | biome: human oral; feature: human-associated habitat; material: saliva | place: China | collected 2216 ... | reverse complement strand
CGCCAACGGGGAACGCTTCGAGAAGCAGCCGCTGCGCGTGGTCATGGGCAAAACCGAGATTACCGAGAACTACCGCGTGCGCGGCCTCAACCCGCCCGAAGGCGTGGAGGCGGACCCGCAGAACTTCCTACAGGTCTTCACCCACGACCCGCGCGAACTGCTCGATGAGCTGTACGCCCGCGGGGTGCGGCACCTCATGATTGAGGGCGGCCCCGGCATGGTCGGCCTCTTCGCCGGTGAAGACCTCATCGACGAGATGGTCTGGTACCGCGCCCCCATGATCATGGGGCAGGGCAAGAGTGCCGTGTACCGTCTGCTCGTGGACACCCTCGCGCAGGCGCCGCGCCTGCAACTGGACGACCTGGGCATGTTCCCGGCGGTGCGCGTGCTCGGCAATGACACCGCAACGCACCTGGTGCCAGCACCTCGCGGAACGGCACAGGAACCGGGTGAGCGGCGCACCCTGCCGAAGCTGGACGCCTGCCACGCGCCCGAACCGCGACTGGACTAGCCGAGGCCGGTTAGGCCCATCGTCTGTCACGCCGCGATGCGGGCTCGGTAGCTTCACCGAATGCTACCGGGTTCGTATACTGGCACGTCCCGCATCCGACTACAGGGAATAATCGAAAAATACGTATAGTTATACGTAGAGCAAACCATCGCCGCCCGTCACCCTCAACGACGACAACCGGCGGATACGGCGAGAAAAGGAAAACACATGTTTACCGGAATTATTGGTGCCCTCGGCACCGTAGAATCCATCACCCCCATCGAGGGTAGCGACGCAGCCTACCTGACCCTCAACGCCGGCGATATCGTCACCGACCTCGAGCACGGCGGCTCGCTCGCCGTCAACGGTGTCTGCCTCACCGCCATCGACCTCGACCGTCTGCAGCCCGGCCAGTTCCGCGCCTACGCCATGGGCGAGACCCTGCGCCGCACCAACCTCGGCGACCTGGCCCCCGGCGATACCGTCAACCTGGAGCGTTGCCTGCCCGCCGGCGGCCGCTTCGACGGACACGTCGTGCAGGGCCACGTGGATGCGGTCGGTACCCTCGCCTCCGTCACCGCGCACGAGGCGTGGAGCACCCTGCGTTTCAACCTGCCCACCGAACTGGCACCCCTGCTCGCGGAGAAGGGCTCCATCGCCGTCTCCGGCGTGTCCCTGACCGTCACCGCGGTATCTGAGCCCGGTGAGAGCCCCGCGTGGTTTGAGGTCGGCCTGATTCCCGAAACCCTGAAGGCAACCAACCTCGGCGCGCTCGAGGTTGGCGATAGCGTGAACCTCGAGACCGATGCGCTCGCCAAGTATGTGCAGCGCCTGACCGCCTTTGCCGGTGCGCCTCAGACTTCCTCCTCCGAGAAGGTTGCGCCGCGCCGCGCCGACGCCGCAAGCGTCCTCGACAGCGTGCAGACCGCAGTGGACGCTATCGCCGCAGGTCGCGCCGTGGTCGTCGTTGACGACGAAGACCGCGAAAACGAAGGCGACATCATCTTCGCCGCCGAGCACGCAACCCCCGAGCTGATGGGCTTCATGATCCGCTACACCTCCGGCGTGGTCTGCGCACCCCTGAGCAACAAGCGTGCCGACGAGATGAACCTGCCGCCCATGGTCACCAACAACGAAGACCCCAAGGGCACCGCCTACACCGTCTCCTGCGATGCGGCCTCCGGCGTGAGCACCGGCATCTCTGCGGCGGACCGCGCACGCACCGTGCAGATTCTTGCCGATGCCTCCTCCACCCCGGCGGATATCACCCGCCCCGGCCACATCTTCCCGCTGCGCGCCGTTGACGGCGGCGTGGCTCAGCGCCCCGGCCACACCGAGGCCGCCGTGGAGCTCTCCCGCGCGGCTGGGCTGTCCGGCGTGGGCGTCATCGCCGAGGTCGTGCACGACGACGGCTCCATGATGCGTTTTGACGCCCTGCGCGCCTTCTCGACCGAGCACGGCCTGCCCATGATTTCCATTGAGGACCTCATCAAGTACGTGGCACAGAACGCCCCGACCGGGGAGAACGCATGAGCGGCGCGATGAACGCGGCCGAGCAGGTGACCGCGAAGGCGACGGGCCCCGAGAGCCTGAGCGCCGAGTCCCGCGCTACGGCCGCGCGTCTCGCGGAGAGCTACCGAGTCAGCCCCCTCGACATGGTGCCCAACCCCAGCCCGCTGCTGGTCGAAAGCACCGAGGAGGTTGCCGTTCCCACCCCGAACGGCCTCTTCGGTCTGCGCGCCTGGCGTTTCGCGGACGGCGCCGAGCACCTCAGCGCCCGGGCCCTCGACCGCGACGGCAACCCAGTACCCTACGAGGGCGGGGGAGCGCCCGCCGTGCGCATCCACTCCGAGTGCGCGACCGGCGATATCTTCGGCTCCTTCCGTTGCGATTGCGGACCTCAGCTGGAGAACGGCCTGCGCATTATCGGCCGCACCGGTGGGTACCTCGTCTATGTGCGTAACCACGAGGGGCGCGGCATCGGCTTGGTTAACAAACTCCGCGCCTACGCCCTGCAGGATGCCGGGCTCGACACCCTCGACGCGAACCTGGCCCTCGGCCTGGACGGCGACATGCGCGACTACTCGCAGGCGGCACTGATTCTGCAGGAGCTCGGCGTGCACGAAATGCGTCTGGTCACCAATAACCCCGCCAAGCAGGAGGCCCTCGAAGGCCTCGGCTTGCGCGTGACCGAGCTGATCCCGGACGAGATTCCCGCCCGAGTCGAGAACGCCCACTACCTGCACACCAAGCGGGAGCGCATGCGTCACCTGCTTGAGCGTGCCTAACCCGGCGGGCCAGCAACCCGGCGAACCCCGGAAAACAGACACCCCACTATTTCAAGTCAACCCACCAAAAGGAGAACACCATGAGCGGCGTCGGCGCAGCAGACACCACCCTCAATCCCGAAGACTACAAGGGCTTCAAGCTCGCCATTATCGCGGCCAGCTGGCACACCCGAGTCATGGACGGCCTGATCGACGGCGCGCAGCGCGCCGCCCGCGACGCCGGCCTTGAACCCACCCTCGTGCGCGTTCCGGGCACCTTTGAGTTGCCCGTCGCCGCAACTCGCCTCGCCGATAAGTTCGACGCCATCGTCGCGCTCGGCGTCGTGATTCGCGGCGGCACCCCGCACTTTGAGTACGTCTGCCAGGGCGCAACCGGCGGCCTGACCGACGTTTCCGTGCTCACCGGCCGCCCCATCGGCTTCGGCGTGCTCACCTGCGATAACGAAGAGCAGGCCCTGGACCGTGCCGGCCTGGAGAACTCCACCGAGGACAAGGGCTACGAGGCAACTGCCGCCGCACTGCAGACCGCGGCAACCCTCAAGAACCTCGCATAACGGCACGTCCACCCCGTAGCGGGGCCGCCCTCGGCGGCTTCACGGCGTTCGCGGATTGGCGCCTCCGGACCCCTTGAGGCTTGGAGGTGCCGGCCCGCGTCGTCCCTGCCGCGGGCCAACACGAATCAACATCCGCGGGTAGACTGAACACAGGACCCGCCACCCACCCCGACGCATCGCGGCACCACCGGCGTCACCCCACCCCAAAGGAGTACAGTAATGCAGGATTTGGGCACCATCACCCCCTCGCGCGAAGAATTCCGCGCCCGCGCAGCCGGAACCCGCGTGATTCCCGTCCACATTAAAATCCTCGCCGACTCGCTCACCCCCATCGGCATCTACCGATCCCTCGTACTTCAGGATGATCAGGGCACGCCCGTTGAGGCGGCCCACGGCACCTTCCTGCTCGAATCCGCCACGATTTCCTCCGAGGGCGAGTCTGCTTCGTGGGCACGCTACTCCTTCATCGGCGCGTCTTCCCGCTCGACCCTCACCACCGTTGACGGCGCCGTCCACTGGCAGGGCCGTACCCCCGCCGGCGCGCCCGTCGACGGCGACCCCGTGGAGGCCATCGCCAAGACCCTGCAGATGCTCTACACCGAGCCCGACCCCACCCTGCCGCCGCTCACCTCCGGCCTGGTCGGCTACCTCGGCTGGGATGTCGTTCGCCACTGGGAGAACCTGCCCAACCCGCCCGCCGACGACGTAAAGCTGCCCGAGTTCGCGCTCAACATGGTCTCCGACATGGCCATTCACGACAACCAGGACGGCACGGTCCTGCTCGTCGCCAACGCCATTAACTTCAACGGCACCAGCGAAAACGTTGACGGTGCCTACGACGATGCCGTCGCGCGCCTGCATAGTATGCTCCGCCGACTGCAGCGCGGCGCCGCGGCCACGACCTCCATTCTCGCGGGCGTGGACGAGGTCAACCGCAAGGTCCGCGAGGACGTCACCCTCACCTGGAGCGACCAGGACTTCAAGGACATCATCGCGCGCTCCAAGAAGAACATCATCGATGGCGACGTCTTCCAGCTCGTGCTCTCGCGCCGCTTCGAGGCGCAGACCGACGCCCGCCCCCTCGACGTGTACCGCGTGCTGCGCCAGTCCAACCCCTCGCCGTACATGTACCTCTTCAACTTTGACGACGCTGAGGGAACCCCGTTCCACATTGTCGGTTCCTCTCCGGAGGCGCTCGTTACCCTCAAGCACGGCATCGCCAGCACCCACCCTATCGCCGGTTCCCGCCCGCGCGGCGCAACCCGCGAGGAAGACGTGGCCCTGGCCGAGGAGCTGCTCGCCGATCAGAAGGAACGCTCCGAGCACCTCATGCTCGTCGACTTGGCACGCAACGACCTCTCGCGTATCGCCAAGCCCGGCACCGTCTCGGTTGACCAGTTCATGATTATTGAGCGTTTCAGCCACATTATGCACATTTCCTCCGCCGTCAGCGCCGAACTCGACCCGCAGTTCAGCGCCTACGACGTGCTGCGTGTCGCCTTCCCGGCGGGCACCCTCTCCGGCGCGCCCAAGCCTCGCGCGATGCAGCTCATCGACGAATACGAACCCACCCGCCGCGGCGTCTACGGCGGCGTGTGCGGCTACTTCGACTTCGCCGGCAACATGGACATGGCCATCGCCATCCGCACCGCCGTGCTCAAGGAAGGCACCGCCTACGTTCAGGCCGGTGCGGGCCTCGTGATGGACTCCAACCCCGATTCCGAAGCCCTCGAAACCGTCAATAAGTCCGCCGCTCCGTTGCGCGCCGTGCTGACCGCCTCCGGCCTGACACCCCTCGACGCGGACACGGCCGTCAACGCCGTCCAGTAACCCAAGGAGACACCATGAGCACCGTTCTCGACGACATCATCGTTGGCGTCCGCGAAGACCTCGCCGCCCGCGTACAGCAGGTTCCCCTCGAGGAGATGAAGAAGCGCGCCCTCGCCGCCGCGCCTGCCCGCGACGTGATTGCCGCTCTCCGCGGTGAGGTACCCGGCGGTGGCAACGGCTCGACCGTGCGCATCATCTCTGAGGTGAAGCGCGCATCGCCCTCCAAGGGGGCCCTCGGTGAGATTCCTGACCCCGCGACCCTCGCCGCCCGCTACGAGGCTGGTGGCGCCGCGGCGATTTCCGTGCTCACCGAGCAGCGCCGCTTCAAGGGCTCCCTCACAGACCTTGACGCTGTGCGCGCCGCCGTGAATATCCCCGTGCTGCGTAAGGACTTCACCGTCGACGAGTACCAGATTTGGGAGGCCCGCGCGCACGGCGCCGACCTGGTGCTGCTCATCGTCGCGGCCCTCGACGAGAAGACCCTGCGCGAGTTCCTGGAACTCACCGAGTCGCTCGGCATGAACGCCCTGGTCGAGACCCACACCCCCGAAGAGATTGAGGTCGCCCAGCGCATCGGCGCCAAGATTGTGGGCATCAACGTGCGTAACCTCAAGACCCTTGAGGTCAATAACGAGCACTACGCATCCCTCGCCGCGCACCTGCCCGACTCGGTGATTAAGGTCGCCGAGTCCGGTGTCGCCGGCATCGAGGATGTGCACACCTACGCCGGTGCCGGTGCGGATGCGATCCTCATCGGTGAAGCGCTGGTTCGTTCCGGCGACCCCGAAGGTACCGTGCGTGAATTCTCCAAGGTGCTTGTGACCCGATAGGTCGTTCTCTTGTCATAAAGCCGGTGCCTGCTTCACAGCAGGCACCGGCTTTTTACATGTTATAGAGTGCTTAGCGGCCCGTGTAGTCAGCGTCCGCAATATCCTTCGGCCAACGCGCCTTCTGGAACGGAGCCCACGTGAAGGCCGCCGCCACCAGCAGCAAGCCGCTCAACACAAACGCCGGGACGAAGCCCCACGCATCCGCAATCATGCCGGCCACCAGCGGGCCCAGAATCATGCCGAAATCGCTGCACATCTGGTACACCGCCAACACCTGGCCGCCACTGCGGCGGGTGCCAATCACATCAGAAACCGCGGCCTGAATCGACGGGCCCATAAACGCCGCACCAATACCCAGGCACGCCGTCAACGAGACAAACACCCAGGCCACAGGCGCGAAGCCCATGAAAGTCACCGCAGAGCCCGAAAGCAGCAGACCAGAGAACGCCATGACGCGGCGGCCAAAGCGATCCGAGAAACGACCCGAGAACGTCTGCGTCAGCGCGTTACCCAGCGAGTTCGTCGCCATCGCCAACGAGGCCAGCAGAGTACCCGCCACGGCGTTCGACATGTCGCCGCCGGTCGCCAAATATGCCGCGGCCAGCGGAATAATCGAGGACTGCACGCCGAACACCGACCAGCCAATCGCCCAATTCGAAACCAGAGCGGAGCGGTAATTCGTGAACTTCAACGCGTCACGAACCGTCATCGCCGGCAGGTTGCTCCTACCCGAAGAATTCTCGGGCGAAGTGGGTTGAGCGGTCTTACCGGAGGCGTCAGCCTGGGCCTCGGCGGGGGAGTTAGCCTCGGAGCACTCGACGCTGTCAGAAGTGGGGGAGGGAGCCTCCGAGGGCAGAGTCCCGGTGCCCTTACCCTCAGCCAGCCGCGCCGCCTCGGCAATCGCGTCACGCTCGGCCTCCAGGGTCGCCTGCGACGGCATCAAGAACCACACAATCAGGCCCGCCACCAGCAACGAAAAACCGTACACGATAAACGGTGCGCGCAGACCAAACGGAGCCAGGGCGCTCGCAATGACCGGGCCCAGCAGGTTGCCCAGCAGGAAGGCCGTCGCGTAATAACCGGAAATGCGGCCGCGCATATGGGGAGGGGAGAGGCGCACCAGCAGGCCCATCGCGGAGACCGTGAACATGACCGAGCCAATGCCGGCTACCGCACGCGAAGCCAGCAGCACCCAATAATCCCAGGCGAACGCAATCATAAACGAGGTCACCGACACAATCAGCATGCCGATCGTGTACACCGGGCGCTCACCGAAACGGGTAATAATCTTGCCCGCCGTCGGCGCAAACAGCAGACGCGTAATCGCCAGTGCAGACACCACCATCGTCGCCATAGTGACCGTTGCGTTAAAATTCTGCGCGTAATTCGGCAACACCGGCGCGACCAGGCCGAAACCCACCGCAATCATGAACGAGGCAACGATCAGAACCTTCAGACCGGTCGGCACGCGGTTCGGGTTAATCGTGCGAGGGTCAAAAACGGGCGGTGTTGTGGCAGGTTTCCTCATGCGCATCCTCGTGTGTGTGGGCTGATGCAGCCGCGGGGCCCCACCCCTAAACACCGGCTGCGCTCAGCTAGAAAACTTCAATAGTGTCCAGTCTACTCCGGGCCGGGCCGGGCACGCGCGTCAACCCGACCGACGAAACCTCCCGAGCCGGTAAGCTAGTAGTGTGAATGAAACGATGATGATAATCTGCGCGATTGTGCTGGGCGTACTGGTAATTGCCGGTGTGCTTTTCGCCGTTCTGCGCCGACCCAAGAAGACCGCGAACCTGCAGTCTTTGCGCCAGGAGGCGGCCGCCGCCTCCGGAGAGTCGGCACCGGAGGCTGATAGCTCGGCACCTCGCTCCATTGAAATTGAGATGCCCGACCCCTCCGCGGGTCGCCTGGTTCGTCTGCGTGCCCGCCTGGCCCGTTCGAACAATATGCTCGGTCAGGGCCTGCTTTCCCTGCTGTCTCGCGACCGCATCGACCAGGATGTGTGGGACGAGGTTGAGGAGACCCTGCTGCTGGCTGACCTGGGTTCCGAGCCGACCACCCGCCTGGTTGAGGCCCTGCAGAAGCGCGTGCGCGTCGAGGGTACGAATAACCCCGCCGCCGTGAAGAAGATGCTTCGAGAGGAGCTCGTGAAGATTGTCGGCCCCGACATGGACCGCGAGCTGAAGACCTCCGGTAGCGACGGCAACCCCGGCGTGGTGCTGGTCGTTGGCGTGAACGGCGTGGGTAAGACCACGACCGTCGGTAAGATTGCCCGCGTGATGGTTGCGGACGGTCAGTCCCTGATTCTGGGCGCCGCCGATACCTTCCGCGCCGCCGCTTCGGAGCAGCTGACCACCTGGGGTGACCGCGTGGGCGTGAAGACGGTGCGTTCCGAGAAGGAGGGCGCCGACCCCGCTTCGGTCGCCTTTGATGCGGTTAAGACCGGCAAGGAGGAAGGCGTCGACACCGTGCTGGTGGATACCGCGGGCCGCCTGCAGAACAAGGCCGGCCTGATGGATCAGCTCGGTAAGATCAAGCGTGTGATTGAGAAGGAAGCCCCGGTGACCGAGGTGCTCCTGGTCATCGACGCGACGACCGGCCAGAACGGCATGATTCAGGCGAAGGTCTTTGGCGAGATCGTGGACGTGACCGGTATTGTGCTGACCAAGCTGGACGGCACCGCGAAGGGCGGTATCGTCGTGGCCATTCAGGAGGAGCTGGGTGTTCCCGTCAAGCTCATCGGCCTGGGTGAGGGCCCGGACGATCTGGCGCCGTTCGACCCGGAAGCTTTCGTGGACGCGCTGCTGGATTAACCTCCTCCTCCCTCTTACGCTAAGAAGCCACATGTGTTCCGAACACATGTGGCTTCTTGCTTGGGTGGGAAAAGGTGTAATCCCTCGAAAAAACATTAGCTATTCTAAGGGACTACATCTTTTGGCATTGCTGTTATGCCTTGAGCGGGAGGGAAGCTACTTCAAGAGAGCTATCGACCTTACCCCAGTCAATACTTCCCGACGAAGTAAACCAACCGTGCTGCTTTCCATAGTTGGCAAGAGTTGCAATATTGGTTGCAAGAAGTTCACCTGAGGGAGTGAAGAGCTTTTCACCGCCGAGCTCAAAACACCAGCTCTTCGAAGCAGCAATCTGAAGAGCCAGCGTCTGATGACTCAGCGCCAGTTCTTCATTGAAGGCCGGAACAACTACAGGTACGTAGCCCTGGCTGTTTTTCTGGGTGTTGATCACTTTATAACCTGTACCCTGGATAAATTTTCCCTGATCGTCAACCACCGAGAACTTGGACATCGAGCCCAGGGTGGAACGCTCAACGAAGGACCAGGAGATGCTAGAGTGACCGAACCAGAAATGGTCTTCGGCATATGCGGTGAGTTCCACCAGGTTCTTCGCGATAAGCTCCGGACCGTTAGCAGTAATGGCGTAGATGGACTCGCCGCCTCGTTCGATGACCCAGTTTCGGTGCTTTGCCACCTGCAATGCCAGGGCCTGAGGCTCAAGGTTCAAACCCTGGTTGATCATGGGAACCGAGATGGGTTCGTAGACAGGGGTAGGGATTGCTGCCTTGGACTGCTTGATCAGCTTTGCAATTGCTACAACGGGGCTTACATTCATGGTGAATGATACTTTCTGCTGCATACCCAAAAGTGGGTGGGGTGACCATCTCCTTCTGCAACTCAAGAAGATGAGCCTGACATGTTTGCCTGACATGTTTTAGATTAGGGGCTATTTTGAGCATGCCTCGATGTACTTGGTTTACCCCGGGGTAAGCGAAAATTTGTCGGGCTGGGGGAGAGGGGTAGGGGAATATATTCTTTGAATTCCTGCGAGTGGGCGCTTCTTTCTGCATCCAGAAGCCACATGTGTTTCGAAAAGCCACCAAACATGTTGCTTTGCGAAAAACACAGGTGGCTTCTCGGCGGAACTAGATGACCGGCCCGGTCACCTCCCCTCCGGCCAGCAGGGATAATAGAAAAGGTTAGACACTCTCATTGAGGACATTCGGGGGTTGCCCCGGTGGCGTTGAAAGGTACGAATATGGCGAAAAAGCCCGCCTCTAAGGGAACAGAGGCCCCTACCACTCCGGCTGAGTTGGCGGAGATGCTGTGGAAGTCTGCGGATATTCTGCGCGGTTCTATGGAGTCTGGCGGCTACCGTGACTTCATGCTGGGCCTCATCTTTCTGAAGTACATTGGTGACACTTTTGAGGCGGCGCGTGAGAAGGTGAAGCGCAAGCTGGTTGAGGATGAGCACCTGGAGGGTGAGATCCTGGCTGAGGAGATGGAGGTTCCTTACCGTTACCACTCTGAGCATGCGTTCTATGTGCCGGTTGGTGCTCGCTGGTCTGACCTGGTGCGTCAAGCGAAGGGTGACCGTGTGGGTGAGCTGGTTGATGACGCTATGGATATGATCATGGAGGAGAACCCGCAGTTGCGCGGTGCCTTGGAGCCAATGTATGCGAGCGAGAAGGTGGAGCAGCGTACCTTGGCGCAGGTGATTGACTTGCTGTCGAATGCGAATTTTGCGGCGGTGCGTGACGGCGAACATTCTTCGTCGAAGGACGTTCTGGGCTTCGTGTACGAGTACTTCTTGGGTAAGTTTGCTCGTGCGCAGGGCCAGAAGGGTGGCGAGTTTTACACGCCGACGACTGTGGTGAATACTCTGGTGGGTATGATTCAGCCGATGAGCGGCTGTGTGTATGATCCGTGCTGTGGTTCGGGTGGCATGTTTGTGCAGTCGAATAATTTTGTGCATCGTGCCGGTGGTGTGTTTGAGAGCCGCAGTAAGGGTGAGCAGCGTGTTTTGGCGTATGGTCAGGAGCGTAATCAGGCGACGTGGCGTTTGGCGCGCCTGAATTTGGCGATTCACGGTATTGATGGTTCGGTGGGTGACCGTTGGGGTGATACGTTTGCGGAGGATTCGCACCCCCGTAAGTTTTTTGATTATGTGTTGACGAATCCGCCGTTCAACATTAAGGAGTGGCACCGGGTTGAGAATGACCCGCGTTGGGTGTTTGGTACTCCGCCGAAGAATAACGCTAATTTTGCGTGGTTGCAGCATGTGTGGTCGAAGCTGAATGCGAGGGGTTCGGCTGCTGTGGTGATGGCGAATGGTTCGTTGACTGCTGATACGGGTGGTCAGGGCGGTATTCGTCGCGCCATGGTGGAGGGCGATGCTGTGGCTGCGGTGCTGGTGTTGCCGCCGAATATGTTTACGACGACGAGTTCCCCGGCGTGCGTGTGGTTGTTGTCGAAGGATAAGTTTGCCGGTGTGAATGGTTCGGCGGACCGTTCGGGTCAGATTTTGTTTATGGATGCCCGTTCGATGGGTCATATGGTGTCTCGTACTGAGCGTGTGTTCTCTGAGGAGGATATCGCGAAGATTGCGAATACGTGGTGTGCGTGGCGTGGTATGCCGTCGATGTATCATGCGGACGGTTCGCTGGTGAAGGCTGGCGAGGAGCCGACGGCTGGCGTGTATGAGGATGAGGCTGGGTTCTGCTTCTCGGCGTCGCTTGCGGATGTGCGGGGGCAGGATTATGTGTTGACTCCGGGACGCTATGTGGGCAGTGCAGTGTCTGAGGTTGAGAGCGCTCAGGAGCTGGATGCGCGTATTGCCGGTTTGCGTGAGCAGCTGCTGGAGCAGTTCGCTGAGTCGGAGCGTTTGGGTGCGGTTGTGCGTGAGCAGCTGGCCTCGCTGGACCTTGAGGGCGGTGAGCTGTAGTGGCTGTACTAACGGATAAACAGCGTGAGGCTGGGTGGACTATCGTCAAGCTGGGGGATATATGCGCTTTTGTGGCTGGTTCTGCATTCCCCCAGAAAGAACAAGGAAAAGTCTCTGGCGATTACCCCTTCGCTAAGGTAAAAGATTTGCAGTCTGCTGCGGGGCTTTCATGGTGGAATATTGATAATTGGATTGAAGAATCTCAGCTCAAAACTCTTAAATCCAAAATCATACCGGTTAAGTCGATTGTCTTTGCCAAAATTGGAGAGGGTCTTAAAAGGGAAAGATTTGCCATGTCATCAATACCTATGTGTATTGATAACAACCTAATGGCAGCTGTGCCCTCGACTGCGGTAAATAATATATGGCTGTATTATAAATTTAAGACGCTAAATATCTCTTCGCTGGTTGCTGGTAGTGCACTTCCTTATCTCCGTGTTCAAGATTTAAAGGATCTGGATATTTCCCTGCCCCCTCTGGAGGAGCAGGAGCGGATTGCTGGGATTCTGGGCTCGCTCGACGACAAAATCGAAGCAAATACTCGCCTTATCCAGACCCTAGATTCTTTGGGAGAGGCAGTAGTCCGTAAGTATCTAAAGTCAGTTCAAAAAACTAAGAAACTTATTGACATTGCTCATATAGTTATGGGCCAATCTCCGAAGGGAGAGACTCTAAATACTGAGGGTTCAGGAGTTCTCTTTTTCCAAGGTAAAAAAGATTTTGGATTCAGGTACCCCACACCGCGTACATATACAACTGCTGCAACTCGAATGGCTGAACCGCTGGATATTCTGTTCAGTGTTCGTGCTCCGATTGGTGCTCTTAATCGTTCGGTTGAATCGTGTTGTGTTGGACGAGGTCTGGCAGCTATTCGCTCATCGTGTGGCCAGGAAAATACTCTTTTCTACACTCTGAAAACTAACCCTAATCTCTGGGAGAAATTCGAGGGTGAAGGAACAATTTTTAGTGCGATTAATAAAAAGGGTCTCTCCGAGTTAGATATACCGTTTAGCGAGACTGCTATTTCTAACGGCGTAGAAGATTTTCTAACAAGTGTTGAACAAGAGATTTTCTCTCTTGAACAAGAGAACCTTCAGCTCGCTGAAACCCGCGACGCTCTCATTAAGCGCCTCATCGGCTAGACGCTAGGGGAGCACCGCATCCGCCCTGCCCGGCCGGTCCGCACCCACCGGGCAGGGCGCCCCACCCCGTTACCTCACAATCACCCATGTCACGCCCCGCCTCAGCAAAGGAGCTAGCACCATGGCACCCGCCAACCACCCCACATACCAGCCCAACGACACCACCTACGAGGCCCTCACCCAACTCGTCGCACCCTACAGCCTCTCACGCATCCAGCTCGCCGAAGCCATCGGCATCGCAACCAAACCCACCGTCAACACCTGGGTCAAACAGTGCTGCCCCAACCTCCCGCAAGGCGCCCCCGTACCCCTCGAACCCATCCTGCGCTACCTACACGAAACGCACCTGCCCAACCCCAAAAAATGGCCCGGCAACCACCCCTACGACCAGTACATCCTCGAAAACATCACCGCACGCATGCTCGCCCGTGCCGTCGCCACCACCTTCAGCGGAGCCAACTACCGCAAACTCGTCACCCTCACCGCAACCCTCATACTCCTCACCCGCTACTGGGACGGACCCAACGAAACCTTCCTCACCCTACTCGACCCCCAACCCAGCCACGAAACCGAAGAACACCTACAGCAGGCCATCAAGAAAACCTCCAACGTCATGCGAGACATCCTCAACGACCTGCTCCTCCCCACCCTGCACACCGCCCGCGGAACCTACCCCACCCACCAGGCACACCTCCTCACCAGCTACGCCCTCGCCGCCGGATACTACGCTGGCAACCACCCCCACGAAACCCTCAACAGCATCCACACCTCACTCGCTGCAGCAGACCGCACCAACGCCCTACCCGACGCCGAACTCACCCGCTACGTCGCAGACTTCCTCAACGCTGGCTCCTACGCCACCCACGACGACGCCGCCCTCGGATGGACCCACCCCAGCCAACGCAACCTCATCCTGCACGGCAGCTACGGCAGCTACGAAACCGCCACACAACTCATCGCCCACCTGCCCCACGCCCATCACGCCATCGCCTTCAGCGCCCCCGAAGGCACCACCAGCGCCCTAGCACCAGAACGCCGCGACGCGTTCACCCTCTACCTCTGCTACCTGCTCCTCGACGACGAAGACTCCACCGAAAAGCAAGCCGCCGACCTCTACCGCGCAGAACACTGGGCCACACAACAGACCCACACCACCAACCGCGTAGCACACGCCGAAACCCCCAAAACTGCCACCCCCGAACCCGAAGCCACCCTGCCGGACGCCCCCGCCAACCACCTGCTCATCCTGCCCCTCGACACCCCCGCCGGCGGCCCCGACGACCTCGCCGCACAACAAAACGACGCCTGGGACGCCATCGAAAACCTCGCCCTGACCGTCGACGAAAACATCAGCCTCACCGGCACCATCAGCTACCCCCTACGCCCCGGCGAACACCTCGCCGTCCTCGCACCCCTAGACGTACTCGCAGGCTTCGGTCGGCACCTCAAAGCCGACCAGCGCAACAACAGCCAACACGACAACTTCCTCGAAAACTCCGAGATACAAGCCCTCAACCACGGCATGCGCCTGCGCGCCGTCATCGACCTCGGCCCCGAACACCTCAAAGTCAACACCAAAACCCGCCTCGGCCTAGGCCTCCTACACGTATTCAACACCGGTGAAAAGCCCCAAGGATCCGTCTACCTCGGCTCCCTCGATGACATGCCGCTCTACCAGCAGACCGAACACACCGGAACGCCCGAACTCACCACCGCAGCCTCACAAATCCAAGAAACCGCCTGCGGCTACCTCACCCGCGGCGAAATCACCCCCGAAGACATCAGCAGCGGCGTCATCGTAGCCTCCAACGCACTCAAAAACGCCTCTTTCGACGAACTATTCACAAACCCCGCCTCCACCAACACCCCCGTAGAAAGCCTGGGCCTACTCACCAGCCTCACCCGAAAACTACCCGCACTGCTCGAAACCCTACCCGGAACCCTCAACGTAGACGTACCGCACCTGCGCACCCCCGAAGACCGGCAATCCATCCCGCGCGGCGAAGAACACGACATCACCATCGCCCACCTCGTAAGCACCGAAAAAGTGCTCACCAAAATCACCGGCCGTCAGATACACGACGCACACTACGGCGACCTAGAAGGCAACCTACAGCGCATTCGCGTTCTCGACACCCACACCCTCGGCCACTACTCCCGCTACGGAGTGCTACCCGCCGAAGGGCACTACCTGCGCTCCTTCAACCTGAGCGACACCATTCACCTCACCCAGGCCAACGACATCGTGGTCTACCCCTCCTACGACCAGACCCACGGAGGCCCCGCCGTCTACCTCAGTGAACACGGAGGAGAAGCCATCGACAAAGGCCTAACCGTACTGCGCTTCAGCCGCTACACACCCGGCGAATCCGACGCCCACACGACCCGCGAATACCGCCAACGCGCCCAGCTACTCGCGCACCTTCTGCAAGCGCTACTACGCGGCCTTACCGAAGGAACCGCGTTCGGCATCAGCACCCACATGGCCCCCGAAAAACGCAAAGCCGCCGCAAACCTCAAAGGCTGGGAAAAGAAGCCGCTACCCTACATCGACGCGCTCGCCGGTCGCACCAACGACCTCGAATGGTTCAGTGAACCCATCGAAGAACCCCGAGGCGCGGCAAATAGCACCGCCGAAGAAACGACCACCGAGGGGAACGGGGATGCATCCACCACCCACCCGATCGCACGCTACCTGGCCAACCAACTCAACGCCTTCGACACAGCCGAAGCTGCCCTCGCCGAAGCCCTGCACCAGGTACGGGCCGTCCGCAGCCGCTACGAACGCGACCTCATGGACAACCGCCTCGACATCCGCTCCACCCAGCACGTTGCGGTCACACGAAAGAACATAGAAGCAGAAGAACTAGCCCGGATCCTGCGAGCAGTAAAGGCCGAAGCACTGGGACTAGCCATCACCGGGGAACCCGAGATTGAAACCCCGTTCGGCTACCCGATGGAACTACCCGACTAACCCATCCCCGCTCACCTACCCCGACAAGGCCACCCCGGGGTATCGAAACCAGACCACCCAAACCACGAAGTTTCGCTTACCCCGGGGTAAAGTACCCCGCACACACCACACCCAAAAAATCAGGCATTCTAGAAACATCACCGCCGAGCACCCCACCGCAACATCGCGGATCGCTAACTCACCACGCGAAAAAGCCCGGCGCCCCAAGTACCATAGGATGCCGCACGCAGAGAGCATCCACAGACCGAAAGGAACAAACAATGGCCGAAAAGGATTGGGAACTGACCGTCCTCTCCCAGCTCAACGACCTCGGTTGGGATCTGACCAATGGTACCGGCATTCAGCCCGGCACCAGCTACACCGAGTGTGAACGCGTAACCCGCAAGCCTGACTCGATTCTGCCCATCTACAGCACCTTCCGCCACGGCCGCGAATCGAACGAATCACTACTCATCCCCGGTGAGATCAAGGACGCCCTGCGCCGCCTCAACCCCGACGCCACCGAAGACCAGCTGCAGAAGGCCTACACGACCTTGACTCGTCGTCGTAGCGGCAACCTTGTACAGGACAACAAGGACGTGCTCGACCAGATGCGTGCCGGCATCCCCGTCGAAACGAAGGCCCCCGACGGCACCCTGCGCACCCGCAACCTGCAGATCATCTCCGAAAACACCGACCAGAACACCTACCTGGCCGTGCAGCAGGTGACCGTCATCTTCAACGGCCGCACCTACCGCCTAGACGTCGTCATGTACTGCAACGGCCTGCCCGTAGGCATTATTGAGCTCAAGGACCAGGGCAAGAAGCTTAGCGAAGCCTACAACCAGATGGTCACCTACCAGAGCGAAATCCCGCAGGCCTTCACCTACAACATCGTCACCATCATGGGCCAGCCCGACGACGCACGCTACGGCACCATCGGCACCCCGCTCTCACACACCGCACAGTGGAACTACGATGCCGATGGCGCAGAGACCCCCAACGGCACCTACGACGACGAACACGGCCGCTTTAGCACCCAGCTCAGCCGCATCGTACAGGCCTTCGGAACCCCCGACATCCTGCTCGATATGATGCGACGCTTCACCCTCTTCGTGAGTGCCGGTACCGACAACAACAACCAGCCCCATGCCAAGATCCTGGCCAAGGCCCACCAGTTTTACGCCGTACGTGAAGCGCTCGACCGCGCCGTGAAGACCCACACCGGCAGGGGACAGGTAGGCGTCGTCTGGCACACCCAGGGCTCCGGCAAGTCCTACTCCATGCTCTTCTTCGCCCGCGCCGCCATGCGCGAGAAGGCACTGCACAACCCCACCATCGTCGTGGTCACCGACCGCACCGACCTGGACAGCCAGCTCTACATCACCTTCAAGAGCGCCGAAAGCGTGCTCCCCGAGAAGCCCATCCAGTTCGAATCGCGCCGCGAACTCAAGAACCGCCTCAACGACATTCAGGCCGGCGGCATCTTCTTCACGACCCTGCAGAAGTTTGGCCTGGAAGAAAACGACGAGAAGTTCCCGCAGCTCTCCGACCGCTCAAACATTATCGTCATGGTCGATGAGGCGCACCGCTCCCACTTCGAAACCCTCGAAGGTTACGCGCACAACCTCAACATTGCGTTGCCCCACGCTAAGTACATTGCGTTCACCGGAACCCCCATTGACAAGGAAAACCGGAGCACCCGAGCCATCTTTGGTGACTACATCCACACCTACAGCTTCGACCGCGCCGTCGAAGAGGGGGCAACGGTGCCGCTGCTCTACCAGCTGCGCCACGTCAAGATGAACAAGTCTGAAGAAGCTGAAGTGGCAGGCAAGTCCTTCGACGAACTCTACGACCTACTCGAAGCAGAAATCGCCGCACAGACCACGCTCGAACAGACCACGGTCATGAAGATGCTGGTTTCCGAAGAGCGTCTCAGCGAAGTCGCCAAGAACATCGTGGAGCACTGGGAAGAACGCCGCGAGTACATGCGTGACGAGATGAACTGCCAGACCGGCAAGGCTATGGTCGTTACCTCCTGCCGTGAGCACGCCGTGCGACTCTACCACAAGATTGCGGAGCTGCGCCCCGACTGGGCCCCCGAAGGCGGCGCACAGGACTTCAAAACCGGCCGCATGCAGGTGCTGATCTCTGGTACCACCGGCGACCCTGAAGAACTTGCCCCCTTCCGTCGCAACAGGGCAGCATCCAGCGAGGTGGAGCGCCGCATCAAGGATCCCAAGAATCCGCTGGAAATCATTATCGTGGCCGACCGCCTGCTCACCGGCTTCGACGCGCCTGTACTGCACACCATGTACATGGACCGCGTGCAGAAGGAACACAACCTGATGCAGACCATCGCCCGCATTAACCGCACCTACAAGAACAAGCAATCCGGCCTGATTGTTAGCTTCATGCCCATGCACACCAACCTGCATAAGGCGCTGAGTCAGTACGCAACCGGCCGAGGAGAAGTCAACTTCGACCCGACCACCCGCGCGCTGAAGCTCCTGGAAGCCCTTCAGAATACCTACGTTCAGCTCACCGAATACCTGGGGACCGACTGGTACGCCGTAGCTGAAGCCCACGCCAACGGCGATGACCACCCCCAGGAATACACCCATGCGTTGATTCGACTGCAGAATAAGGTCCTCGGTTACGAGCAGGATGCAGAACGCTCAGCCCAGGGCGGAGGGACTCAGGTTTCTAAGAATCTGGGCGCTGTGATTGACCTGTACCGTCAGCTCGTTCCCGTCCGGGAGACGCCCGACATCGCTAAGGTGCTGACCGAGGCCATGATTGCGCGACTCGAATTCCTGCGCGAAGTGCACAAGGGCGTGAAGAACCGCCGCCTGACGGACCGCGCTTACGGCCACGTTGCAAACCCTGAAGAGATTAAGCGTCAGATGGCACGGCTCTTCAACGAATCCGTGGAAAGCAACGGAACCAGCATCATCGCGGCGGATGACGAAGGTGAGACCATCATCGACCTGCGCATGCTGACTGATGACGCCATCGAGCGTCTTTCTGACTTGGAGGTTGCCTCCCTGGTGGCGCAGAACGTGGCTGATGTGGTGACCATGCAGATTCGGAGCTCTCTGAAGGGGCAGCAGGTGCGCGTTGTGTATTTCATGAAGCGTCTTGAGGAGCTGCTGAAGCACTATAACTCCCTGGAGCAGAAGAGCACTCAGGACCTGAAGGATTTACTGCAGGCTATCCGTGCGCTGGCGTTTGAGGCGGAGCATGATGGGGAACGTGGCTCCCGTCTGGGCCTGTCCACCCAGGAAGTACGGGTCTTTGACGAGCTGTGCGCCGTTGATGTTCTGAGCCAGAATCTGGAGGAAGATGAGCTGGTAATGTTGGCTCACCAGCTGAAGGACTCTGTCATTGGAGCTGCGTCTCTGGATACGGCGGATAACACCGGCAAGGCTACGTTGAAGGTGCAGATCCGCAGTAAGCTCCTCAAGTTCCGCCCGCAGCTTGGCTACTCTTCTGAAGAGTTTGAGAATCTAGTGGGGGAGGTATTCGCCCACCTGGAGGATTTGAGCCTCTAACTCCTCCCTCTTACGCTAAGAAGCCACATGTGTTGCGAACACATGTGGCTTCTTGCGATTATCTGTGGTGGGTGTGGCGTTGTTTGATTA